>OFLY01002063.1_pt1 | contig 10418 bp, 7 predicted proteins | sample 1541161 | NCBI WGS metagenome assembly OFLY01 (sample SAMN04209247, study PRJEB22552) | human gut metagenome | biome: gut; material: feces | host: Homo sapiens | place: USA: Oklahoma | reverse complement strand
TGGCCCTGCCGCAATGCTTTTAGCCGTCTCACGGAGCCCTAGTAGTATCCCCCGATGGAGTCCCTGCCCGGGCCGATGCCGCCTTCCTCTAGCGTCCCTCTATACATCCGCCTCACGAGTCCACAAGCCCTTCCCGGACCCGCTCCGTAAGACTGTCTCCACCCTTACGATACCAATCTTCCACAAAAGTGTCAAAAGAGCTCACAGGCATCCTCCCCATAATGATCTGGATAAATGCGTTCTTCTCCAGCAAACGCAAAGTCTGAGGAATCTCCCCGTCACCATCCCCCAGATACTTCTTCTCCGGAGCACGGTAATTCGCATCCACCAGAAGCCCCACCGCCGAAATCCTGGACTTATACGCCGCCCAGGCCTCTACCGAAGGCACCTCCGCCTTAAGATACTCCTTACACGCATCAAAATAAGACGCCTCAATGGCACTGAGATCCTCCCTGGTCTTCTCATCGCCCGGACTATAAAGAACCTCACGGATATGCTTTGTCACTATATAGGTAGCCTCATTGTAATCTACATTGATCATTAGCGGACGCGCCGTAGGATCCACATTCAAGGCAAAATAAGTGTTCATCTCATCCGCATCCTCTGCCTCATATCTGGAATGGTCAAACAACACACTCAAAATCTTCATTACAATCTCCGGATGCTCATACCCTTTACGCACAACTACATATTTATTATCTCGAAACGTAGAGTATACCTCCACAGTCCTCTTTACATCCGCAGTCAGATAATACGGTTCCCAGTCTGCCTCTTTATTCTTCCGATACTCATCCATAAGAGGATTATTCGGAGTCCACCAGAGCCCGAAAAACGCTCCGCATTTTCCATTCACCACAAGATCACGGATATTATTCTGTGCACGTAAAGCAAAATCCGAATCCAGTATTCCCTGCCTGTAAAGCTCTCTGAGATACCCCAGAGCCTCCTTTGTCTCCTCCGTCAGCGATCCATAGACAATTTCTCCATCTGCATTTTCAATCCACTGCTGCGGATATGCCCCGAACTTTTCAAACACAGAGTCCACCGAATAGCTGGTGCTGACCGTGCCCACAAGTCCCGGATCACAGACAAGTCCCACAGGATCTTCACCATCCTCTGCGCCCATCCGGTTTTCCTGAAACGCACGGATCACTGAAAAAGCCTCTTCCAGAGTCTTCGGTTCTTTCAGTCCCAGCTGCTCCATCCAGTCACGTCTCAGCCATAAAAGCTGCGGCCCATCATCAATGGCAGTCTCCGGAAGTGCATACAGTTTTCCGTCAAAAGTCCCGGATGCCAAAAGTTCCTCTCCATAGCTCTCATACATTTCCTTTATTTTATCGGAAGCGCAGCTTTTATATACTTCCGTCAGATCCTCGATAAGATCATTTTCAACCAGTTCTTCCAGAGTTTCCCTGTCCGACACCAGAAAAATATCCGGAAGATTCCGATCTTTGACCAGGATGTTCAGGGCTTCGTCATACCGCTCCTCACTCTCCATAAAAACATTCTTATTCTGAATATTCAGTGTTTTTTTCAGATACCGGGTATATGCATTGTCCTCATAAGTCTGCCCGTCCGGAAGATTAGAATTATTAGCCCCTTTCATCTGTCCCAGAGTATAAGTTACAAGCTCCGGATATTTCCCCAGAGGCGTGGTTTCTGCCTGTTCCCAGCTCTTACTGCTCTTTTCGGACAGAACATCTATATCTGTTTTTTCCATTTCTGCAGTTCCTAAAGAACACCCCGTCAAAAGTGCCAGGCTCAGTATCGTACTCAGAAATACCACTGTTTTTCCCAGACTAAGTCTCATCTTTTTTTACCTCTTTCGGGATCCTCATATCAACGCTTGTCCCCTCGCCTACCTTGCTCAGGATCCGGATGGCATATTTCTCTCCATATAAAATGCACATACGGTCATTGACATTTTTAAGACCATAGCCTTTTGCCTGATATGTGAGCAGCTTTTCTGCCTGCTCCTGCTCCATCCCTATTCCGTTATCTTCAACCCGGATCACTACATCTCCATTCTCTTCAAAGAAATAAAGTTTCAGAAGCTTTTCCCCTTCCTCCTTCACATCCAGGCCATGCTCCAGAGCATTCTCAACGATGGGCTGCAGGGCAAGCTTCGGAACCAACTCCTGCTGAACAGACGGATCGATATTCCACTCCACCTTAAAATCATTGTCATGCATGATCAGCTGGATTTCCAGATAAGCTTCGATATTCCGAATACAGGTTTCCACAGTCACCATATCTGCTCCCTTACTGAGCGCTGTCCGGTAAAATGTAGATAATGCCAGTGTCACACGGCTGATCTCCTTCTGACGGCTCTTAATCGCCATCCAGTTTATAATAGAAAGAGAATTATAAAGAAAATGGGGATTGATCTGGGCAGTCAACGCTTTCAGTTCAAATTCCTTCAGAGCGATCTTATTTTCATACACTTCTTCGATCAGTCGATTAATTTCATCCATCATATGGTGAAAGCTTCTCACCAGCTGTCCTACCTCATCTCCAGAATCACTGTAAACCGTAACTTCACGGCTTCCCTGGTTCACCTGTTCCATATTTCTGGTAAGCTGCTCAATCTTTCTGGTAAACAGCTTAGAAAACGTCATTCCAAGCACAATGATGATCACAACACAGAAGCCGATCAGTGGGATCTCACTGATCAATACTTTTGAAACCGAGCTCTCGATCACAGCCGGAGGTTTGTAAAAATAATAGGTCCATCTTGTTTCATGTCCGCTGCTGCTGACATAGGTATATTCTTCCCTCAGACGATCCAGCTTTTTTGCGGTTTCTTTCTGTGCTGAAATATCACTGGCAGCCAGATTTTCTCCATGATAGACGATATTTTGCTGATCATCCACCACAAAGCCTCCGGAATTCCGTTCAATAATATTAGCCAGAGGCTGGAATACTTTTCCGTAATCCAACAAAATACAGAGCACAGCCTCCCTGATCTTACCATCATATATTTCCCTGACTGCCGCGATCTGACGATTATCCCGGTCCACGATCCACTGAACCGTCACGGTATTATTTAATTTGTCACTCCACCATTCCCCATCAACCTCTGAAAGCGGAGCCAAGGTATATTCATGGCGCACGGGAATGCTTTCTGCAAAAAGATGTATCCCCAGAATTGCTTCGTGGTAGGATTTCGGCACCGTCAACAGCGGATCCACAACTTCCGTATACTGTTCATATGCAGTATAACGATCCATATCTTTGTTGAAGATCACCTCCTGGATTTCAGGAGAATAGGTAAGATAATTCAAAAGGCTGGCATAAATTTCGATCTGCCCGTCAATGTTTTCTCTGGTCTGCTCCAAAATGGAGTACATATCCTCCATCTCATTTTTCCGTACAAGACTACTCATACGACTGTGACTATACAGTGCCAACACAGTCATCGGCACCAGGGATACCACCACAAGAAGATTTGTCAGCTTGTACCGGTATTTCATATTATTATACTTCTTCAGAAGACTCTTCATCCTCATTGTTTCCTTTCCGATAGGACTCCGGGCTGCTTCCGTAATATTCCCGGAAGCTCCGGCAGAAATACGAAGAATTGGCAAATCCTACCTGCTCGCTGACCATGGCTACTTTCATGTTGGTAGTTCGTAGAAGCTCCTTGGCCTTTTCCATGCGGAACACACGGATAAAACGATTCAGGTTCATCCCCGTCTCCTTCTTGAAAATAAAGCTGAGATAGCCGGACGAAAGGTATACCTTTTCTGCCAGTGTTTCCAGATTCAGATCTTCCGCATAGTGATTGTAAATATAATTTTTGACTGCTGCCACCTCATCTCTGGATTCGCTCATGGAACGGTCTAGGAACTCCTCGTACTGGCGGATATTTTTTTCTGTAACCTCAATGATCTCCTGAATGGTAGAACAGCCATACAGATGATCCACCTCCAGATCCAGCCTGTGCTCTCCGGCAAAACGATTCTCCTGAAACAGCTCCCTTATCACATTGGAAAAAACAAATTTCACATACATGGCCGAAAACTGGGTATTGGACTGATATTTGGATGCCAGGCTGCGGAAATGGCTCCACAGCTGCTTCACATCCTTTCTGGAAATATCTTCTGAGATTTTTTCCATGAGCCTGGAATCCTGCTCCTCTTCTCCGGTATTTTTTTCCTCGTCCTCCTCGCTGGTATAGACATGAATATCCGGATGATAAAATTTTTCTTCCATCTGCTGCTCCAGCTGTTCCATGATTTCCGGCAGTTCCTGATATCCGTCAAAACGCCGGCTTACAGCCAGATGAAAGCGAACAGAATGAAGACGCTTCAGAAGATTATAGACATTTTTTGCCACAAGGACATAATCACAGTACACATCCTTAAAAAGAAGCAAAGACTGACGGCCATTAAGATTCAAATAGAAGAAAGAACGGCGAAGCTCTTCCCGGATCTCAAGGGGAACCTCATCACTGGCAGAATCAAAAAAAGCTTCATCCGATTCAATAAGAATTGCACAGTGCCACTGCTCCCAGACAGAAAAATCCACAATTCCTTCCGCTTCCTTCAGACGCTCCTGATCTCCGGAATAAATGTAGCCCAACAGAAAATACTGCTGAAGAAAGCTCTTTTCTTTTATGGACTGCTGCTCTTATTTTTCCGGGATGCGATCTCCTTCTGGATCTTCTGTATGGTGTCATGAAAGCGGTCCGGATCCACCGGTTTCAGTACATAATCCGTCACACCATAGCGGATCGCCTCCTGAGCAAAAGCAAAATCTCCATAACCGCTGAAAATGATAATTTCCAGATCCGGATATTCCTCTCTTGCTTTTTTTGAAAGCTCCAGACCATCCATATGCGGCATTTTGATATCTGTCAGCATCAGATCCACCGGATGCTTTCTCAGCTCATTTAATGCCAGCTTGCCATTAGCCGCCTCATAAATCTCCCACTCTCCCTCCTCCATAGACAGAAGAAAGCGGATTCCGTCACGTTCCAGTTTTTCATCATCTACCACCAAAACTCTGTACATTCCTCACCTCGCCAAATATGGCCTGATCCACGTAAAAGCACGCAGAGCAGGCCGTTTTTCTTTCATTTTAACATTATTCAACTAATTTGTCAGCCCTTAACAGCTCCTGCAACCACCCCTTCAATGATATATTTCTGGCATGCAAGATAGAAGGCAATGATCGGAATGATGGAAAGAACAAGAACGCCCATCATCGCTCCCATATCAATGGTTCCGTAACCGCCCTTCAGATACTGGATGGCAATGGAAATGGTTTTATATTTCTTGATATCAAGTACCAGATATGGAAGAAGATAATCATTCCAGATCCACATGGTTTCCAGGATCGCTACAGTTACACAGGTCGGTTTCATAACCGGAAGAACCACTTTAAAAAATGTCTGGATCGGGGTACAGCCATCGATCATGGCAGCTTCCTCGATCTCGATCGGAATGGATTTTACAAAACCGCTGAACATAAATACCGCAAGTCCTGCTCCATATCCAAGATAAATGATGATCAGTCCCCACGGAGTATTCAGTTTCAGGATGTTTGCGATCTTGGAAAGAGTAAACATTACCATCTGGAATGGTACGACCATGGAAAACAGGCACAGCATGTACATGGTTTTTGTCAGCGTGTTGGTAACACGGTTGATGTACCAGGCACACATGGAGGTACAGAGCAGAATTACCGCAACAGAAAATACTGTGATAAATAATGTCCATCCAAATGCCTGGAAAAATCCGGTTTTTGTGAGACCATTTACATAGTTTTCCAGACCTACGAACATTTTATCCGTTGGGATTGCAAAGGGATAACGGCTGATGTATGCTTTTTTCTTAAAAGAATTGATCAAAACCAGAAGGATCGGGAAAATATAAGCAACAGATACCACACTCAGGATCGCAGTCCACAGACCGCTGAATTTTACTTTTTTATTCATTACTGCTGTACCTCCTTACTTCTTGTGAGACGATTCTGGATCATGGCAATTGCTCCAACCAGGATAAAGAAGATCACGGCCTTCGCCTGTCCTACACCTTCCCATCCGGTACGTCCATAGAAGGTATTGTAAATATTCAGTGCAAGCATTTCTGACATATTGGAAGGCTCACCATTTGTAAGAGCAAGGTTCTGGTCAAAAAGCTTGAAGGAGTTGGTAAGTGTCAGGAAAGTACAGATGGTGATGGACGGCATGACCATAGGAATGATCACATGCTTCAGAAGCTGTCCTTTGTTCGCACCATCGATCTGTGCAGCCTCGATCAGTTCACCCGGGATATTCTGGATACCTGCAATGTAAATGATCATCATATATCCGATCTGCTGCCAGCACATCAGGATCACAAGGCCCCAGAATCCGTAAACAGAAGAATATGTAAGTGTTTTATTGATCTGAAGAAGCAGACCGTTTAACAGAAGCTGCCATACATAACCAAGGATGATTCCACCGATCAGGTTTGGCATAAAAAATACAGTACGGAATATATTGGTTCCTTTGATCTTCTTGGTCAGAAGCAACGCAACTGCAAAACCGATCACATTGATCAGAACTACTGATACAACCGTAAATGCGGTGGTGTACCATAATGCATGTCCAAAGGTTCCATCCTCAGTAAAAATCTTCACATAGTTCTGTAATCCCACGAATTTTGCATCCGTTACTGTGGTAAATTTACAGAAGGAAAGATATACGCCCATGATAAAGGGAACGATAAATCCAATGGTAAATGCCAGCAGGGTAGGCAGGACAAAAACCGGAAAATACTTTTTCATCATCTTATTCTGCATGTTTTCTCTTCCTTTCTCCTGAGGATGCATCCTTCCCTACTTTACACATCCTCTCTTCATTAAAAGAGGCAGGCGGAAACCGCCCACCCCTTCGTGATCACGTTTCAGTTATACCTTATCAGCCTTCATTTGCTGCTTTGTACTCTTTTGCCCATCCGTCAACAAATGCAGTTTTCACAGCATCCCACTCGCCGGTACCCTGTGCATACTCAAGCATTGCACTGCCGACCTGGTTTTTCCACTCTTCAGAAGGCATGGTTGTAAAGTTCCATGAAACCGGAGTTTTACCAGCTTTTACATATTCGTCAGCTGCTTTTACAAGCGGATTTGCAGACTCATAATTCTCATCAAAGGTCTTGAATGGTGTTGTAAATCCCATTTCCTGGCTTATAGATTCTCTTCCTTCATCACTTGTGATAACCCAGCTGAGGAAATCAAGAGTTGCCTGGATATCCTTCTCATCTGCTTTTTTGTTTACGCACCAGTAGTTCTCACTGCCTGTGCAAAGTCCCTGGTCCTCTTCACCATCTACACCAATATAGATTGGAAGCATTCCCATATCCTCGTCTGCTACTTCGTTATCTTTGATGTTATCATAAGCCCAGGTTCCATTCTGATAGAACACAGCCTCTCCAAGACCAAATTCAGCATTTGCATCATCGATAGTCTTGCTGGAAAGAAGGCTTGGCTCACAGGTAGAATCTGTGATATAAAGGTCAAACAGGTTCTTGAAGTTGTCAAGATAGGTCCCTTTGATCGCATCTGTGGATGTGATTCCGTCTTCTTTGTACTCATAATAGATTGGAAGGTTTGCAAGGTGTGTCTTGAAGCGCCAGTCACTGGAAGAATCAAAGCCTGCGGAAGTAAATGCACCGTCAACTCCAAGGTCATCTTTCTTAGCCTGGATATCATCTGCAACCTTCTTTAATGTCTCAAAATTGTTGATCTCATCTGCAGACTTGATCACAGCGCCATCCATCTCACAGTATTTCTTAAGAAGCGCTTTGTTGTAAATAATTCCATATGTTTCAATTACATAGGCGATACCGTCAACTGCACCGCTGTCCTCCTTCAGTACGAAATCGTCACTCTCCACATTTTTATAAACATCGCTGTCTTTCAGGTCATAGCAATAATCCTTCCAGGATGCAAGTCCAACTGGTCCGTTAACCTGGAACAGTGTCGGAACCTCATCCTTGGCCATCTCTGATTTCAGAGTAGACTCATAAGTTCCGGAAGCAGCTGTAACAACGGTAACCGGTACACCAGTCTCATCGGTGTATTTCTTTGCCAGGTCTGACCACTGATCTGCCTGCTCCGGTTTAAAATTCAGATAATAAACAGAGCCTTCACTGTCATCCCCTTTTGCCATAGCCGGAACTGCCGGGATCATAGTAGCTGCCATCAAAGCTGCAAGACCAAATGCTGTTGCTTTTTTCATTCTCATAATCGTACCTCTCCTTTACCTTATATGATATTCAATTTGTTTCGCGGATATGCTTAAAACGTCCATTTCGCATATTCCTGACCGATAAGCTTCAAATCAGCTTCTCGATTAACTTGATATTATTGTAAATCGAAGAGGTCATTTTCACTATATAAAAAAATCAAGAAACATGTTGATTTTTTTATATAGTAAAAATATTGATATTTTACCATGAAAAAAGAAGCCGGAACAGGCTTGCTCCCATTCCGGCTTCTTCCATATATTATTTTCGATTCATCATGCTTTATTGACAGATCCGAAAAGCTCCATTTTCTCTTTAACAGTAGCTTTGATCGCTTCTGCTCCAGGTGCAAGAAGCTTACGTGGGTCATATCCTTTACCCTGCTGATCCTTACCCTCTTCAATGTATTTACGTGTAGCTTCAGCAAATGCAAGCTGGCACTCTGTATTTACATTGATCTTGGAAACGCCAAGGCTGATCGCTTTCTTGATCATGTCTGCCGGGATACCTGTACCACCGTGAAGAACAAGCGGCATATCTCCTGTCAGTTTCTGAATAGCATCCAGAGTCTCAAAGCTTAAGCCCTGCCAGTTAGCCGGATATTTTCCGTGAATGTTACCGATACCAGCTGCAAGGAAGTTGATTCCGAGATCTGCAACTCTCTTGCACTCCTCAGGATCAGCGCACTCGCCCATACCAACAACACCATCTTCCTCGCCACCGATGGAACCAACCTCTGCCTCAAGAGACATGTTGTGCTCAGCAACGATCTTAACCAGCTCTTTAGTCTTAGCTACGTTCTCATCAATCGGATAATGAGATCCGTCGAACATAATGGAAGAGAAACCAGCCTCAACACATTTCAGGCATCCATCATAGCTGCCGTGGTCAAGATGAAGAGCAACCGGAACAGTGATGTTCAGCTCTTCCATCATACCGTTAACCATACCTACAACAGTCTTATAACCTGTCATGTATTTACCGGCACCCTCGGAAACACCAAGGATTACAGGAGAGTTGAGCTCCTGAGCTGTCTGAAGGATAGCTTTTGTCCACTCAAGGTTGTTGATGTTGAACTGACCAACTGCATAATGGCCTGCTTTTGCTTTTTTCAGCATTTCTGTTGCGTTTACTAACATGATAAAATCCTCCTAACCTGTATTAGGATACGGAAAAACCGTGTCCTTTATATCCAACCGTACTCATAATAGCAGATTTCCTTTGGTAAGTCCAGTATTTTACCAAAAATGCTGATGCTGTGGGAATTATTATTTTTTTTGAGAAAAAGCTTGCAATTTTATCAAATGTTATGTATAATATATTTGTTGTTCACGGATGGATTCCCGAGTGGCCAAAGGGGGCAGACTGTAAATCTGTTGGCACCGCCTTCGAAGGTTCGAATCCTTCTCCATCCACTACTACTCCAGAGCATATTCGCTCTGGAGTTTTTCTGTCATATGCCAAAGCGGTTCGAATCCTTCTCCATCCACTATATTCTAAACTCCCAGGTATTTTTGTCTGGGAGTTTTTTATCCCTCTTCTCTGTATCAGCAGCGCAGCGTCCTGATACCAAACGTTCTTTTTTCGCCTTGAATACTCAGCCGCGAGGAGGGGCCTATGGACTGGCGGCCATTGCGAGGATTCCAGGGATTTTCCATATACGCGCAGGAGGTGGAGCACTGTCTGAGGCCACCATGTGGCCGAGTTTGCTCCACCTCCTGCAAATAAGCGTATATGGAAAATCCCGGAACCGCAGCTCTGGCCGTCAGCCCATAGGTTCCTCCTCGCGGCGTCCCTTAATCTTCCACAAATATAGTCGGATTCTCACACTTATGATACAACACCATCGCCCCAAACGCTGGCATCGGCACCCTGATCACACCTGCCTTGGCTGTATATTCATATTCCTCCGTAGTATATCCATCACGGTAAGACAGCATGATCCGCTTCAACACAGAATCCTTCAGTCTGCTGATTCCCGTCTTCCAGACCTCAATCTCAACCTCCCGATCCTCATTCCGGTTATTCAGAATCACAATCATTCTTTCATCATGGGAAAATCTTCCGAAGCAAAGTCCCTGATAATCATTCCAGAGGAACACAAGGGAACCATTACTTAAGAAATCATATTCCTTATGGATCTTAATCATATCTCTGTGGAACGCAATCATCATCTGATCC
>OFLY01002061.1_pt1 | contig 10422 bp, 8 predicted proteins | sample 1541161 | NCBI WGS metagenome assembly OFLY01 (sample SAMN04209247, study PRJEB22552) | human gut metagenome | biome: gut; material: feces | host: Homo sapiens | place: USA: Oklahoma | reverse complement strand
CCACGTTTTCTTACGGCACTTTCGGTTCCAAAAGTGCCTACCCGTGTACAGTAACTTGCTGACACACTTTATACCCGTATTTTTTATGGCAGTCTTGACAGACGAAGCACGCAAAATATCTGCGTTTCCTGCCCAGGCTGCCATTTTCGATCCTCTGAACATAAAATATATTTATCGTAATCATGGAATCCATGTTCCGCGTTCATATTTCGTTCACACTTCATTAAAAAACCTTTTACACAATTAACATGGTTTCTTCACGATTTTTTCCTATACTATAACCATAGCAACAAGCAATGCTTACAAATTTTTTTCATAATACCGAGCTGAGTTTATATCAGCTCTCCTCCCTTTTTCAATACCAAAAGACCTCTCACTGCTGGAGAGGTCTTTTGTTGTATCTGAATCCCTCAACGCTCTCACCGTTCCGGTCTTCGTACCTTCCTGCCAAGCAGCACCAGCGCTGCAAGGTTTGGCACCGCCATCAGCCCATTGAAAATATCAGATACCGCCCAGACGGCTTCCATCCGGCTGACGCAGCCGAGAAAGACCGAGGCAAGATAACCTCCGTGATACAAAATACATATTTTGTCGGCACGCTTCTGTGGGACATCCCGCATCAGCCATCCAAGTGCCTGATCACCGATGTAAAACCAGGCAAGGATCGTGGCAAAGGCAAACAGCACCATGCACGCCGCCGTCACTATGCCGCCTGCATTTCCAAAACGGGCTGCCAGAGCCGCCGCCACCGCGCCGCTGCCGCCCAGGGAATCGATCTTCCCGGTCAGATTGTGCGGAAAGACACAGAGCAGTAAAAAAGCGGTCAGGCTGCACCCTATGATCGTATCGAAAAACACCTCGAAAATCGCCCACATTCCCTGTTTCTGCGCTTCCTGCCTCTGTCTTAGCCTCCCCTTTCCCTCACTCATCCCATGCAGCACCGCCAGACTCCCCAGGCCCGCCTCATTGGAAAACACACCGCGCGATACCCCGCTCCGGATCGCCGCTGCCATTCCGTACCCGGTCATCCCGCCCGAAATTCCTGAAAAATTCAAAATACTGCTTCCATCCGTCTGTCCTGCATTATCTGCCAGTCCAAATGCCCCGCCCATAATTTTCCCCAATACTTCCGGTATCTGATCGTAAAAGCTGAACACGGCGATTCCACCTGCCAGCAGATACAGCCCCGCCGATACCGGTACCAGCACCGAAGCCGTCCATCCGATGCGTTTTGCCCCGCCAAAGAGCACCACGGCAGTCAAAACTGCCAGTATGATACCGGTTCCAAGCGGCGGCAGGGACGCTGCATAGCGCAGACTATCCGCCAGAGCCCCCGCCTGTACCATACATCCCATTCCAAGCGACGCCAGCACGCAAAACAGGGCATAGCATTTTCCAGCGAAACAGCTTCCAGCCCCATTTTCCAGATAGACATAAGGTCCGCCCCCATACAAAATTCCCAGATAAACCTCCGTATATGCCAGCGCCATCCCCAAAAATGCCGCCGCCCACATCCAGAACACAGCACCCGGACCACCGATCGCCAACGCAGCTGCCACGCCCGTGATATTTCCCGTTCCGACCGTCGCCGCCAGCGCGGTGCAGGTCGTCAAAAGCTGTCCTTTCCCGCCGCTCCCAACCGTCTCTCCCCACCAGACTCTGATATGACGGATCGGAAATCCCCGCAGACGCACCATGCAGAGGACTCCAACCGCCAGAAACAGTCCCAGAAGCCACGGTCCCCACACCATTTTCTGTACGATTCTGAGCGCTTCCATCCGAGCACCTTTCTATATCTATTTTCACTCTATCAAACCAATCTTATGATTTACTATGATATTTCATTCTCCAAGCCGTGATATTGCCTTCCGAGAACTCTCTTTCCATCCACGTTTTGTTACTGTACACGCATACGTGTCCAGTAACCACATTTTCTTACACTTTCTGTAAACATCCGCAAACCCCATGACAAACCAGACCGGCAGTGCTACAATAAGCATATCGGACAGGCGGACAAATTTCCAAATCCCTGTCCTTCTGGAAAGGATGAAAACAATATGCCAGGTTTTACCACGCACTATATATTCGGCATGAAAGCATACAACGATATGCCGTTCACCCCCTTAAAACACACGATCGCCAAATACCGCTGGCTCTACCAGCTCGGTCTGCAGGGACCGGATATGTTTTTCTATAATATCCCGATCCTGCGCCACCGCGATTACCGCAACGTCGGTTCCTATATGCACGAACACAAGGTAAATGCCTTTTTCGAGTGCTGTCTGCGTCGTATTGGAACCATCCGCTCGCGCCAGCAGCAAGAGGAAGCCATCTCCTATCTGGCCGGATTTATAAACCATTACATTGCCGATTCGATCTGTCATCCTTACGTGTACGGGCGCATCGGCTATCCGGTGGATGCCCCGACCTCCATGCATCACGGAATGCACGCACATCTGGAAAATGAGCTCGACGCGATCCTGCTCTGGAAATATAAAAAAAAGAAGCCGTCCGAATTTAACCAGACCGCCACGATCTGTCTAAATGGACAGGAAATCCAGTTTATTTCCCATTTCCTGGCTTCCTGCATCAACGAAACCTATTATCCGATCACCTACCGCAACAACTTCCAGGTTACTCCGGCGATGGTGCACCGCTCCATCTGGGCGCTGCGCTTCGGCTGCCGGACACTCTCGGACAAGAACGGCAAGAAAAAATTCGGCATTGCACAGGTCGAATCCATCTTCGTCAACCACCCAGTTGCTTCCGCGAAAATGGTAACGGACTCCGTAACCGACTACCGGAGCAGCTGTAACCTAAACTACGAAGCATGGAGCAACCCGTGGGATCCGACCCGCGTCTCAACCGCCTCGTTTGTTGATCTCTTCCATGAAACATTGGACAAATGCAGCCGTGTCTATGCGCTTTTAAACAGCGCCGTCACAGACAACATGCCGTTAGATAAACAGGATTTATCGCCGCTTCTGGCTGAACTGGGGAATGAGTCTTATCACAGCGGACTACCCGTTAATTAAAAACACGTACTTCGATTCCTGGTAAATAAAAGCTGTCATATGAGAAACACTCATCTGTTTCTCATATGACAGCTTTTTTGATATTATACACAGAAAATATCCCGTATCTCCGCAGACAACCTCTTATTCTGCGTTCTCTGTCTCTTCCTCCGCCTCAGTCGTATCGTACTCGCCTGCTGCTTCCTTCTCTTTCACCTTGGAAATCAGCTCTTTGGTATCCGGAAGTTTGAAATCCGCGCCAGCCTCATAGGAACCGCTGATAAACCATGCGTCCTCGTTATCCTGGTCGCTCTCCGGAACGATGCTGTAGGACAGTGCATACTGTTTCCACAGTCCGCCGTAGGAATCTTCACCGGACATCTCAATCGAGAAGTCCTGGGTGTGGACAATGTCGTTGAATCCCTTGATTAGATCTTCCGCATAAGTTCCTATCTGATCATCCGGCAGATCATCCGCAACTACCCATATCAGCATGATCTGTTTCTTGTTCGGCTCCATATAGAAATGGAAATCGCGACCGTACTCGTAGGTACTTGTATCCTTGAACATGTCTTCCGCGTCCGTGCTGACCTGTGTCCAGTCAATCTCAACATTTTCCTGTGTCTCAAAATTCGGATCTCCGACTACCGTCTCAGAAGTCGGTTTTACAATCGTACTCTCCGTGCATCCGCTGAGCAGCGCCATACACGCAACCATCATTATCAGAAGTTTTTTCATCGTGTTCTTCTATCCCTTCATTCACTCATTCACAGCCAGAACCAGTCCGAACCGCATGGCTATTATATAATATCGCCTTTTGTTTTTGTAGTCATTTTAGAAAAATTCAAAAAATCTTCATACTTTCCAAAATCTCCCGTAAACAATCCATCCGGACCATTTTACCGCCATTTAGCGCATCCAGGTTGTCAATCCAGATCCTCAACCGTAAGCTCTGTGTCATCCTCCTGCACACCCTGCTGTGTTTTGGCATCCTCTGCCTCTTTCTGTGCAAGTTTTTCTTTCAGCGGCTTCTTTTCCGTGGAACCAGTTCTTGCTTTTCCACTCTCTGCCAGCCGGGACGCGGCTGCATCTGCCGCCGGAACCTGTCCTGAACCAGATCGCACATCCATGTCAGACTCCGCCTGCTCTGTGCTCTCATCTGCCTCCGCTGTGCCAGACGCCCAGTAGGACGCGCCCATCCGCTTTTCAAGCAGTTTTTCAAACTCTTCCTGCGAACAGCCGATCTCCTGCAGACGCTGTCTTCTCCGTTTTCTCCGGTCCTCCTGACGTCTCTTTTCTTCCTGGTGACGCCGGTAGAACAGCCATACAAGCGCCGCACACGCCGCTGCCAGAAGCACACTGACGACCACAATCAGCACCGTTCTCACCGATACTTTCGGAAGTTTCGGCAGGGTCAGGTGGAACGAAGATTTCGCCTGCTTCGATTTTCCGGACGCACCTGTATTGGATGCTGCCGGATCCGATGCCGTATTTCCGTCATCCGAAGCCGTCTCCCCGTTTGCTTCCGCTTCTGCCGCCGATGCGCTGATCAGATACACCTGTCCAATCTTGCGGTCATTGTATTTGTAAGAAAGCAGTGCCACCGCACCCTGCGGCGCATCCTCCGGCAGATCTGTTACCACCGTCTTCTCCGCATCCGCAAACGAAGCATCCTTCGGGAGCGTGATGACTGCCAACGTATCCATCGATAAATCGGACGGCTGATAGCTATTATCTCCAATCTGCACCGGCTGATCGCCGCTTGTGTATGCCGTCTCATTTTCCGAAATATTTACATTTTTAAATCGTAGAAAGCCGAAATCCATCAATGCAATCGTATCCTGATAATGGGTCGCCTGAGTACTCTTCATCGTGACCGCGATCTGACGTCTGTCATCCTTGATCGCATAGGTAACAAGCGTCTGCCCGGCAATCGATGTGTAACCGGTCTTTCCGGCTACCGCATATGGATAATAGTTCGGACTCTCTGTGTCAGTCGTGATAAGAAGCTTGTGCTCCGGCTGGATGGTCACACCGTCCGGATTGTTCTTCGTCGCCGGTAAGCGGTAGCTCTTATCCTTACTGATCGTTAAAAGCGTGTCATTTTTATACGCCGCCGATGCGATCAGCGCCATATCATACACCGAGGTGAGCTGTGTGTCGTCATTCAGACCGGACGGATTCGCAAAATGGCTGTTCTCACAGCCAAGCTCCGCCGTCTTCTCGTTCATCATCTTCACAAAACCGTCGCGGCTTCCGCCCACATGCTCCGCCAGCGCATTCGCCGCCTGGTTGGAAGAACGCATCAGCAACAGGTAGAGACAATCGCGCACCGAAAGCGTGTCGCCCTCCTCGATGGAGTTCTTGTTTCCGCTGCCATCTTCCACGTTGTAAACAGCATCGTGGGAAAATGTGATCGTATCATCCAGACTGCTGTTCTCTATGACTACGAGCGCCGTCAATATTTTCGTGATACTTGCCGGCGCCTTCTGCACATGGATGTTCTGCCCGAATAAAACCGCCCCGGAGTCCGCATCCATGACAATTCCTGCCTCCGACTCGATCCCCGTATCCGAGGGCCAGTCCGGCTTTGCAAATGCCGTCATCGGCATTCCGGCAGCCATCAGTGCCGTGATCATCAAACTTATCAGTAAACGTCTTAATCTCTTCATACGATTCCTTCCTGTCAGCTTTCCTTTTCCGGAAATCCTTTGGTATCATGAACGATATAAATTGGACGATCCTTCAATTCTGTAAACAGGATCGCGATATACTCCCCGATAATTCCCACAATCACGAACAGCATCGCGAACATAAAGCATAAAAGCACTACGATCGTCGCGTAACCATTGGGCGTTCCCTTGACCGCCCACTCATAAATCGTTTCCAGCATCACGAGCAGCCCCAGAAAGCCCACGATAATTCCCGAGTAAATGCCGAGCTTTAGCGGCAGATCCGAAAAGCAGAGAATCGTATTGATCGAAAATTTAAATAATTTCCGGATGCTGTACTTGCTCTCGCCCGCCACCCTGGCTCTCGCCTCATACTCGATGGTCGTCCGGTTAAATCCGATATTCTGCACATAGCCGCGCAGGAAACGCACTTTTTCCCGGTAATTGGTCTTTAACACCTGCGCCGCATTGGCAGTCAGCGCAAAGAAATCGGATGCGTTATTTTCCAGCTTCACATCTGAAATCTTGTTCAAAAATTTATAAAAAGCAGAAGACGTCAGGTTTTTGATGAATCCAGCCGATTTATTTTTCGTCCGGACCATGTTGATAACCTCATAGCCCTCTTCAAATTTTTCGATTATCTGCGCCACACATTCCGGCGGATGCTGCAGATCGGCATCCATACACACGATGCCCTCCCCGCTGCTGTGGTCCAGCCCCGCAAGCATCGCCGCCTCATGGCCAAAGTTACGGGAAAAGTTGATCACACGTACCCGCGGATCCGCTGCTGCCAGTTCTGCCAGAATCTGCCCCGAGGCGTCCGCACTTCCGTCGTTGACAAAAATCAGTTCGTAATTCCATGGCAGCGCCTCAAAAACCGGAGTTGCCTCCCGATAGAACTCATGCAGCGCCTTTTCCTCGTTGTAAACAGAAATCACGATCGAGATCGTCTTTGGTTTCTGTCCGTTCATATTTTCCATCCTGTTCTGTATGGTCGACTGTCTGGTTTCATTTTTCTTCTTATCTTCCATGCTGTCTGTCCGTTTTTTCTTATCTTTCTTACTCATATTTCATCTTTCAATTAAGCATCCGGGTCATCCAAAATTTCGATCGCTATCGAAGAATGTGCCGGAACCCGTTTTTCCACCGGCGGCAGCGTCATATAGTCACCGTAAATCCACTCCAGCACATGCTCATAGCCCACCGGCACCATCAGCTTTGTGTCCTCAAACGGCAGATCCACCGCGTGCTCGCACCATGCGCCCTCCAGCGTTACATAGAGATAATCCGGCTGGTAATTGCTGTAATACCAGTGTTTCGTCTTCTTTTTGCGATCTTTCGCCGCTGCAAGTCTCTGCAGCTTAAATAAAACCGGCATCGGGACAAGGTGTCCCACACCTGCCAGCACACCAACCCGCAGCTTATCCATCAGGCTGTATTTGCTGAAATCAATCTGATCACGGTGTGCGATCGCCATTCCATAAATAACCTTCTGAAGAAATTTTGCGCTCCACGCGCCCACCTTACTATCCGGCAGGCGGTCAAGGACGAACAGATCCACCCAGAGATGGTTTAATTTTCCCTCATAAAACTGCATCTGCTCATTGTCCTCATGGACGCGGCTGTTGTCATAGATGACGCGCGTTGTAAAATCATAAAACACCTTGCCGCCCCGGATCTCCTCCGGGCGCAGCAGGGACATTCCCTCCGGCAGCTCCCGCGGCGCTACCTTCAAAAACATCTCATAATTGGCACGTGTAAATGCCAGATCGACATCATCATCCCACGGGATAAATCCCTCATGACGCACCGCGCCCAAAAGTGTCCCGGAATCCAGCATATAGGATATCTTGTATTTCCGGCAGATCCGGTCTATCTCCTTCAAAAGGCGCAGATTCGCCCGGTGAACCTTCTCAAGCCCCGGATACGGCGGCAGTTTGACCGCCCTGCGGCTCTCTGATTTTTCCTCATTCATGATGGTTGTCCCTTCATTTTCTCCTGTAACCGTTCATTCTCTGTCACAGCTGCTCATTTTCACAGGCATTTTCTTACAGGCAGAGTATCTCCCCGCCTGTGAATTGCCGCGGTTCCCGTCCCTACTGACGGCATGCCTCACGAAGTGTCTTTGCCATATAATCAATCATTTCATCTGTCATGCCCGGATAAACGCCGACCCAGAAGGTATCGCGCATGATACGGTCGGTATTTTCCAGAGTTCCGGCTACGCGGTAGCCGCAGTTTTCTTTCCGCATCTCATCAAAGCACGGATGCTTGATCAGGTTTCCGGCAAAGAGCATACGCGTCTGCACGCCCTTTTCCTCGACATATTTGACTACCTTGTTCCGATCCACGCCCTCTTGGCAGGTCAGAAGGAAACCAAACCAGCTCGGATCGGAATGCTCACAGGCAACCGGCAGGATATATGCGTCCTCGGTTCCGGCAAGTCCCGCTTTCAGACGGGCGAAATTGTGTTTTCTGCGCTCCACGAAGGATGGAAACTTTTCAAGCTGCGCACAGCCGATCGACGCCTGCAGGTCGGTCGCCTTTAAATTATATCCAAAATGGGAATATACATATTTATGGTCGTAGCCAAGCGGCAGCTCACCATACTGGCGGTCAAATCGGTGACCGCAGAGGTTATCGCAGCCGGACGGGCAGACACAGTCGCGTCCCCAGTCGCGGAAAGAACGGATAATCTTGTTTAAAAGCGGATTGTCCGTGTACACGGCGCCGCCCTCGCCCATCGTCATGTGGTGCGGCGGATAAAAGCTGGACGTTCCGATATCTCCGATCGTACCGGTAAAATGCCACTCGCCGTTCAGCTCATAGCGGCTTCCGAGGGCATCACAGTTGTCCTCCACCAGCCACAGGTTATGACGGTCACAGAATTCTTTTACCTTCTGTAAATCAAACGGATTTCCCAGTGTGTGGGCGATCATAACCGCTTTCGTCTTCTCTGAAAGCGCCGCCTCCAGCTTATCGGCGTCGATGTTGTATTGTGGAATCGTCACATCCACAAACACCGGAACTGCGCCATACTGGATCGCCGGGGTTACCGTCGTCGGGAAACCTGCCGCAACCGTGATAATCTCATCGCCGCGGCACACCCGGCGCTCTCCCAGCAATGGGGAAGTCAGCGCCATAAATGCGATCAGGTTCGCGGAGGAACCGGAGTTTACAAGGGAACAGTATTTGACGCCCAGGTAGTTCGCAAGCCCCGCCTCAAACTGATCGGTGTAACGTCCGGAGGTCAGCCAGAACTCCAGCGCACTGTCTACCAGATTGACCATCTCATGGTTATCGTAAACACGGGACGCATACGGAATCCGCTGTCCCTCGGTAAATTCTTTTTTCTGATTATGATATTTATCACAATACTCTGCCACCAGATCGAGAATCTGCTGACGCGCAGCCTCTTTTCCGTCCGACAGGGTTACTTTTTCTTCTGCCATGTTTCTCCTCCTGCTTTTGCTACCGTTCTCTGCCGCAGCCGTATCAGGTCTGCCTGCTGCCAGACACACCTTTCGTGCAGCCGCCTGCATCTATCTATTTTTCTTCAAACCGAGCCGCATACGCCCGGATCTGCTCATCCGTCACCTCACGCATATCCGCTCCGGCAAGCCACTTCTTCGACCATTCCACCGTCGCAGCCATCGCCTCTTCTACATGGAAGTGCGGCTTCCAGCCAAATACCTTTTTCACTTTGGAACAATCCAGTTTCAGAAAATTCGCCTCATGCGGACCTCCGTCATAGCGGTTGATCCAATGCATCCCGCCGCCCCATGTTTCACAGAACAGATCCGCCAGACGTCCTGTATTGACGCAGTCACAGTCATCCGGTCCGACGTTGTAGCAGCCCGCCAGCTCCGCATTTTCCCACTGCGCCTTTGCCACCGTCAGATACAAAAACAGCGGCTCTAACACATGCTGGAACGGGCGCGTCGAATGCGGATTCCGCACGATGATCGGCTCTTTCTTTTCCGCTGCACGCACGCAATCCGGCACGATCCGGTCCGCCGCAAAATCACCGCCGCCGATCACATTGCCAGCACGACAGGTTGAGACGGCGCAGCGGCCGTCCGTGAAGAACGACTGCTTATAGCTGTGTGTCACCAGCTCCGAACAGGATTTGCTATTGGAATACGGATCATAGCCGTCCAGCGGGTCATTTTCGCGGTAACCGTACTCCCATTCCTTATTTTCATAAACCTTGTCCGTCGTCACATTGACGAGAGAGCGGACGGATTCACACTGTCTGGCGCATTCCAGCACATGAACCGTACCCATGACATTCGCCGCATACGTGCCGACCGGATCCCGGTACGACTCGCGCACGATCGGCTGCGCTGCCAGATGGAGTACAATCTCTGGCTTCGTCTCATCAAACACCTGTTTTAAATGGGCAAAATCGCGCACATCCCCATCCACATGGTGAATCGTCTCCCCCAGATGCAGGATCTCAAACATCGACGGCTCGGTCGGCGCTTTCAGCGCATAGCCGGTCACCTCCGTCCCCGCCAGATGGAGGATGCGGACCAGCCAGCTTCCCTTAAAGCCTGTGTCACCGGTCACAAGGACCCGTTTTCCTTTATAAAAATCAAGAAGTTCCATGGTTTTCCTCTTTTTAATTAATTTCGTGATTTCATCACTCCATTATCTTTGCTGAGTGCTCTTATTATATTTCTCACCCGTCCACTCACGAACCCGCGCTATCGCGCTCTACCGCCCTGCTTCGC
>OFLY01002050.1_pt1 | contig 10466 bp, 10 predicted proteins | sample 1541161 | NCBI WGS metagenome assembly OFLY01 (sample SAMN04209247, study PRJEB22552) | human gut metagenome | biome: gut; material: feces | host: Homo sapiens | place: USA: Oklahoma | reverse complement strand
GTATTGGGGGTACATATCAGAAAGACGAATAAATCCGCCCTGCACTTTATCAACGAGGTCGCAGGCAAAAGCAGATTATATATCATATTCCTGCTGTTGGTGCAGATGGTACTTGGCATCAGCAGTGTTTTTTATGCTATGCTCCTGCGTGGACTGATTGATGGTGCAGTGGCGCATGACAGCAAAAAAATGCTGACTTTCTGTGTCCTCTTTGTGGCACTTGTGGTGGGGCAGATTGCACTCAGGGCGGTTCTTAGAAGAATACGCTAAGGCAACCTATGAGAATGCATTCAAAAGCAGGCTGTTTGCAGGGCTTCTTACACACAATTACGGAGCAGTCACCGCAACCCATTCCGGTGAGTGGATGAACCGCCTGACATCAGATACTGTTGTCGTGTCAGAGGGGCTTGCCACGATTGTGCCGGGCGTAGCCGGAATGGTAACGAAGATGGCAGGAGCACTTGTGGTAATCCTTATTATGGAACCGAGGTTTGCCTATATCCTTGTGCCTGGTGGAATACTTCTGGTGCTGCTTACTTATATTTTCAGAAAGCAGCTAAAAAAGCTGCACAAGCAGATGCAGGAGAAAGATGGATTTGTCCGTATCTTCTTGCAGGAGCATCTTGGCAGTCTGATGATCGTCAAAGCATTTGGCAAGGAAGCGGACAGTCTTACTGAGGCTGAAAGCCACATGAGTGAGCACAAGAAAGCACGCATGCGTAAGAATCATTTTTCCAATGTCTGTAATATCGGCTTTGGAGCAGTTATGAACGGAGCATATGTGCTTGGAGCTGTCTATGGAGCATTCGGTATCTATAATGGCACTATGACCTACGGAACATTCATGGCGATGCTTCAGCTTATCAGCCAGATACATAATCCGTTTGCCAATATCACAGGCTATCTGCCGAAGTATTTCGCTATGCTTGCGAGTGCGGAGAGGCTGATGGAGGTTGAGGCGTATGAAAAGGATAAGGTGCGTGCTTTGGAAGATGTATGTGCCAAGGCCAGGATGAGTGACGAGCAATCAAGATATATTCCGGATAACAGCACCTTCGGCTTGTTCCATGTGGATTTTACATACCTTCCGCCGGTCATTACCGAGGGAGATACGATTATGCCAATCGTATTAAAGGATTACAGCTTAGAGATACGAAAGGGCGAGTTTGTGGCATTTACCGGTCCGAGTGGCTGTGGCAAGAGTACTGTGTTAAAGCTTCTGATGGGCTTGTATACAGTAGATGCCGGAGAAGTGTATGGCTGTGACCGTTTAATGTTTGCCTATTTTCCGCAGGGCAACCAGCTTATGAGCGGAAGCATTAGGGATATCATTACATTTTCAGATAAGAACAGGACAGGAGATGAAGCAGGCATTCACAGAGCTTTGCAGATTGCCTGTGCGGATGGTTTTATCGCAGAGCTGGAACAGGGCATAGATACTCTCCTTGGCGAGCGTGGCTTGGGACTATCCGAGGGACAGATGCAGAGGCTTGCGATTGCAAGAGCTATTTATTCTGACCGACCGGTACTTCTTTTGGATGAAGCTACAAGTGCACTGGATGCCGGGACAGAAGAAGCAGTGCTTGAGAACCTTCGCAGCATGACAGATAAGACAGTGATTATTGTAACCCACCGTCCGGCAGCATTAAAGCTGTGTGACAGACAGATTGTATTTGGAGAGAAGAAAGACCAATGTCCCTGTCCCGGTGGCTTTTCCTAATTATTTTTCATAAAGCTTTGCAGCTTCACGCAAAACCTTCTGGCTGGCAAGCGGGATGCGGCCGAGTCCGTCTGGTCCAACGTTAAGCAGATAATTGATACCCATACCGTTTAATTTCTTGCGGTTTGCAGCGATGATTTCTGGACTCTTCCAGTTCTGATCGTGAGCAGAGAAGCCCCATGTGCGGTTGATGGTAGCAGCAGTCTCATACAGTCCGTATGGAGATGGCTTGAAGCCGTCAATGCCGTTCATCAAAGCTGGGTCAAACTCAGTGTTCTCAGGCATAGAATCTGGAATCTCGTTGTCGCCAAGTGATACATAATCGTAAGCACCGTTTCCAAGACGGGAGTTGATAAGGCAGTCAGGCTGATACTTCTTGATAGCATCGAACAGTGCGCGGCTTTGATGTTCTTTTAAGGTCATTGGCATATCAAACCAGATCAGGCAAAGTTCACCGTAGTTACGAAGAATCTCTTCAACCTGCGGATAAATCTTTTCATTAAAGCAGCGGTCAAAGTTTTTGTTTGCAGCATCCGGGAAGTCCCAGCTATTGTCCCATGTAACACCCTGGCTTGGAATGTGGTTTGACAGATAGCCGCCGCCGTCCGGATGATGCCAGTCAAGATCCTGAGAGTAGTAAAGACCCATCTTTAAGCCATACTTGTAGCAAGCTTCTGCAATCTCGCCGATAACATCACGTCCAAATGGAGTTGCGTCAACAACATTGTATTTGTCAACCTTTGAGTGGAACATAGCAAAACCATCATGGTGCTTGCTGGTGACAACAAAATATTTCATGCCGCAGTCCTTTGCAAGCTTAACCCATTCCTCAGCATCGAAAAATACTGGATTAAATGCTTTTGCCAGTTTTCCATACTCTGCATTCGGGATTGCCAGATTTGCCTGAATCCATTCAGCGTAAACACCACTGTAGCGATCCTTATACTCGCCTGCAAGAAGTGAGTACAGACCCCAGTGAACCATCATTCCATACTGTGCTTCCTTGAACCATTTTCTCATGTCCATAATTATTCCCTCCAAAAAATAAAGTGTAAAAATAAATAAATGCCAGCACTAATTATTAAGCATTACCTGATAAATGCAGGGCAGTCCTTCTCGGTCAGATACAAAAATAATACTCTTGTTGTCCTCAGAAAAGCACGGATGCGGATGTGAATCCTGCGGATTTCCATGCTTAGCCAGCCAAGATGTGCCATGATAACAAAGCTTCTTTTCTGTGCGTTTTTTGACATCAATCAGATAGATAAAATCATTGCTTATGGTATTGGCTTTTTCTTTCAGCATTTCCTCTGTCAAAAGGTGAATTGGAACATCACTTCCTTGAGAGTCACCGACCATGTACTCATTTTTCTTATCACAGATAAAATGTGCAAACGGAGAACATGGCATTAGAATTTCTTCTTTTAATGTTTCAGGATCCATAAGGCGGATGTTTTCAATCTTGTCGCCAGTTGTTTCACGGTAAACGTAAGCAAATTTAGAACCATCAGGAAGCCAAAATTCATGTGTCAAAATCAGATCAGATGGCTGTTTGCGGCAGCAGCGATAACGGCTGCCATCGCTTTGTATCAGCCATAGTCTGGCATCAATCAGATCATAAGGTCCTTCATGACAAAATAAAATTGTATCAGGGTCATTTGGACGAATCTGTGTATGACCAAACCAGCAATGATCCTCAAGTACTACGTGGCTCTTTCCTGTTTCTACATCAATGTAGACAATGCGGCATAGTGGCTTAGCCTGGCAAGTAAGCGCAAAAAAGTTCCATCCGGCGCTTCCATCACGCGGCGGCAGTGTATCCTGTTTTGTCTCTACGATTGACATAAAACGATTGTCACTGCTCATGCCAGGTGCAGAACCGCTCCAGCCTTCTGGTGTTTGGTAAAAGCAGTGCGTTTCAAGCGTCTGTGCATCCATCGCGTAAAAGCGGTTGTTTTGCTGATAAAAGATGGTTTTGTCGTCATGTGAGAACATGGCGCTGTCCTGACCGACACCGTCTCCTTCTGTGATCTGGCGAATCTCACCGTTATGGAGATTGAGTGTATAAAGCTGACGGCCCTCGTCACGCTTCTGGCAGATTAAAAGATATTGTCCGTCAGATGTAGTCATGCGGTTATAAAAATACATGTGGTGACTAAGTATAGACGGATCCGTCAGGCGTTTTACAACAGTGCCAGTGTGTGGATCTGTGTATTCTGAAAATGTGCTGTGAAAAATTTGTCCCTTACTCATAAGAATACGTAAAAACCTCCTGCATTTGTGCTGCTAATTATAATTTTACCAGAAATATATACAAAAGCAAGCATATAAGATAAAAAATATGGAAGTATGTGTTTGCTTTTGCTATAATAAAAAGCGGATAACTATTCAGAAATATCAAAACAGTAACACCATTAAAACACGAGAGGGCAAAAATATGGAGACGATGCAGGGAAAGAAAAACATTGTACTGATTGGAATGCCGGGAGCAGGAAAGAGCACGGTTGGGGTTGTGCTGGCAAAGAGACTTGGCTATCGCTTTCTGGATTCAGATCTTGTTATTCAGGAGCAGACAAAAAAGCTGCTTCATGAACTGATTACCGAGCATGGAGTAGATGGCTTTCTGAAAATTGAGGAAGATATCAATGCAGGGTTAGACTGTGAACAGGCAGTGATTGCAACTGGAGGAAGTGTAATCTATGGTGAAAAGGCAATGGAGCATCTGCGCAAGATCGGCTGTGTTGTCTACTTAAAGCTTTCTTATAAAGAAATTAAGGATCGTCTTGGCGATCTGACGGCGCGTGGTGTTGCATTGAAAAATGGACAGACACTCAAAGATCTGTACAATGAGCGCTGTCCATTATATGAAAAGTATGCACATATCGTGCAGGAATGTGATCACAAGCGGGTTAGAGAAATCGTTCAGGAGCTTGCGTCACAAGCAAATGCGTAATTAACACTCGCATCCAATCAAAATACCGCCTTTTTCAGCATAGTAGCTGCAAAGTCCGCGGCAGTGTCTAAACTGGACATCTGCCTGCGGATATTTTTTATAGATTTCTGCCTGAATGCTTTCGGCAAGCGCTGCATTTTCGATATGGCTGATGCGTACCTTGCCGCCGTGATAACCAGCATTGCCTAACTGTTCCATGATAGAAGCAACAAGCTTTTTGGAGCTGCGGCATTTGCCAATCGGATGAATGCGTCCCTCTTCGCTTGCTGTGCTAAGAATAGAAATGCCTAGGATGCCGATAGCAGAAGCAACTGCTTTGTTAATGCGGCCGTTGGCTGCTAGATTATGAAGAGACTTTAAGGCAAAGAACAGACGTGTTGTGTGAATATATTCATCAGCAATACGAATTACTTCATCATATGATGTACCGGAAGCGACAAGTTCCTCAAGCTTTTCAATAAAGAGCCATAGTTCAGGTCCGGTAGTCAGTGTGTCAAAGATATGGATTTTTACTTCAGGATGCTGCTGCTCATAAATAGACTTTGCGGATAATGCAGAGTTGAGCGTTCCGGAAAGTGCGCTAGTCATCACTGCAACGTAAATAACATCGGCACCCTCAAAGCAGCTTAACCAGCTTTCAATACTTGGGCATGCCGTGTAGGAGCGTCCTTTGTGAGCAGAAAGATAATCAAGCATCTCGCGTGTATTCAGATTGACGTCATCAAGAAATGAGCGCTCATCTGTAGAGATTGTCAAAGGTGCTGTACGAAACTGCCCATCTGCGCTGTCAAAAAGATCGCAGGAAGAGTCGGAAATAATTCTGGTAATCATATATCATAACCTCCATTGTTTTTGAAAAAAATATTATCTGGTTTTGAAAACTACATAATCTAGTAATAGTATAACAGATAATTATAAAAAAACAACTGGTAAATGACAAGAAAAAAGAAGATCACCCGTTTTTGGATGATCTTCTTTTTTTTATTTATCCATGATCTCGGAAATAGCGTCTAAGATCTTTCCGTGACATCCACCGCATCCAGTAGAGCAGTGGGTGATTTTTTGTACTTCCTCAAACGTCTTTTCTACATCGTTGAAAGTAGGACTGTTGTGCAGCGCTTCTGCGACATCAAAGTACGTTACATTTTTACAATTGCAAATGGTATAATTTTCCATATCATTACCTCTTTTCGAAGTGACAATGATTAACGTTACTCACCAAAATATCTCTTTAACAGACCTGCGAATGCCTTGCCGTGACGAGCCTCATCGCGAGCCATCTCATGAACAGTGTCATGGATTGCATCAAGGTTAGCAGCCTTAGCACGCTTTGCAAGATCCATCTTACCAGCAGTAGCACCGTTTTCAGCCTCTACACGCATCTGAAGATTCTTCTTTGTGGAATCAGTAACAACCTCGCCTAAAAGCTCAGCAAACTTAGCTGCATGCTCAGCCTCTTCGTAAGCTGCCTTCTCCCAGTATAAGCCGATTTCCGGATAGCCTTCTCTGTGAGCAACACGAGCCATAGCCAGATACATACCAACCTCAGAGCACTCACCCTGGAAGTTAGCTCTTAAATCAGCCAGAATATCTTCGCTGACACCCTTAGCAACACCTACAACGTGCTCAGCAGCCCAAGTTAAGGTCTCTTCCTGCTTTGAGAACTTGGAAGCCGGTGCCTTACATACTGGACAGAACTCCGGAGCAGAATCTCCTTCATAAACATAACCACATACCTGACAGACAAATTTAGCCATAATAGTAATCTCCTTTTCTGATAAAAATATTTATTGTTAATGTTAGCGGAAAAACCGCTTATTATTGTTTGTTACCATATCAATCAGGAACCGTGATAGGGGTCGGTGTCTTGATTGATAATAGTAATTGTTACTGATATGATAGTAACACAAACTCACAAAGCTGTCAAGAGTTTTTTTTTAAAATATAATAAGAAAAAAACTATTTTGTATCCTCTGAACATCTTTTGCATACCCCTTTAAATAGCAGGGCATGACTTTCTACGATGCCATCAATATGTGCCTGAGCGAGCTGATTTAAAGAATCAAGTGCTGTCATTGGGACATCCTGCAGGCAGCCACATTTGCGGCATAAAAAGTGATAATGAGGAACGACATTTGGGTCAAAACGGTCAGATCCGTTATCCATCGGAATCCGCATCAGCTGACCATTTTCCTCAAGAACGCCTAGATTGCGATAGACAGTTCCAAGACTGATATTAGGGTGTGTCTGGCGGAGTGCCTGATAAACAGATTCAGCGCTTGGATGATCTGTGCGCCCTGTGAGATACTGAACAATTGCTTCACGCTGGCGGCTGTATTTTATCATAATTAAAATTCCCTTCTATGTAATAATAATTACTACTTTTGTTTTTATTATACAAAACTAAACGTAAGATGTCAACCACTTTCGGGGACTTTAGAATCGACATTTTTGTGGAAAAACATATATGAATATGCTATGATATTTGATACCAGATTGCTGCGTGCTTTGCACTCCCGCAATCTTCAAAAACATGAGTAAGAAAAGCAGAGGTGCGCGAATGAGACTGACAGGAATACATATTAAAAGCTTTCGTGCAATCCGGGATGTCACAATTGATTCAGTGGAAAATGCCCTGATTCTTGTTGGACAAAATAATACCGGAAAATCCACGATAATAGATGCACTGCGTGTGGCATTTGGAGATATTGCGATAACAAAAAAGGATTTCAACTGGGATGGCGGCAATATTGAGATTGCGCTTACACTTGAATTGACAAAGGATGATTTGAAGCGTCTTTGCCGAAGAGGAATAATCAGCCGTTACAGAAAATTTGATTCTTGGTTTGAGGATTTTCAAAAGAAACTGCCATCGTTTGTACCAATGTTTGAAACTGACGGTGAATCAATAAATGAGCGTGGTGAGCTGTCTTTTTGCTTTATTGCAAATAAGGATGGCAGAAAGCGCTATTTTGACGGCTTTAAAAAGAACAATCCTTATATTGAAAAGCTGCTTCCACGTATCTATAGTGTCAGTCCTGAGCGTGATATTGAGCGGCTGCAAAGTGATCTTTTGCTTCTTCGTGAGGACGCGCTGATTTCTAAAATGCGAAGTGGTTGTTGTCTGTTTGAGGAGGCAAAGACATGTGACCATTGCTTTTCATGCATCGGCTATATCAATCAGAAAAAACCAATTGAGCTTGATGCATTCGAGGCATCTAAGCTTTTAGACTACAAGCTGTACCAGCTAAACCTTGAAGAGTTTTCAAAGAGTGTAAATGAAAACTTTAAGAAAAACGGCGGCCAGGATGAGATTGTCTACTCCATGAATAGAAATGTTGAACAGATGCTTCAGGTTACAACAGAAATCGGCAGTAAGACACAAAGACAGACACATACGCTTAGTGAGATGGGAGAGGGAATGCGAAGCATCTATCTTTTGTCTCTTCTTGAAACATATACAGAGATGCAGGAACAGCTTTCAAGTATACTGATGATTGAGGAACCAGAGCTTTTTCTTCACCCAACACTGCAGCGTGTGGCTGGTGAGATTTTGTATCGTTTGTCACGAAAAAATCAGGTTGTGTTTACAACTCATTCACCTAATCTTCTTGCAAACTTTAACAGCCGCGAAATTCGACAGGTAGTACTTGATAAGCAAGGCCGTTCCATTGTGCGCGACAATACGGATATCAGTGTAATATTAGATGATTTGGGATATACGGCAACCGATCTGATGAATGTAAACTTTGTATTTATCGTGGAAGGAAAACAGGATAAAAACCGATTGCCTATTCTGCTTAAAAGATATTATTCTGAAATCTATGATAAAGACGGCAATTTGTCGCGCATCGCAATTATTACAACAAACAGCTGTACAAACATCAAAACATATGCAAATCTAAAATATATGAACCAGGTCTATATCCGGGACCAGTTCCTGATGATCCGGGACGGGGATGGAAAGGATCCGGAGGAGCTGGCGGGGCAGCTCTGCCGGTATTATGACGCGCGGAATGCCGAGGACGTGGACCGGCTCCCTAGAGTCACCAGAAGGAACGTGCTGATCCTGAAATATTATTCCTTTGAAAACTACTTCTTTGACCCGGAGATCATGGCACAGCTGGGCATTGTGGAAAGCGAGGAAGCCTTTTACGAGACCCTGTACAAAAAATGGCGTGAATATCTCCACCGGCTCACCAGCGGCCAGAAGCTCATAAAGGCCCTGGGCCGGGACTTCACTTCCCCGGAGGATATGAAGGACCATATGGAGGAGATCCGCATCCACCTGCGGGGCCACAACCTGTACGATATCTTTTACGGCCCCTTCCGCTCCCGGGAGCAGGAGATCTTAAAGGCCTACATCCGCCTGGCTCCCAGGGATGATTTTAAGGATATCTTAGACGCCATCGACAGCTTTCCATACTTTGACAGCAGAAAGAGCGGGAAACAGCACTGACTGTTCCCCGCCCTTCTTTTATAAAAGCCTCACTTCCAGATCCTCCACCCGCTTCTCATAAAACCGCATCCGCCATTCCACCGGCTTTCCCGGTTCAAAATACAGGGAGGAAAAGGTGCAACGCGGCTCTCCCTTCCCCGCCATGAAAATGGCCGTGGGCCCGTCGGCTCCGCCGATGATCCCGATGGCGCTGGCTCCTGCCATGACACACACATCATTCTTCGCCTCCGGAAGGAACCGGTCCTCCGTCTCCCTGGGCAGGATCCTCCGGGGACGGTCGCCGCCGCAGTCCCGGATCTGCAGCTCTCTCCTGGAAATCTCTGGGCTTACGGCGTAGGTCATGGCCGCCAGGTGGGTGGGATACTCCCACTCCCCCATACGCCGGAGAAGCCTCCGTCTCTCTTCCTGTTCCATATCCTCCGGCGCTTCAAAGGCCTTCCGGTCCATCTCCTCCTCCTGGTATTCCAGGACCGTCAGCACATGACGCTCTCCTGTGGAGGGATGGATAAAGGAGATCTGGTCTCCCGGCCCCCGGACTGTAAAGCGGATGCCCGGAACACAGACCCGGTCCCGCTTCATGGTAAGGCTCAGGGACCGGAGCTTTGGCGGCCGCTTTGTAGCCCAGGAAAAGCTCCAGCGGTTGATGGACCAGGCCTTCGCCGGATCCAGTCCGTAATGCTCCAGGAGCCTCCGCTCCTCTTCATATGGGTCTGCTGCCAGGTACTTCTCCGCTGCCGGATCCTCCACTGGATCCCCGTCATTATCCAGTTCCGGATATTCCTCTGCCGGCCCATCATCCAGAGCCCCGGCATCCATTTCCCGGCAGGATTCCGGGAGCCAGCAGAGCCCGTTTCCCTCCACTCCCCGAAGCTTCCTTCCGTTCAGTACGATCTCCGGCTGGAAGCCCGTTTCCAGAGGACTTTCCTGCTGGATCCGCTCCTGCTCCTCCTCCGTCAGCCTGTCCTCCTCCAGATCCCGGTACCGTTCTAAAAAGGCCTTCACCCGTTCCGGGTCGATCTCCGCAAAGATATCTGCCACCAGCCCCTTTCCGCACTGGTACACCGCCGGAACATGCCAGATCTCCTTCCCCCAGGAAAACGTCTTTCCCACCGGGATCTCGATCCCCCGGCGGCCCCTCTGGCCGTAAAAGCCCCCTTCAAAGGTCACCTTCCAGTCTCTGTCCCCGGTCTGCTCTTTTCCACACGCCTTCCGGTCATCCTTCTGTATATCCACAGGCTCCCCTCCTTTTTCTGACTGCCGCAGCTGTTTCCATGGATCCTATTTTATCATATCTATCCCCAAAAATATATAGGAAAAACCGGCAGCCAGTCCAG
>OFLY01002045.1_pt1 | contig 10476 bp, 7 predicted proteins | sample 1541161 | NCBI WGS metagenome assembly OFLY01 (sample SAMN04209247, study PRJEB22552) | human gut metagenome | biome: gut; material: feces | host: Homo sapiens | place: USA: Oklahoma | reverse complement strand
CCTGCTTTAGCATCTTTTCCCGGTTCATACTGTTGACAAGGGCAACTTCCATTCCCGCCAGCTCAATGTTGGCCGGGATAAGGTCAACACCCTCCGCATGGTGCAGGATGCCCTCACCGGGCTGGATGGGCTGGTCATTCATAGCTTTCTGCATGAGAGTGGATAGCGTAGTGGGCAGTTCATCCGGCTGCTGCCAGCCCATACTGATGGTGAGTGAGCCCTGCGGGTCAACATCCACCAGCAGAACTTTCTTCCCCTCCATAGCCAGACCGATGCCCAAATTTTCACAGGTGGTGGTTTTGGCCGTGCCGCCTTTTTGGTTGACGATGGCGATTGTGGTTGCTTTCTTTGCGATAATATCACCTCCCCGGAGAGCCACGCGCAAAGTCGTGGTTCGTTTTGTTCTGATAGTAGAGATTCATGGTCGTAGGCGCATTGAATAATGCCGCCAGCAGATATTGCTTCATGTTCCGCACAGGGGAAGTGTTCTCTGCCAGACAGCCCAGCACGAAGCGGATATGGTCTGCGTTCAGCTTTTTCAACCGACTGCGCACTACTTCGACAGGCTTATCATCCCCGGCAATCCTCAACATCTTGCGTTTGGTGGAGCAAGTGTCCACAAGCAAGTCCACGATTTGATAAATGGCGTCCTCATCATCCGGGCAGAGCCGGAGCAGCAGTTCGACCTCCAATGCCTGATAAAAATAATCTTCAAGCTGTTCTCGCTGGGTCAGCCTGTCCGTTTCATCCGGGAGGAAAGGATGGTTCTTCTCTGTTTTATTCTTATCAGTCTTATTAGATTGCGATTTTGGCCGCACCTGAACTGCACTTTCGGCAGCACAAGAATTGCTGTTTGCACAATTCTGTATTTGCGCTTTTGGCAGTCCAGATGAAAAGTTCTTGACGTAGATCAAGCTGGGTCTGCCCAGCCCACGCCGTTTGCGTTCGATGAGGTCTGCCTGTTCTAGCTCCCGGAACAACTTGACCGCCTTGTGCTCGGCACAGCAGAGAGATTCCTGCACCTCCCGGACGGTGTAGATGATATACACACGCCCATGTTCATCCACCCAGCTATTCTTTGCAGACAGACTCATACGATCGAGCAGGATGCCGTACAGTGTCCGGGCATCCGTAGAGAGTTGCCGGAAACGGCTGTCCTGAAAGAGTGCTTTCGGTATGCGGAAGTAGGCGAACAGTTCACCTGACTGCCCATAGAAGTAGTCGAGCATCATTTGGTGTGGCCTCGGATTTTCAACTGTGAGTGTGTGATCATGTGCAAAACCTCCTTGTCTGATTTTTGCAAAAGAAAAAACGCACCTTCAATTTTGTGGAAACTGAAAGTGCGCTATGTAAAACTAATTCAATTATTCACGAAAGGATTCCAGATATTCGTCCAGCACTTCTACGTTCACCAGTGCAATGCGTTTCAACCGGACGACAGCGTGAGCATCCTGTGCGACTTGTCGGAAAGAGTTTTTGCCCATCGAGTAGAGGACTGCCCCTTCCTCGTAGCGAACGTATTTCTTTTTCTTTCCAGCCAGCAGTTTTTCCAGTTCAGGAACTTCAACCGAGTTTCGCTTATGTGCCATGGTATTCTTCTCCTTTGTCAAGGTTATGTGGTATACTTGCATTATCAGGATATAGAAAAAGGACACTCCACTTTCGGCTTTTGCCGATGGTGAAATGTCCTCTTGACTGTTTTCTCGTTTACAGTTTTCTGCTGGATGTGGAACTGGCGAAAATCCGTCACGCTCCGTTTGGGATTTTTGCCTTCTCCGACAAGCCCCTAAGAAATCCGTCTGAACATTCAGGTTTTTGGTACATTCAGGGTCGGATTTTCAGTTCGTGCGGACTGTCGGAGACACAAGGATTACCACGTAGCTTAGTTAGATTCCGGGCGCATCGTGGGGAACAGCAGAACATCGCGGATGGAGGCGCTGTCGGTGAGCAACATGACCAGGCGGTCCACGCCGAAGCCCAGGCCGCCCGTGGGGGGCAGACCGTACTCCAGAGCGTTGACGTAGTCGTAATCCACCTGAGCCTTGCAGTCGGGCTCAATGGCCTTGCGCTCGGCGACCTGACGCTCAAAGCGGCCCTTCTGGTCGATGGGGTCGTTCAGCTCGCTGAAGGCGTTGCCGTACTCGGTGCAGTCGATGAAATACTCAAAGCGCTCGGTAAAGGCGGGATCATCCGGCTTGCGCTTGGCCAGCGGGCTGATCTCGACAGGGTAATCATAGATAAAGGTGGGCTGGATCAGCTTGTCCTCAACAAAGGCATCGAAGAACTCGGCCAGAATGGCACCCTTGGTGGGAACCTCGGGCAGCTCCACATGATGCTCCTTGGCAGAGGCAATGGCATCCTCGTCGGACTTCCAGTCGTTGAAGTCCACGCCGGAATACTTCTTGACAGCCTCGACCATGGTCAGGCGCTCCCAGTGGCCCATATCGATCTGCTTGCCCTGATAGGGAATGACCATGCTGCCGCAGATCTTGAGGGCAAGGCGCTTGTACAGCTCTTCCACCAGATCCATCATGCCGTGGAAATCGGTGAAGGCCTGATACAGCTCAATGCTGGTGAACTCGGGGTTGTGCTTGGGGTCCATGCCCTCGTTGCGGAAGATGCGGCCAACCTCATACACGCGGTCCATGCCGCCCACGATCAGGCGCTTGAGATACAGCTCAGTCTCAATGCGCAGCACCATGTCCATGTTCAGGCTGTTGTGGTGGGTGTAGAAGGGACGGGCGGAGGCACCGATCTCAAAGGGGGTCAGGATGGGGGTATCCACCTCCAGGAAGCCCTTCTCGTCCAGATAGGCGCGGATCTCCTTCAGGATCTGGCTGCGCTTGACGAAGGTATCCTTCACCTCGGGGTTGGCGATCAGGTCCACATAGCGCTGACGGTAACGCATCTCGGTATCGGTCAGGCCGTGGAACTTCTCGGGCAGGGGGCGCAGGCTCTTGGCCAGCAGGGTCAGCTCGGTGGCGCGAACGCTCAGCTCGCCGGTCTTGGTGCGGAACACCTCGCCCTTGACACCGATGATATCGCCCACGTCCAGCTTCTTGAAGGCGGCGTAAGCCTCCTCGCCCAGCTCGTCGCGGCGGACATACAGCTGGATATCGCCCTTGTCATCGCGCAGGTGGGCAAAGCTTGCCTTGCCCATCACGCGCTTGGACATCATACGGCCGGCCAGCGCCACCTGCTTGCCGCTGTCGGTCTCGTTGGGCAGATCCTTGAACTCTTCCTTCAGGTCGGCAGAGTATGCGTCCTGCGGGAACTTGGTCAGGGTGAAGGGGTCGTTTCCGGCAGCCTGCAGGTCGGCCAGCTTCTGGCGGCGCACCTGCACCTGCTCGCTCTCAGACAGGCCCTGAGCGGGGTTTCTCTTTTGCTCTTCCATGGTTTCCTCCCGTTCAGGCTCAGTTTGCGGCGTGGGTAATGGCCAGCACTTCGTACTCGACGGTCTGGCCGGAGGGCAGCAGGACCTCAGCCTTCTCGCCCACGGCCTTGCCCAGCAGAGCGTGGCCCACGGGGCTCTCGTCGCTGATCTTGCCGTTGATGGGGTCAGCCTCGGTGCGGCCAACGATATCGTACTCCTCGGCCTCATCATCGCCGATCATCTTGATGGAAACGTGGGTGCCAACAGCAACGCTGTCCACGCTCAGCTCGCTCTCGTCGATGATCACAGCGTTCTTGACCATCTGCTCCAGCTCGGTGATGCGGTTCTCCACCAGACCCTGGGTGTTCTTGGCTTCATCGTACTCGCTGTTCTCAGAAAGGTCGCCGTGGCTGCGGGCTTCCTTGATCTCCTCGGCCAGCTCCTTGCGGCGGACCGTCTTGAGGTATTCCAGTTCGTCCTGCATCGCCTTCAGGCCGGAAGCGGACATCTTGATTTCTTGTGCCATTTTGGATCTTCTCCTTGTCTATTGGATTGACGCAGCCGCAAAGCCGCGCACGAATGCTATTATGACTGTTCTATTATAATAGCAAGCCGGGAGCTTGTCAATAAAAACCACGGCGCTATTATATAAAATCCGGCCTGCCGTGCTCCCTTTTTAACCAGAAATGCCGCTCCGAGCTTTACAGCCCAGAGCGGCATTTCCAGTTTGGGATATTAAAAGAGGATGGCTAAGTTATTTTTTCAGTTCCTGCGCTTTTTTCCATGCGCGGATAGAATCAGAGAAAGTCACAGGTACAAATGGATCAAAGTGGTCGGGATGTTCCTCCGCATCCAGCTGCTCCATCAGGTCGTTCTCCACGGCCCAGCGGGCAGCCTGTTGAATCGCGCTGTCCTCATCGCTTATATCGCTGTAGAGAGTGGTGCTGACAGGTTCCGGATTTTCGGCATCCTGCCACAGCAGCACTGCCAACTCCGCACGGTTCTGCGGGATAACGGCCCCGTGGGGCAGCAGATACCGCAGGTACAACTCAGTACCCAGCATGTGGCCCTGGTACAACAGCGCTGCACTGCCAACAACTACCGTGCCGGCAAGAGCGCCCTTTTCCAACAGATTCGGCTCCTCGCCGATGCTTTCTTCCAGATAGACCACGCTGAGCTTCACTCCATCCGGATTGTCCGGCATGGTAAAGATCAGGTCTTTTTCTGTGTAAGGAACATCGGGGTCGCTCAGAAGTGTCTTATCACTGATGCTCCATTCACCAAACTTCATGCCCTCGGGGGCATCCTTTGCGGTGATGGTCACCTTGGCACCTACAGGGATCTCATACTTTCCATCCAGATCCTTGGTAATGGTATCGGTAATATCCTTCAGATTGCCGTTCTCATCCTTCACCGTCACACTGGTCAGGGTACCATCGGCAATCTCCAGCTTACGCTTCGGTGTCGTGCTGCTGCCGGGATTCTCGCCCGGGTTCTCGCCGCCGCCAGTGCTGCCGCCGCCGGGAGTAACAGGCTCTTCCTTCTTGGTCACAGTAAAGCTTGCATCTTTCTTGGCGGCTTCCGTGCCATCTGCTTTCTTTGCAATAACGGTCACAGTTACAGTGCCATTTGCTGCATCGGCGGCAGGCACAACACGGAACTGCTTTCCGGTCAGGTCGCTGTAATCCACATCGCCAGACACAGTTGTCCAAGTGTTGCCGCTATCATTGCTCCACTGCACCTCGCCGCTGGTCGTGCCAAAGGTCACCTTGTCAATGGTATCGTCATTGGGAGTAACATTTACGGTAAAGTCTTGTGCTTCACCGGCTTTCACAGTAGTACCATCAAGGCCGTCAATGGTAACGGCAGCATTTTCATGCTTCTTTACGGTAACAGCTGCGACCTTCTTGTCAATCTCAGTATCATTAGCCTTCTTTGCAGTAACGGTAATCGTTACATCACCGTTATTTGCGTCAGCCTTGGTAATGAGCTTGAACTCAGTGTTGTTGATTTCATCAATGCTCAGACCTTCGCCCGGCACATCCTTCCAAGTCTCGCCGTCCTTGTACTGAATCTTCTCAACAGCATCTGCATTTGCACCGCTTACTGTAATCTTTGCTTTTGCACCAGTGTTTGCATCGTCATTGGGGGTAACATTTACGGTAAAGTTTTGTGCTTCACCGGCTTTCACAGTAGTACCATCAAGGTCGGTAATGGTAACCTTGGCATTTACATATTTGTTTACCTTAAAGATCTTGCTGTCGCCGCCATCCTCAATTTCATTGCCTTTGGCATCATTCACAATAGCAGTCAGGGTCACGGTTGCATCGTCAGCATTCTTGGGAACAGCAACACGGAAACTCATACCGTTCACGTCCCTAACGTTAAAGGCATCCGTCACTTCCTGCCACTTTTCCGTGGTGCTGTTGTAATATTCCAACTTTGCATTGGTGCTGTCGTTCAATTCCAAGGTCACAGTTGCTCCTCTGTCAGTCTTCTCATCACCGATCAGGGTAAACTCATGCTCCTTGCCAGCCTTAATGGCAGTAGCTTCTCCATCAATGCCGTTGATTTTCACGCTGGCGGCTGATGTGTACACGGCATACAGTGTCATGCCATCTTCAACACCGCCAAAATCATTCTTGCCGTTGTCGGCAATTGTCATGTAACCGTCTGCAACCGGGAGCACATCGTCAACACTGCCATTCTGCTTCAAGCTCCAACCTGCAAAGTGGTAACCACTCTGCTTCGGAGTTCCAATTGCCGTTACCATAGCCTCGGTTAGGTTTTCGGTACGGTAAAGCTCGTTTTCGTTGCCCTTTACAATGTGCTTCTGTTCACCGTTCTGGAACTTACCGCTGCCAGCATCAAATGTTACGTCAACATAGTAGCAGATAGGCCGCCAGGTATTAACCTCAGACGGCTTTACTGCATCCTTGTCGGCATTCAAAGTGCTATCAAGGAACTTACTCGTCTGCGTCATCCAGTCAGCTTTGTAAGCAGGGTAATAGAATTTTACATTATCACAGCCTCTAAAAGCTCTATTGTAAATCTTGGGAATCTCTGTTGGCAGATAAACTTTTTTCAGGTTCATGCAGCTATCGAAAGCAAAATCACGAACCGTCTTTATGCTGCTCGGAATCACCACCTCGGTTATCCCTGTTTCGTGAAAAATACTAAAATCAATCTCATTCATCTTGCTCGGAAAAGTGAGTTTTCCTGTCAGGCCGCTGCAAGATTCAAAAGCATCGTTTCCAATCTTTTCCAAGCTGGCTGGTAATTCCAGTTTCCCTGTAAAACCACAACTGTTAAAGGCAAATCCTCCGATTTCCTTTACGGTATCCGGCAGTTTCAGTTCTCCGTTCAGTTTTCCGCAATGATAAAAAGCTAAACTATCGATTTCAGTCAAATGCTCCGGAAGTTTCAGCGTCCCCGTTACCCCAGTGTCACTAAAAGCATGCACGCCAATTGTGGTTACGCTCTCCGGTAATGCGACACCTGCATTGCCAGTGTAGCCTGTATATCTCACGCTTTCTATGTTGGTGCACTTGTCAAAAGCATAATCACCAATATGGGTAATCCTATTGTCAAGTACAACGGATCGAATGTCCTTTTTTCTTACATACCAGTCCAGGCGCACGTTTTCATCCCAAGTATAGTCCTTCATTGCACCACTGCCGGAGATGGTTAAAACGCCGTTGTTGTCAAGCGTCCATTTTAAATTTTCGCCACCGTTATCAGCGCCACAATAGCCACTGTCAACAGTTGTAACTTCACCACCGTTCTCGCTCTCCGCAAACGCCGTTACAGCGCTTACGGGCATCAGCGAGAATATCATGCTAATCGCCAGTAACAAGCTGACGAACCGCTTTTTCATAAAAAGCCCTCCTTTTATGAATTACTCCCAAAATATAACTATGCCCGCACAAAGCAAAAAGAGCGCCGCACCGGCCAAATGGCTGGTACAACGCTCTGCGTTTTGTACTTTGGGAATCTACCGCCCCTTGAGGTGATGCCCATGTGCGGTATGGTTGAGAAAGTGCAGCTGGCTGCCATATTACAGGCCCTGTAGCTTTGCGCCGCAGCCTTTCGACTGGTTTGCCGATTCTTCTATTTTTATGTGGCAACTTACACAAAAATCATAAAACTTTTTTTTTTTTTTGTCAATAACCCAAAAGCATCTTTGGCGAGTTGCACAAAAGCGACAGTGTTTGTATAACATTTTCGGATAGCAGCATCGCCCCGGGGAGAAGTGTTCCGTTTGGGAAATGATGGCGTGTTTCCTCGATTTTTCGTTGAAATATGCCAAGTTTTATGATATAGTAGTAGTCGTTTTTACGTTTCACTCCCCTATTCTCCCTGCGGAAAGGAAGCATCCATGAACCTGACAAAGCAGTTCTTCAAGTATGTGTCGCAGAATATTTTCGGTCTGATCGGCACATCGTGCTATATTCTGGCCGATACCTATTTCATCGCCCAGGCGGCGGGCACCGACGGCGTGACCCTGCTGAACCTCTGCCTGCCCATGTACAACCTGATCTTTGCCTTCGGCTCGATGATCGGTCTGGGTGCGGCCACCCGGTACGCCATCCTGCAGGCGCAGGGCGAAGCGCGGGCGCAGCGGTTTTTTTCCAACGCCATCCTCTGCGCCTGCCTGATCGCCATCCCGTTCATGCTGGCGGGCGCGTTCTGCCCGGGCACGCTTCTGCAGCTCATGGGCGGCGATGCGGACATTGTGGCCCTGGGCCTGAACTACACCCGCATCTTCCTGCTGTTCACGCCCTTCTTCATGTGCAACTACATCTTCTCGGCCTTCGTCCGCAACGACGGCGACCCGTCCCTTGCCATGGTGGCCACCCTGAGCGGCAGCCTGTTCAATGTGGTGTTCGATTACATCTTCATCTTCCCCATGGGGCTGGGCCTGCCCGGCGCGGCGCTGGCAACCGCCATCTCGCCGGTGCTCAGCATCGCCATCTGCAGCCGCCACTTCTTTCAAAAGAGCAACACGCTCACCTTTGTCCGGCAGGCCCCCTCGGCCCGGCTGCTGGTGCAGAGCTGCCAGCTGGGCATCTCCGGCTTTGTGGGGGAGCTCTCCTCTGCCGTGACCACCACCGTGTTCAACTTCCTGCTGCTCCGGCTGGCGGGCAACGTGGGCGTGGCCGCTTACGGCGTGGTGGCAAACTTTGCGCTGGTGGCAACAGCCATCTTCAACGGCGTGGCCCAGGGTGCCCAGCCGCTGATCAGCCAGTGCTACGGCAAAAACGAGATGGCCGGGGCAAAAAAGCTGCTTCTGCTGGGCTGCGGTACCGCGCTGGCGCTGGCGGCGGTGTTGTACGGTGCCGTGTTTGGCTTTACCGATACCTTTGTTGCCCTCTTCAACAGCGAAAATTCTGCGCTGATGGCCGAATATGCCCACAGCGGTATGCGCATCTACTTCCTGGGCTACTTCTTTGCAGGCTGCAATATTGTTGCGGCGGGCTATCTGGGTGCGGTCAACCGCCCCACCGAGGCCACCATCACCTCGGTCAGCCGGGGCGTGGCCGCCATCGTCACCTGCTCGCTGATCCTGAGCGCCCTGTTCGGCATGAACGGCGTGTGGTCGGCCTTCCCCGCCGCCGAGGCCATCACGCTGGCCCTGACGGTGTTCCTGCTCAAGCGCCCGCAGCCTGTGTGCGGCTGAACGCCTCCACGGAAAAGAGCCGGGTGCTGCCCCGGCTCCTGAACATTTTAAATATACAGTGCCTGCTCCCGCTGGCTTTCCGCCGGGCTGAGGGGCCGCGCTGTCTGACCGGCCAAGGCCCGCCACTGTGCGGGGGATTGGCCGGTCTCTTTTTTGAACACCCGGCACAGGTAGTTGGCCCCTGAGAAGCCGCACAGGCTGGCAATGACATCCAGGGTGTATTCCCGGTGCAGGAGCAGCCGCATGGCAGCTTCCACCCGCACGGTGGTCAGGTAGCGCCCCGGGGGCACCCCTACGGCGGCGGTAAAGGTGCGGACAAGGTGGCTCTTGGAGACCCCCAGCCGCTCACTGAGCTCTTCCACGCCGTACAGGCCAGCGTAGTTCTGGCGGATATCCTCAATGGCGGCCTCTACCAGCGGCGGCAGGGGCGGGGCGGCACTGTCGGCCCCCGCAAGCTCACAGAGCAGGGCAAAGGCCAGCTGGCTGGCAGCCCGGCTGCGGGGTGTGTCGGCCTCGGCAGCAAGGCGGCCCAGCAGCTCTGCGGCGGCGGGGCAGGTCTCGCCCCGGGCCAGGAACGGTAACTCCGTCAGCCCGGCAAGGAACTGCACCGCCGCCTGCCCGGTCAGCTGGATGCAGAGCAGGTGGCTCTCCCCTTCCGGGGTCAGGGTCAACGGGGCGCGGCTCAGCACCAGATGGCCCGCCGCCGCGCTCTGGGGCGGCAGGATCAGTGCGCTGCCCGCCGGGGAGGGCGAGGCATCGGTCAGGCTGGCAGTGCATCTGCCGCTGGAGATCAGGCAGACCCACAGCCCCTCGCCGGTCAGGGTCAGGGGTTCTTTGGGCTGGATATCCCGCACCACGCCAAGGGCTGCGGTGCTTGTCCAATCATAAAGCAATATCTGACACCTCAAATCAATAAAATGCTATTTTATATCACAAAGTTATCTGTTATTATAATATCAACGAGAGCGTGCACCGTCAAGGTGCCGTAACATAGAAAAATTTTAATGGAGGCAATGACCTATGGCTTCGATTAGCTGCCAGCACATCTACAAGATCTATCCGGGCGCTACTGCTCCTGCTGTTACCGACTTCAACCTGGAGATCCAGGATAAGGAGTTCATCATCTTCGTCGGCCCCTCTGGCTGCGGCAAGTCCACCACCCTGCGCATGATCGCCGGTCTGGAGGAGATCTCCAAGGGCGAAATGTACATCGGCGGCCGCCTGATCAACGACGTTCCCCCCAAGGATCGTGATATCGCCATGGTGTTCCAGAGCTACGCTCTGTACCCCCACATGACCGTTTACAAGAACATCGCTTTCGGCCTGGAGCTGCGCAAGACCCCGAAGGATGAGATCGACCGCCGCGTTCACGAGGCTGCCAAGATCCTGGAGATCGAGCACCTGCTGGACCGCAAGCCCAAGG
>OFLY01002039.1_pt1 | contig 10510 bp, 7 predicted proteins | sample 1541161 | NCBI WGS metagenome assembly OFLY01 (sample SAMN04209247, study PRJEB22552) | human gut metagenome | biome: gut; material: feces | host: Homo sapiens | place: USA: Oklahoma | reverse complement strand
TGGAAGTCTCGACCTTAACAGGTTCCACTTTGGAAGTCTCGACCTTAACAGGTTCCACTTTGGAAGTCTCGACCTTAACAGGTTCTACTTTAGAAGTTTCAACTCTGACAGGCTCAGTTTTGGAAGTAGTCACTTGTAAAATTTCTGATTCCTGCTTTCTGATTGTTGATGAAGAACGTTTCTTCTGGAGTCTTTTTTTAGCCATAATATTCCTCCCTGGTTTATGAAAAATACAGTAACCGGGCAGTGTCGGGACATATAAAACATAAATATGGAGACACCGGACAGTTACGAATATATACAGAAAGCTGCAATTTCCATATCTGCTGTCAGTTTTTTATCATGATCAGCTATGATGCAGACCAGAGAAACAGTATTTGGAGCAGTTTGGAAATTGGGCTTCTGAAATCATATGTAATATTATATTATAGGAACTGCCATATAGGCAAGTACTGACACGTTTTACAGAGAAATAAATTCCGGTTTACGGTCTTTGAAGATTGTATAGTAACGAAAACCACAGGCTTCCAGTACACTGGCAGCTTTATCAAATGCACAGGCGATTTTATCCGGAGTATGCGCATCTGCTCCGATGGTGATGATCTCTCCGCCAAGTTCTCTATAGCGCCTTATTACGGCAGTACATGGATTGGGTTCTCCAAGACCATAATGATATCCGCCTGTATTAAGTTCGATGCCTTTTCCCATGGAAATCAGTTTCTTCAGAATCTCATCCAAAATATCTTTATACCGTCCGTAAGAATATTCCCGGTTCTTGTTAGGACCATAACGGACAACATAATCAATATGTCCGTAAACGTCAAATCCGTCATATGCGGAAATGTTTTCAAGAATGGATTCAAAATATTCCATATAACATAAAAATTCCTTACGTCCTTCAAAAAATTCCGGGTAATAAGGATCATACCCATGGACAAGATGGGATGAACCGATAACGAAATCAAAAGGTGTCTGAGAGAGAAGTGAGTCAAAATATTCTCTCAGATGCATCTGCAGTCCCAGTTCAATTCCGAAACGTACCTGAATTTTATCCTTATATATATCTGAAAGTTCAGCCAGCTTTTCTTTGTAAGCCGGAATATCCAGAGAAAAATCCAGATTGTCCGGAGTAACAGGGTAATCCGGATCCAGATGTTCCGTAAAAGTAATTCCCTGTAGTCCCGTTTCAACAGCACGATGAATCATAATTTCCATAGGCGTATCCGAGTCAGCAGAAAAAGAAGAGTGCATATGACAATCCCACAATATTTGTCTGTCCATAATTTCAGTCCTTTCTTCCGTAAAAAACAGTACTGTTATATTTGCGTGTGATATATTACAAATGAATACGGTGTCCTCTTAAATGGATATATCTGCACCTGAAATATCACAATTACAGGCCCGGATCAGTGTATTCATAAAGCACTGTATACACAGTATAACATATAATTTACATTTTTTACTTAATTTTTATCTGTTTTTTGGAAAATGGTCTTGAATTTTTGTTTAGAATTATGTACAATACATTACAGGTTGATGATTCTTTAACAAACAAAGGATTACCATAATTAACCACTTAATTCATAGGAGGAATTTTATCATGGCAGTAAAAGTTGCAATTAATGGTTTTGGACGTATTGGACGTCTTGCATTCCGTCAGATGTTTGGAGCAGAAGGATTTGAAATCGTAGCAATCAACGATTTAACATCTCCTAAAATGCTTGCTCACTTATTAAAATATGATTCAACACAGGGAAAATATGCTCTTGCAGACACAGTAACAGCAGGAGAAGATTCCATCACAGTTGACGGAAAAGAAATCAAAATTTACGCAAAAGCTAACGCTGCTGAACTTCCATGGGGAGAAATCGGTGTAGACGTAGTTCTTGAGTGTACAGGATTCTATACATCCAAAGACAAAGCTCAGGCTCATATCGATGCAGGTGCTAAACACGTTATCATTTCCGCTCCGGCTGGAAACGATCTTAAGACAATCGTTTACAATGTAAACCATGAAACTCTTACAAAAGAAGATCACATCATCTCCGCAGCTTCCTGTACAACAAACTGCTTAGCACCAATGGCTAAGGCTCTGAACGATTACGCTCCAATCCAGAGCGGTATCATGTCCACCATCCATGCTTACACCGGAGATCAGATGATCCTCGATGGACCGCACAGAAAGGGTGACTTAAGAAGAGCACGTGCTGGTGCAGCTAACATCGTTCCAAACTCTACTGGTGCAGCTAAGGCAATCGGCCTGGTTATCCCAGAGTTAAACGGCAAGCTGATCGGTTCCGCACAGCGTGTTCCGGTTCCGACAGGTTCCACCACTATCCTTGTTGCAGTTGTTAAGGGCAGCGACGTTACCGTTGAGGGTATCAACGCAGCTATGAAGGCAGCAGCTTCCGAGTCCTTCGGTTACAACACTGATCCGATCGTATCTTCCGACGTTATCGGTATGAGATTTGGTTCTCTGTTCGATGCTACCCAGACTATGGTTTCCAAGCTTGGTGATGATCTGTATCAGGTACAGGTTGTTTCTTGGTATGACAACGAGAACTCCTATACTAGCCAGATGGTTCGTACAATTAAGTACTTCGCTGAGTTAGCATAAGTTTCGCTTAAGCGCAAAGACCTACGGGGTCCGGTCTGAAAGGACCGGGCCTCTTTTTGATTCTTACAGTTCACATGTCACAGTAGGCTCGGATAAATCGCATGCTTGCATAGCGATTTGACGAGTCAATGTGACGATGGGGACGCCCGTTCATGAGTAAAGAGGAGCTGTGAAACAGCGAACGCCCGTAAGGGCGCTTTACGAATGGGCGTCTGTAAACTGTATAAAAGTAATAATCAGAAGGGAGAAAATTCCATGTTAAAGAAGACTGTTGACGATCTTAAGAACCTGCAGGGAAGAAGAGTTCTTGTTCGTTGTGATTTCAATGTACCGTTAAAGGACGGCAAGATTACTGATGATACCCGTATTAAGGCTGCACTGCCGACCATCCAGAAGCTGATCGACGGCGGCGCAAAGGTAATCCTTTGCTCTCACTTAGGCAAGGTAAAGAATGGCCCGAATGAGAAGGAGTCCTTAGCTCCAGTAGCAGAGAGACTGTCCGAGAAGTTAGGAAAGCCGGTTGTATTCGTATCCGATTACCACGTAACTGGCGAGGCTGCAACAAAGGCTGTAGCTGAAATGAAGGACGGAGATGTAGTTCTTCTTCAGAATACTCGTTTCCGCGGTGCTGAGGAGACAAAGAACGGTGAGGAGTTCTCCAAAGAGTTAGCAGATTTAGCAGACGATTATGTATGTGACGCATTTGGTTCCGCACACAGAGCACACGCATCTGTAGCAGGCGTTACCAAGTTCATCAGCGCTAAGGGCGGCACAAACGCAGTTGGTTATCTGATGGAGAAGGAAATCGCATTCTTAGGAAATGCTGTAGAGAATCCGGTTCGTCCGTTTGTAGCAATCCTTGGTGGAGCAAAGGTAGCAGATAAGTTAAACGTTATCTCCAACCTGCTTGAGAAGTGCGATACCTTAATCATCGGTGGTGGTATGGCATTCACCTTCTTAAAGGCTCAGGGCAAGGAAATTGGTAAGTCCTTAGTAGACGATACCAAGCTTGAGTACTGCAAGGAGATGATGGAGAAGGCAGAGAAGCTTGGCAAGAAGCTGCTTCTTCCGGTAGACAGCACTGTAGCTGACAACTTCCCGGATCCAATCGATGGACCAATCGATGTAACTGTAGTACCGTCTGATCAGATTCCGGCTGACAAGGAAGGTCTTGATATCGGAACTAAGACAGCAGAGCTTTACGCAGAGGCTGTTAAGTCCGCAAAGACTGTTGTTTGGAACGGACCGATGGGCGTATTCGAGAACCCGACTCTTGCAAAGGGTACCATTGCAGTAGCAAAGGCTCTGGCAGAGACAGATGCAATCACCATCATCGGCGGCGGAGATTCCGCAGCAGCAGTAAATCAGTTAGGATTTGCTGATAAGATGAGCCACATTTCTACCGGCGGCGGCGCTTCCCTTGAGTACCTTGAGGGTAAGGAGCTTCCAGGCGTAGCAGCAGCTGACGATAAGGATTGATAAGCTTAAGAAAATCAAAGAAAAGAAATGTGAGGAACAAAAAAATGGCAAGAAAGAAGATTATTGCCGGCAACTGGAAGATGAACATGACACCTTCTCAGGCAGTAGAGCTGGTAAACACATTAAAGCCTTTAGTAGTAAATGACGAAGTAGATGTTGTATTTTGCGTACCGGCTATCGATTTAGTACCGGTTATGGAAGCAACAAAGGGAACCAACATTCAGGTTGGTGCTGAGAACATGTACTTTGAGGATAAGGGTGCATACACAGGAGAGATCGCTCCGGCTATGCTTACCGATATCGGTGTAAAGTATGTCATCATCGGACATTCCGAGAGAAGAGAGTACTTTGCAGAGACAGATGAGACTGTAAACAAGAAGGTTTTAAAGGCTTTCGAGTACGGTCTTACACCAATCATCTGCTGTGGAGAGACTCTGACTCAGAGAGAGCAGGGTATCACCCTCGACTGGATCCGTCAGCAGATCAAGATCGCTTTCCAGAACGTAACTGCAGAGCAGGCAGCAAGCGCAGTAATCGCTTACGAGCCAATCTGGGCAATCGGAACTGGTAAGGTTGCAACAACCGAGCAGGCACAGGAAGTTTGCGGCGCAATCCGCGCATGCATCGCAGAGGTGTATGACGAGGCAACTGCAGCAGCAATCCGTATCCAGTACGGCGGCAGCGTAAGTGCAGCAAGCGCACCAGAGCTGTTCGCACAGCCGGATATCGATGGCGGTCTTGTAGGCGGCGCATCCTTAAAGCCGGATTTTGGAAAGATTGTAAATTACAACAAGTAATTAATAAGTAAATATTTCCGGCTCTGGCTCTGCTTTTTGTAAGGCAGAGCCAGCGCTTTCTAAGGCTTTTTTGAAAATTGCAAAAGCTTTTTGAAAGCGAATGCCGGCACGAAAGGAATATTATGAGCAAGAAGAAACCAACCGTATTAATGATTCTTGACGGCTATGGCCTGAATGACAAAGTAGAAGGCAATGCTGTAAAGCAGGCAAATACACCTGTCATGGACGATCTGATGGCAAACTGCCCATTCGTAGAGGGACAGGCAAGCGGAATGGCAGTAGGTCTTCCGGAAGGCCAGATGGGTAACTCCGAGGTAGGTCATTTAAATATGGGTGCAGGCCGCATCGTATATCAGGAGCTGACCCGCATCACAAAGTCCATTCAGGACGGCGATTTCTTTGAAAACGAGGCATTCCTCGCAGCGGCAAAGAACTGCAAGGAGAATGGTTCCGCACTTCATCTGATGGGTCTTGTATCAGATGGTGGTGTTCACAGCCACATCAACCACATCTATGGTCTGCTTGAGTTTGCAAAGCGTCAGGGCTTAGACAAGGTATTTATTCATTGCTTCTTAGACGGCCGTGACACACCGCCGGCATCAGGCAAGGAATATGTAACTGCACTTATGGACAAGTGCGAAGAGCTTGGTGTAGGTCAGGTAGCATCCGTTATGGGTCGTTATTACGCAATGGATAGAGATAACCGTTGGGATCGTGTCGAGAAGGCTTACCGTGCACTTCGTTTCGGCGAGGGCAAGCAGGCAAAGTGCGGCGCATGCGCAATTCAGGCATCCTACGATGAGGGTGTTACAGACGAGTTCGTTGTACCGACAGTAGTAGCAAAGGACGGCGAGGCAGTAGGCAAGATTCAGGATAAGGATTCCGTAATCTTCTTCAACTTCCGCCCAGACCGTGCAAGAGAGATGACACACGTATTCTGCGACAACGAGTTTACTGGATTTAATCGCGGAGACGCAAGACCAGACGTAACCTACGTTTGCTTCACCGATTACGATACAACAATCCCGAACAAGCTTGTAGCATTCAATAAGGAAGAAATCACCCATACCTTCGGTGAGTTTTTAGCAGAGAATGGCTTAAAGCAGGCAAGAATCGCAGAGACTGAGAAGTATGCACACGTTACCTTCTTCTTCAATGGCGGTGTAGAGCAGCCAAACGAAGGCGAGGATCGTATCCTTGTAAAGTCCCCGAAGGTTGCAACATACGATTTACAGCCAGAGATGAGCGCATATCAGGTATGCGATAAGCTTGTAGAGGCAATCAAGTCAGAGAAATATGACGTGATCATCATCAACTTCGCAAACCCGGATATGGTAGGTCATACTGGTGTACAGGCTGCAGCAATCAAGGCAGTAGAGACAGTAGACGAGTGCGTAGGAAAGGCAGTAGCAGCAATCAAGGAAGTAAACGGACAGCTCTTCATCTGTGCAGACCACGGAAACGCAGAGCAGTTAATCGACTATGAGACAGGCGAGCCATTCACCGCTCATACAACAAACCCAGTACCGTTCATCCTTGTAAATGCAGATCCAGAGTACACCTTACGCGAAGGCGGCTGCTTAGCAGATATCGCACCTACACTGATCGAGCTGATGGGAATGGAACAGCCAAAAGAAATGACAGGAAAGAGCTTGCTGATCAAGAAGTAATTTGTAACATCGATTCAGTGATGCCGCTATTTGTAATAAAGCCCCTCGGTGTAATGGTTTCGTCGACGGACCAAACTCCGCAGGTTCCTTTTACGTATCTTTTTATTATACATTACATTGAAAGACCTGCTCCAAGTGTCCGTCTCGTGAAATCCATTCACCTCAGGGCCTTCATAAAATGGTTTCGTAATATAAAAAAGACCTCCCTCGGGAGGTCTTTTTTTAAACAACATACACGAAGCAATTACGCCTTCTTCTTGAACAATGTCTGGCAGCCTTCTTTTGCAAGAACGAGTGACAGAAGAACAAGTAAGCTTCCGATTATTGCACGGATCCAGCTCCACATATCGACTGCGTTTGTGACGTTTGCGTAGATGGTCTGAAGAAGTGAGATTACTGTTACGATAAGCATAAATGCCATTGGGAAGATGAGCATCTTATTGTTTTTGCCGACTTTACCGAGCCATGCAGCTACAGCTAACAGACCAAGTGCAGCAAGCAGCTGGTTGGATGCACCAAACAATGCCCAAATCTTTGCATAACCTGTCATACCAAGTGCAATGCCAAGAACTACTGTAATAATTGTAGCAAAATATGGATCTGTTAAAACTCTCTTAACGCCTGTAGCGTCCTTGTATGTCTCACCAGGTGCTAACCAGAACTCCTGGAACATATATCTTGCAAGACGAGTTGCAGTATCAAGTGAAGTCAGACAGAATGCAGAAACAGCAAGGATTAACAGTGAGTAGATAACACTCTCTGCACCAGCTAAAAATGGAATCTTTGCGCACATACGTGAGATACCAGTAGCAAATACAGCGGTAGGAGTTACGATTCCGCCTGGAACATACTCACTCCAGATATAGCCAACAGCACATACAGAGATGATTGCAAGTACACACTCAATTAACATGCCGCCGTATGCAATCGGAAGAGCATCCTTTTCCTTATCAAGCTGCTTAGAAGTAGTACCAGAAGCAACTAATGAATGGAAACCAGAGATTGCACCACATGCAATAGTAACAAACAATGCCGGGAACATAGTTCCAAGAGAAACACCAGAACCAACAGTACCCTTATCAACGAAGCTGGTAAAAGCCGGAATATCAATAGTCGGATGAGCACCGAATATTCCAATAATAGCGACGATCATCATGCCATACAGTAAGAAAGAGCTTAAATAATCTCTTGGCTGAAGTAAAATCCATACAGGTGTAACAGATGCGATAGCAATATAGATACCAACAATGATCATCCATGTATCACCACTTAAGTAAAGCGGATGCCAGTTCAGACCAATTGCCATACAGGCAATAATAACAGCAACACCGATTACAGTAGCGATTGCGATATGTACATTTTTTCTGTAAACAAAGAAACCAAAAGCAATGGCAACTACGATAAACAGAATAGAAATCATAGCAGTAGAAGCATTTGCGGAGCTGGCTGCAACATCAACTGCACCATCAGCAGTATAGGTAGCCTTAAAAGTATTTGCAACGATAGAAGCAAATGCAGCTACAACAAGAATAAGTGTCAGATAAGCAAATGTTAAGAAAAGTCTCTTTGCACGCTTGCCAATAGAAGTTTCGATGATCTCACCGATTGACTGACCCTTATTTCTTAAGGATGCAAATAATGCACCAAAGTCATGAGTAGCACCGAAGAAGATACCGCCGATCAAAACCCACAGCATAACAGGAATCCAGCCAAAAACAGCGGCCTGAATAGGTCCGTTTATAGGTCCTGCACCAGCGATAGATGAAAAGTGATGTCCCATAAGGACAGGAGCCTTAGCCGGAACATAATCCTGACCATCCTCCATTGTGTGAGCAGGAGTCTCTTCCTTATTCTCACCAAGTCCCCACTGCTTTGCCAGCCATCCGCCATAGAAGATGTAACCAGCAACTAAAATGGCAACGCCTACTACGAGAAGTACAACTGCGTTCATTTGTGTTTCCTCCTTTTTTTCGTGACAGAGAGGAGGGTCTGCTTTAGCGGTCGTCCCGCCCAGTTTGTGTAAATCCTTTTCGAAGTACAGTCATATGCTGCGATACGGTAATCCATCCAACCATAAAGCGACATGCGATAGTCTCTGTGACAGCGTGTCTTTTTAATAAGCTTAGGCACTTCAGGGGCTATAGACTCTGCCAGAAAAACGACAGACACATAGGTGTACATGTGGTCCTTTTTAGGTTCCACACGTGACAAGCCTTCCTCAAGCAGTGCATCGTTGTAAGTGCGAAAAGTCTCCTCATCCAAATTGCCAGTTCGTACAAAGAAGACATATTCGTGAGCTTCAGCGGCCCACAGCTGAGCTTTTTTGACCAAGACATACTTTTCAGAAAAAGAATGAAAAGCAGCCTCAGCCGCAACTGAAAGATCCTTGTAAGAGGTATCACGGATGATGTCAAAGTAGTCGCTGTAAGATAACAGCAGCCTCTCAAAAAATTCGTCTGAAGTCAATTCCATAATAACCTCCCAGCCTCTGTCAATGATAAATGTGATAAAGAAATTTTTATCTTGATAAGCGTATCACAAAAAAAATCAAACGACAAGGTACAAATTTAATCTAAACTTAACATATTTTATCCTTTTTTAATAAATAGCATAATTAAAATCATAATTTGTTGATTAAAAAAAGTAAGTATGATATCCTTCTTCATGGAAAAAAAGATATCCGGGGGAAAGAAAGTGATAACATGGCTGAAAAAACATCTTGCCTTTGACAAAAACAAAGACGCAGACATACAACTAAAAGAGAGCACGCGTGCTCTTAAAAATCCAAGCTGTGGCTGGTATCATATTTACACCTTTGATCTCTCAAAAGAAAACTTTCTTTATATAGATTGTGAGGAAGAAGAACTTGTTCTTCTTCTCATTGATATTCATGCGTTTCGTGGCTGTGAGCAAATTCCAAAAGAAGCACTTGAATATTTTTCTAGTATCCTCACCTTCTTTGAGCAGCATGACAAAGGAATAATCCTTCGCATCGTCTACGATACAAAAGGACGAGGAATGGAAAACGAGCCATCATCAATTAAGATCGTCAAAAGTCACATGAAGCAGTTAGGAAGCATCATATGTGAGCACATGAGCAAAAAGGAGAGTCTGCCTGGAAAGATTCTAGTTCATCAGGGACTTTTTGTCGGCAGCTGGGGCGAGATGCATGGCTCCAAATTTCTAAGTGAAGCACGAATGAAAGAACTATCTGATACATTTTTAGAGGCCACTAAAGGCAGTTGCCCTATCGCAGTCAGAAAGCCGGTACAGCTTCGAAGTATCGTAGAGCAGCTAGAATTAGAAAAGAAAAAGAAAACGGCGTTTTCCCTCACTCTCTTCAACGACGGCATTTTTGGTTCCGAAACTGATCTTGGCACCTACGGTACTGAACCTAGGATAGACAATAGTAGTAATAATCGAGCTTGGGCACGTCAAGACGAATTAGACTGGCAAGAGACGCAGATGCAGCGAAGCTTTACTGGAGGCGAGGCAGTAGGGATGCCTGACGTCATAAATGAAGTCTCGCCAAGAAGTACAGCTAACAGTCTTGATTCTAGCCTCATGATAAGAGAACTTGATCAAATGCACGTAAGCTACCTAAACAGCACTTACAGACAAGAACAACTCAATGCGTGGAAAAATCAAAGTATGACTTGGAACGGCGAAACGATCAGTGTCTACGACTATATCGGTCGTCACTTAGGCTACCGCTTTACTGTTATAAATGTCAAACAAATAAAAAACAAAGAAGCAAAGAAAGCCCCAAAAGCTCTTCAGGCACAGAGCAGTACCGACAATATCAGCCATTACACAATGCAAATTACAATTCGAAACACAGGCTTTGCCAATCTGTGTGAAGAGGCCGAGTGCAAATTACTTCTTGTTTTGCCACAAGTAGTTGAAGCATCTACGCAGATGCCTGAACAGACATCTAAACAAATACT
>OFLY01002025.1_pt1 | contig 10592 bp, 7 predicted proteins | sample 1541161 | NCBI WGS metagenome assembly OFLY01 (sample SAMN04209247, study PRJEB22552) | human gut metagenome | biome: gut; material: feces | host: Homo sapiens | place: USA: Oklahoma | reverse complement strand
TTTTGCTGAGAAAGTAGTACACGACGTATGAAATCCCATCAGCATAAATCCTGAATACTGTGGCTATATTTCAGTCTATAGGGCTGGATGACGCTACAAGAATCTAAGGAATCCCACGGTTTTAACCGTGGGAGTATGTCAATGTAAAATCAAACCCTGTACTGCCCATTCTCTCAGTAAGTCTGTCATCCACAAAATACCATCCCCTGGTTCCTCTATTTCAATCGGTTCTTCTGCTGGCTCAATGCTTACTACAAAACTAAATAATGCATTCTTTATATCTGGCTCATCTGTCTGTGTCAAAAGCCCTTCCGTCTCACCGACAACTGGTGAAAGCTCTTCAATTCCCCATTCTTCTTGAAGTTTGTCTGAAATCTCTGCTTCAATTGTCACTTCAAATGCATATGTGCCTGCTGCGCCATCTTTTCCCGCACAGATTGATGCATTAACTTCAAGACCTTTTGAAACTGCATTCTCAAACTGCACAGCTAATGGTTCTTTCTCATAATCTTCATGCGGACAAAATGTAGTCTGAAGAGTATCAAATATCTGCTTTTTCTTTTTATCCTGATCAAAAGCATTTTCCGGATCAGCTTCTTTCATTCCTTCTATTACTGCATCCACATATGGTGTAAGAAGTGGCTCCCAGTCAATGACAAATGTTTTATCTAACTGTCCCTGCTCAATCTGCATATCGATGCGCTCCAAAAGCTGCCCTATCTGATCATTTTTCAGATTAATCGTGTAAGAGCCTGCATCATGTGCCGCCGCAAGACCTGAAAACACTCCTATCAAATCATCATATTTAAACTCATCCAGACCTATTGAAGAACCTACCAGACCAATCCAGTCTTCTGTAATTGAATCTGCTGCCTGCAGCACATTCTCATTCTCTTCCTCGTCAATGCGGTTCTCCTCTGTCAATTCCGATATCATCTCTTTAACCGATTCTGTATTTAAATATGCCTTAGTACCAAATACACGAAGTACATCCTCTGATACAAAATCAAAAAAAGTTCCATCACCATTTGGTGCACTTAAATACAGCATGTCCACAGATGCACTGTCTGGCGTCATACGGATCGTCATTCCGGCCGATACTTCCATATCACCAAACGTCATTGAGGCTGAAAACATTTCAGTTCCCTCTTTTATCCGCCGTGCTTCTGTGACCATATCTGCAATCTTTCTTATTCCACCCGTTTCCTCTTCTGCAAAAGTATTCTGTGCCGTGCTGACAAAAATCACTATCCCTGCCGCAAACAGCATCATTCTTTTTTTCATGAAACGTTCCCTCCATACACTATATGTTGCCACTTTCATTTCCAACATTACTCTCCTGCATTACGCAGCTCTATCATACCAATACTACCATACTACGCCCTTTTTTGCAAAGATATTACGCTTACAAATATCTTACATTTTACAACACGCGTTATTGTTGACTGGTTTCTTTTGATATGGTATACTATACACAATTAGACGGACATATTTTTGTATGTTCCGTCAAAAAATTTAAGGAGGTTTTTTACCATGGATATGTCTTCTTTTTCTCTGGAAGGTAAGATTGCGCTGATTACTGGCGCTTCCTATGGTATCGGTATGGCTATCGCTAAGGGTATGGCTGCTGCCGGTGCTACAATCGTATTTAACGATATTAAGCAGGAGTTAGTTGATAAGGGTCTTGCTGCATACGAAGAAGCTGGAATCAAGGCTCATGGCTATGTTTGTGACGTTACTAATGAGGACGCTGTAAACGAGCTTGTTGCAAAGATCGAGGCTGAGGTTGGTGTAATCGACATTCTCGTAAACAATGCCGGAATCATCAAGAGAATCCCGATGTGCGAGATGACCGCTGCTCAGTTCAGACAGGTTATCGATGTTGACTTAAATGCTCCGTTTATCGTAGCAAAGGCTGTTATTCCGAGCATGATCAAGAAGGGTCATGGAAAGATCATCAACATCTGCTCCATGATGTCTGAACTTGGACGTGAGACCGTATCTGCTTATGCAGCAGCTAAAGGTGGCTTAAAGATGCTAACCAGAAACATCTGCTCTGAGTACGGTGAGTACAACATTCAGTGTAACGGTATTGGACCTGGCTACATTGCTACTCCGCAGACCGCTCCGCTTCGTGAGATTCAGCCAGACGGTTCCCGTCATCCGTTTGACCAGTTCATCATTGCCAAGACTCCGGCAGCTCGCTGGGGAGAAGCTGAGGACCTGGCAGGCCCGGCAGTATTCCTTGCTTCTGATGCTTCCAACTTCGTAAACGGACATGTTCTGTACGTAGATGGTGGTATCTTAGCTTACATTGGAAAGCAGCCACAGTAATTTATCTGATGAATCGTACTTAAATAGTACATAAAAAGAAAGCTTCGCGTTGTTTAACACATATGCGAAGCTTTCTTTAGCCATTAAAAAGCGTTGCTAAATATAATAGAAAGGTGTGGATAAATCGTTATGCGCATTGCACTGGTAGATGATTCTGAAATTGAACGTGGGATACTTCTGTCTTTGATTACTGACTATGGATGCGAAAAGCAGATTTTATTTGAATCTGATTGTTTTGACAGCGGAGATGCTTTTTTGTCTTCCTTTTCGTCTGATAAATACGATATTGTTTTTATGGACATTTTTATGAATGGTATGAGCGGTGTTGAGACGGCAAGCAAAATGCGTCAGATTGACAGCCATGTTATTTTAATTTTTCTGACTGCCTCTGCTGATTACATGCCAGATGCCTTTCGTGTCCATGCATTTCACTATATTCTAAAACCATATCAGAAAGATGCGATTTTTGCATGTCTGAATGATGCCTCTTTGCACCTTCCAGCTTCTGAAACCTTCATTTCATTCTCAGTAAATGCAATTGAGGTTCGCATTTTTGCTTCGCAAATTGTATGCATCGTGGCTGACTCTCACTATACATGGATCACTGACCGAAACGGTCAGAAATACCATCCTTGTGCTGCCTTTGGTACATTCTCAAAACAGCTTTTATCTGACCGTCATTTTCTTCTTGTCAGCAGAGGTGTCCTGTGCAACATGGATGATATTAAATGCTTTTCTTCTGGCAGCTGTCTTCTTTCAAACGGACAGACTCTTCCAGTTACACTGCGCAATGCCAAGCGTCTTGAACAAACCTGGCGTGACTACTGTTTTTCAAAGACACGAGATCAAACTTTGGAAATTTGATTTTTGCTTTTCATTCATAAATTTTGCTTTTCGTTCATACTATATTGACTTTTTCGCATAAAAGCGTTAAATTTTTTGTACTACATCAACATTGCTTCACACACATTAGTTGGTTAGTTTCTTATTTTACACACTTTCTTTGTACAAAAAAAGACCGGCTCCCACACACCGGTCCTTTTTTGTTGTCTTTTATTTTGATCCAACTTTCTTAAAGATTACAACAACAGTTTTTAAGATAATTTGAATATCAAGCTGAATGCTCCAGTTATCAATATATTCACAATCCAGACGAACAACCTCCTCAAAGTCTTCAATGTTGCTTCGTCCACTGACCTGCCACAATCCTGTCAGACCAGGCTTCATGCTTAGACGTCTCTTATGACGCGCCTCATACTGTTTAAACTCATCTACTGTAGGTGGTCTTGTTCCAACAAGACTCATATCACCCTTTAGTACATTCCAAAACTGTGGAAGCTCATCAATACTAGTTGAACGAATAAATTTGCCGACCTTTGTGATTCTCGGATCATCCGTCATTTTAAACATAAAGCCCTTCATTTCATTCTTTTCCATAAGCTCGGCCTTGCGCGCCTCTGCATCCTGATACATAGAGCGCACCTTATAAATATAGAAATAACGTCCATTTTTTCCCACACGCTTTTGCTTAAATATGAGTGGTCCAGGAGATTCTAGCTTTACAGCTGGTGCGATAAAAAGCATCACAACTGCTGTAATCATCAGTCCTACTATCGCTCCTACAATGTCTATTATACGCTTCATTACAAGCTTGTTAAAATCAAAAAATCTTGGTGCCACGCTGAGCGCATAGTGATTTCCAATCTGAGTAACTTCTCTTTGATAACCTGCGCCAAGATGATCAAGAAGGTCAATATTTACATGAACAACTACACCCATCTGAGCAAACTGCTCAGCATACTCAATGATTTCGTTTTTTCTTTGATCATCAAGCACTAAAAATACTTCATCAACAATTTCCCTGCTTGCTACCTCAATCACATTGTCGCCATTTGCCACAACACGATAGCCTTCGATATCTTCTCCAACATAATCACCATCTGTAATCGCAAGCGTAATCAGATAATTCTCGTAAGTATTATATCGTCTTAAGTCCTCTGCAAGCGTTTTTACACGATCAGATGTCGTCAATACAAGGAGATGATCTGCTTTTTTATTTTTAAAAATAGTACGAAGCATTCTCTTACAGATTAAATGTGTCACAGCCATTAGCACCATATTGACCAGTACTGTTAATGCCCATACGCTTCTGCTGATCAGCTCTGTATTTTTAGTAACATAAAATACAGCAATAAGCACAGCTCCCATAATAATATTTAGCTTGATCGTATATGTAATTTCTTCATATTTGTTTCGCTTCATGAAATAGCGATTCATGTTGAACGACAGAAATACCAAAAAATAGCTGATCAAAATCATCCAAAGAGATGATAATACGGAAGAAAAATCAAATATAAACTTCCGAAAAACGGATGCAAGAAAACAAGCTGCAATATAGCTTATCACGAGACAAACCGCGTCAATCCAAATCAGCAGATAATCCTGCATGTTTTTCCTTTGTTGACTCATGTTCAGAAATTCCTTTCCCTTTTTTTCTTTTGTTTATTGTATCATAATTCTTTTCTTTAAACAACTTGATTTTTCAATTCACGCGTCTTGCTAGATGTCTCAGTAAACAGAGACGATAAATTTCATGCTTACATAGAAATTTGATTTCTTTTCCTGTTTACTTTTACTTTAAAAAAAGGTATAGTATCAGCGAAGTAAACGAATATGGAAAGGCATGGTATTTATCGTGAATCTTACAAAACCTGTTATTTTAGCATCTGGCTCCCCACGCCGAAAAGAATTGTTAGCTCTTGCCGGCTTCAATTTTACTGTCTGCCCGGCAAAGGGTGAGGAAGTCACCACAAAAACGCTTCCATGTGATATTGTATGTGAACTGGCTCATCAAAAGGCATTTGAAATTGCAAAGGCACAAAAAGCTCCTTGCTATGTAATTGGCGCTGATACTATCGTTGCATTTGAAAATCGCATATTGGGAAAACCAAAGGACAGCGCAGATGCCGTGCGAATGGTCTCTATGCTTCAGGGCAGCACACATCAGGTCTATACCGGTGTGACACTAATTGAAGTCTGCGCTGATGGCAGTCTTCGCGAAAAAAGCTTCTACGAGGAGACAAATGTACATGTCTTCCAAATGACAAAGGATGAAATTGCCTCTTACGTTGCAACAGGAGAACCACTTGATAAGGCTGGAGCCTATGGAATTCAGGGTACTTTTTCAATCTATGTCTCAGGCATTGAAGGCGACTATTTTAACGTTGTTGGCCTTCCTGTTTCTCGTCTTTATCATGAATTTGCTGCTTTTCAAAATGCAGCTCACAAATAAGTGTTCAGCTCTCTTGGGCAAATTAAGGCGGTACCCTTACGGATACCGCCTCGTTTATTTTGGGCTAATCATTTTTATTTACTTTTTGCTGCGCTTTGTAAGAATGATCATTGCCACTACCGCTGCCGCAAGAATAATTCCAATCACAACCAGAATAATTCCGATTATTCCGCTGGCATCCTCAATACCAAGAATCTGGTTGATTTGACCAGACTGTGTGGTTGGCATTGGAAGTGTTGTGCTGGCTTCTGATGCAGCTGATGACGGTGCCGTACTTGGTGCTGTACTTGGTGCCGTACTTGGCGCTGTACTCGGTGCTGTGCTCGGTGCTGTGCTTGGTGCCGTACTTGGCGCTGTACTTGGCGCTGTAGTCGTGGTTGTCTGTGCCTGCGTTGTTACTTCTGGTGTCGTAGTCGCCTGTGCCTGCGTTGTTACCTCTGACGTTGTAGTCGCCTGTGTCTGCGTAGTTGCCTCTGGTGTCGTTACCATCGGAATCTCTTCTGTCTTTGTTGCACCACATACTGTACAAGTATAAAGCTTTTCTCCAACTGCAGTTGTCGTTGCTTCTTTCTGTACAACACCATCATTCCATGTATGATTCTCATTCACAGTAAATCTTACACTTGCCAAATTGCCGGCAACATCGGCTGCTGTAAATACATACGTGCCTGCCTTTGTAATTTCATGTGTAAAGGTATCATTTGTATTTAAGCTGCTCTCTGATGCAATCTCCTGATTATTTAACTTAACAGAATATAGATTTTCATCTTTTACCGTAAGTGTAATCTTTTGATCTAAGCAATATGTCTTATTAGATTCAGCTCCGCTAATCACTGGTGGTGTCTTGTCAAGCTTAATGCTTATCTGCTTTTCCTGACTAATTGCTCCACTTGAAATATTCATAAGATAATATTTCATCGTGTAGCTTCCCTCTTCGGTGATTATGATTTGTTTGTTTGTTCCAAATGTTCCTCTGTCATTCGTAAATGCAATATAGAATCCATCTGGTGCTTTCAGCGTAGCATTTGCACGATACCAGCCATTACTTCCAAGACCCTGCGTTAAGAATTGTGCATCTACATTTACAGTGTACTGCGGATCATATTGTCCACATACAGTACAGATACCATTTGCATAGCTGTGACCGTTGTGCACCGTAATGGTAATGCTTGCTTCATTTCCTGCTGCATCAACTGCCTTAATAGTCTGTTCTGTCTCTGCTGGAGAAACTGTAAGCGTTCCTTCTGCAGTCAGCGATACCGGAGTACCATTTACTGTAACCTGTACAAGATTTGCATCACTAATTGTAAGTGTCGGAGCCTCACAGTATGTCTTTTTGCCTTCTACGCCACTAATTACAGGCGCTGTCTGATCGAAATTCGCTGTTAATGTCTTCTCTGTACTGATAACCTTGCCGTCTGTGCTCAGCAGATAGTAGGTAATCTTGTTTTCGCCTTCATTCAATGTAAGATCAAGACTAGTTGCTGTGCCAAATGATGACTCATCACTTGTCTGGCTGATATAATAGCCTGTAGGTGCTGTCAGTTTGATGGTGTTTTTGCGGTACCAGTTTCCTGTTGCATCTGGTGTTGTCGGCACTGCATCTGGTACATCATTTGACTGTACTGCCGGTGCCTTATAATTAGGATCAGATGCTCCACAGTGAACGCAAACACCATTTTCAAATGTATGAGTTCCATTTACTGTGATATGAACTGATGTCTCATTTCCTGCCTTATCGCGTAATACGATTTCCTGAACACCTGCTGCCGGTGATGCAGTAAAACTTCCATCTGAATTTTGACTTACTGACTCTGGAATACTACTTGATGCAAGATCAAGGTTTTCTTCAACAACACTAAAGGTTACTGCTTCACAATAAACCTTTCCCTCTTCAAGACCATTGATCTGCGGGGCTTTTGTATCAAGATACAATTTACGTGTACGCAGCTCACTTATTGTTGTATTATCTTCTTTAATCAGATAATACTCAATCTCATTTTCACCTTCCTCTAATTCAATATCAAGAGTCGGCATTCTGCGTAATCTTGCATAAGGATTTTCAACAATATTGTAGCCTTCTGGTGCAGTAAGAGTAATGTATTTGGTGCGATACCAGCCATCTGTACCCTGTCCATCTGCCGCAGTACCATCCTCATTTGACGCTGTGAGCGTTATATCAGGAATATTTGTATCTTCTGTAGGTTCTGGCACATAATCAGGATCAGATGCACCACAGATGACGCAGCTTCCCTCTGAAAATGTATGACCATTATTCACGATTACATTTACAGTAGTCATGTTTCCTGCCTCATCTACTGCAGAAACACTTAACTGATTCTCTCCCGGCTCTAACGTAAAACTTCCATTTTCATCAAGTGAAACTGGCTGTCCGTTTACTGTAACTGTAACAGCATTTTCATCTGTCACCGTTACTGTCTGTGCTTCACAATATGTTTTTCCATCTTCAATTCCTGCGATAACAGGCGGTTCTGTATCGGCTGGCTTTGTCGGATTTACAGTCACATTTACTGATGCAGTAATTGTATTATAGATAGACGTGTCTTCTGGTGTATAAACTGCTGTATAAATACCATTTTCCGGGATAATGCTTGCTTCAAGCCAGCTCCATCCTTCAGGCAATTCAACAGCTGCAAGTGACTGTCCCTCATCAATACTGATACTGTCTGGACACTGCGTCTGCGGTGTCGGATCTAATTTATTGATCTTGATTGTAATGACAATATTTTCTACTATATTGTAGTTTTCAGTGTCATTTGGAACATAACGAACTGCTGCTTGTGCTTCCTCTTGTGCTGGAAGTGTCGTTGCAGGATCAGTCTGCCACTCAAAATGACCATTAGAATCACTCGGAAGCTCAATCTCTGACAATGGTCTTGTCACATATCCTTCCAGTCCAACTGGAGTTGTGTAAACCGGATCCATCTTCTGAACTGGTTCTGGGGTTGGTTCTGGTGTCGGCTCTGGTGTAGGTTCAGGCGTTGGTTCTGGTGTCGGCTCCGGAGTTTGTTCTGGCGTTGGTTCGACTGACTTTTCAATTAATGTTACATCATTTTCAATTGCCATACCTGATACAACATCAGTCAGCGTGCCATCTGCTCCTGCCATCTGCCACTGACATCCATCTGTAAAAATGCTGTCTGGCACAATACCATTTGTATAGACAACAGAATCCTCTCTTGCTTCATCCGCATAATCAAGTGTCCACTTATAGACACGTGAGTAACTCTCGTCTGTCTTTTTAATCAATACAGGCATCTGATCCGTTCCTATAAGCTGTGAAAACTTTGGATCTGTAAAACCTGAATTTAATGACCATGCTGCCGCTCCATCTGCAAACTGTGACGTGTCAAGTACTGTTACACCTGCAGGCGCTTCTGTCACAAAAAGACTGTTTTCTACACTTTCCTTATGCTCTGTAAATGCAGCTGATACGCTTCCATTTCCTGTTATGCTTGAATATCCTGGTGCATAATTTAACAGAATCGGCGTAACTGCATCTTCTCCCAACATATTTGTAATGCTGAAATTACTTGAGTAAACAGATTCAATCCTGTTTTCATTATCAGCAGCAAACTCACTTACAAACGCATCACTTTTTGAAGAAGTCACTGATGCGCCTGATGTGACGCAGGCACTAATGCTTCCTTCATTTCGTCCTGTTAACACACCTGCATCTGCATTTGACGTGATAGATGTGTTTTCCAGTTTAAGCTCTGTAACATGGCCTGCACTTCCAATATAGCCAAATACACCTGCAAGCGCATTTTGCGCAATATTTTCAATAGGCTGTGTTCCAAGCACTGCTGCCTGTTCTTCTGATACCTTGCTGACTAAGTCCACACCGTTTATCTGGTTCAGAATGATATTACTGATACTGTAACCATTTCCATCAAATACACCGTCATAGCTTTTTCCTGTCTGTGTCTCGACATTATAATATCCAAGCGGTGTCCATGAATACGCTGCTAACGCGCTCATGTCAATGTTGTCGGCTAAGCTTACATTCTGTGTCTCTAAATCTCCTGCATAAAAATGCTGAACAAACCATGCCAGTTCTCCTGCATTCTCAATCTCATATGCACGGATATCGCTGTAGCCAAGCTGTGCCATATCCTGATTTTCGATCACCTGCGGCTGCTCAAATTCTGTATATCCATTTATCTGAGTAACTCCATTTATATATTGGCTTTGTTCGTCTGCCGATACTGGAATATTAATCATGAGCATAGCGGCTGATGTCAACACTGCACTCCATTTTGCTTTTTGTCGTTTCATCTTCATCATATCGGACCTCCTGTCCGGTCAGGGTCATTCTCCCTCACCTTTTCTTTACTTTCAGTATAACAGCCGTTCTCTGCAATGTCACCTTAATAAAACACGTTATTCTTTACAAATTCCTTACGAAAACTAATAGCGCTCTTTTAAAAACTCTGATACATTCGTATGTCCGTAGTGCACAAGCTTGGCATCAAACTCTGCCATCTTTTTCTGAATCATATCCTTATCTTTTTGTTTTAGCAGACCGCTTTTCTCATACCGCTCAACCACTTCTTTTGCATCCTTATATGACTGCAGCGTAAGATCCTTATAATTATTTTCCAAATACATTTGAACTGTATTTAATTTTTCTTCGATTTCCTTTAATGCCTTTTTTCGTTCAAACATTGATATTCTCCCTTCTCATCTGCACAAATTTATATTGGCATACCATTAAATTTATGTTATACTAAATCTAGTATAACACTTTTTCAGAAAAGACAGGAGGTTTTTTTATGCCAACACCACATAATAATGCACAAAAAGGTCAGATCGCAAAAACTGTTTTAATGCCTGGCGATCCGCTGCGCGCAAAATTTATCGCTGATACCTTTTTACAGGATGCCGTTCTTGTAAATGAAGTACGTGGTATGCTTGCTTATACCGGAACTTATAATGGAAAACC
>OFLY01002024.1_pt1 | contig 10607 bp, 7 predicted proteins | sample 1541161 | NCBI WGS metagenome assembly OFLY01 (sample SAMN04209247, study PRJEB22552) | human gut metagenome | biome: gut; material: feces | host: Homo sapiens | place: USA: Oklahoma | reverse complement strand
CCCTGGAAGGGGCAGAATTTGAAATCTACGCAGCAGAAGATATTTTCACACCGGATCATCAGGTGGACGAGCAGGGAAACCGTCACGTGATCTATGCAAAGGATACCCTGGTAAAAACAGTGACCACTAATAAAAATGGGGAAGCTGTTATCAAAGACCTTCCGCTTGGAAAATACCGTGTGAAAGAAACAAAAGCACCGGCCGGATTTGTCTTAAATCCAGACAGTCAGGAAGTAGCCTTTATCTATAAGGATCAGAACACACCGGAGATCGAAGAAAAACTGGAATTTTCCAATGAACGCCAGAAAGTAGAGCTGAGTGTGGAAAAACGGGATGCTGAGACCGGAAAGGCTTTAAAAGGTGCAACCTTTGGATTATACAATAAAGAAGCAATTTCTTCCGGCGACAAGGTGATTGTAAAAGCAGATACACTGCTTCAGGAGATCACAAGCAACGAAAAAGGTAAGGCAGCGTTTACGCTGGATCTTCCGCTTGGCAGATACTATGTGAAAGAGCTGCAGGCACCGGCGGGTTATGTATCTTCTGATGAGATCCTGGAATTTGATGCCACATACCAGGGCCAGGACGTAAAAACGATCAAATTAAAATCCGTGAAGAAAAACCAGCCGACAACGGTAGAAGTAACAAAAGCAGATATCACGACCGGAACAGAACTTGACGGGGCTTCCATGAGTGTACTGGATAAGGATGGCAACGTGATCGATTCCTGGACATCCGTAAAGGATTCCCCACATGTGATCAAGAGACTTCAGGTTGGAAAAACTTACATTCTGCGTGAAGAGCTTGCACCATATGGCTACTTACGTGCAACAGACGTAGAGTTTACGATCTCTGATACTGCAGAAGTACAGAAAGTCAAAATGGAAGATGAAGTCCCGGTAGCAAGACTTCTGGTAAACAAGAAAGGGGAATTCTTAGACAGCGTATCCCTTCTTGACAATGCAAAAGGCATGATCGAGCACCTGTTCAACTATGTGACCGGAAACCTGACTGATGTAACCTTCAATGTTTACGCGGCAGAAGCCATCCGTGCAGCAGACGGGGTAAGTGCAGATTATTATGCGGCAGATGAACTGGTCGGCTCCATTACAACAGATGGAAATGGTATCGCCCAGATGGATAACCTCCCGCTTGGACGTTATTACATCGTGGAAAAAGAGACCGCACATGGCTACGTTCTGGATAATGAACCAAGATATGTGGATCTTACATACCGTGACCAGGATACACCTCTGGTTACTTATAGTGCCGACTGGCAGAATGCGCGCCAGAGGGTACAGGTGGAAGTCCTGAAAAAAGAAAAGGACAGTGACAAAGTACTTTCCGGGGCAATCTTTGGCCTCTATGCAGCAGACGACATCGTATCTTCAAAAGGAAAAGTACTCCTTGCGAAAGACACTCTGATCGAACTGAAGACCACAGATGAGGATGGAAAGATCCAGTTTGTTGCAGATCTCCCGATTGACAGCAGGTACTACATTAAGGAACTTGCCGCCCCGGATGGCTATGTGACAGACCAGGAACCGCAGGAATTCACTTTTGAGTACCAGGGCAGTGGAACCAGTGTTGCAGAGTATGCGTTCACCTTTGAAGATGAACAGACTACGGTAGAACTTTCCAAAGCAGACCTGACGGACAAAAAAGAACTTCCGGGAGCATCCTTAAAGGTAACAGATGAGGATGGAAATACGGTGGATGAATGGGTATCCAAAGAGGAAGCACATATCATCAAGGGCCTTATCGTAGGAAAGAAATACAAGATGACAGAAACAAAGCCGGCAGATGGTTATGTGACTGCGGAAAGTATTGAATTTACCGTCGAAAACACAAAAGAAGTACAGAAACACCAGATGCTTGATGATGTGACCAAAGTGGAAATCAGCAAGAAAGACATTACGGATTCCAGTGAGGTACCGGGAGCAAAACTGATCATCCTGGATAAAGATGGAAAGAAAGTTGAAAGCTGGACGTCCACGGATAAACCGCATATGGTCGAAAAACTTCCGGTAGGCGAATATACCCTTCGTGAAGAGCAGGCTCCGGATGGATACCTCATTGCGGAAGATGTGAAATTTACGGTAAAAGATACCGGAAAAGTCCAGAAAGTCAAAATGAAGGACGCACATCCATATGGAAAACTGGTCATCAAAAAGACCGATTCCACCAGTATGGCAGCCCTTTCAGGAGCAGAATTTGAACTGCGTGAAAAGGAAAGCGGAAAAGTCGTAGAAAAACTGGTAACGGATAAGACCGGAACAGCGACAAGCGGCAAGCTTCCGATTGCTACTTATAAAAATGGAAAAGTAGAGAAAACCGTGGAATATATCCTGGTAGAGACCAAAGCACCAAATGGTTATGAATTAAGCAGCAAAAAAGAAGAGATCCGCTTTGAATACAAAGACGGAAAAACCAAGGTGATCGAGATCGTAAAAGAGATCAAAAACACCAAATCCCCTTCCGGTAGCACACCGACAGGAAACAGCCCGAAAACAGGGGACAGCACCAACATCTGGCTTCCGATCCTTCTGGCAGTCCTTTCTGCCTGCGGCATTGGCGGCGTGATCTGGTATAAGAAGAAAAAAGGAAATTAAGGAATACGGTTCAGGGCTGCTCGATTTACCGGCAGCCCTTTTTCCAGGAAGAATAATCGGAGGTTTGTATGAGATACATAAAAGAAATCATGATCGTGGCAGTCTGCCTGATGGTACTCAGTTTTTGCGTATGTACCGGTTTTGGCATTTACTTTATGTACCGGGAAGGTGTGCAGGAATATGAAGACCTGCGTACATACGTCAAGGAAACAGATGAGGATGACCACACAGAAGGAACAGACGGAAGCGATGGGAAACAGACCGTGGTTGATTTTAAGGCATTAAAAAAGATCAATCCGGATATCGTTGCATGGATCCGGATCCCAGATACCAGCATTGATTACCCGGTAGTTCAGGGAAACGATGACTCCTATTACCTGACACATACTTTTAAGAAGACAGAACATGTGGCAGGGGCCATTTTCCTGGATTCCGATAACAATGCCGATTTTTCTGATGACAAGAACATCATTTATGGTCACAATATGAAAGATGGCAGCATGTTCCGCGGACTTCGAAATTTCCTTGGCGATAAATTTTTAAAAGAACACCATATCCTCTATCTGTATCTTCCGGATGAAGGGGTATGGATCTTTGTGATCGTAAAATGCGAGTATACACCGGCAGATGGAGATGCTTTTTTACTTGGAACGCAGGAAGAAGTCCCGACGCTTCTGCTTTCCACCTGTGGAACAGATGCCTCCAAACGTCTGGTCATATGGTGTGAAAGGCAGGAAGAGAAAGGTGGGCAGATAGAATATTCTGACGAGGAAGCAGAAGTACAGGAAGCTACGGATGATCTTGCTTTCTTAGATGGGGAGTTTGTAGAAAACGAAACCCATGATTTTATTTAAATGTTTGCAGAAATTTAATGGATAATTTCTAAAAAATATAACATTTTAATTTTCAGGTCTTTCTGGATGGACAGGAACAATAATGGTCTATCCGGGAGGGCCTTTTTTTATTGCAGGAATGGCGTAAAATGGCACTTTTGATGGAAATATGATTGCAGAAAAATGAAAAAAGAAATATTAGTTCTGACTATCATGTCCAGTATGCCGCAAATCATTTGGAGAAGGCGAAGGACGTGTTTATGAAAGCGATGAAGATCCTCTGGATTTATATAGCCCAGTGGAAGGAAAAATAGAAATTAAACTCAGATGATAAAAAAATATAGAAAAAAGAATTGACAATTGAATTCTACAGTTGTAGAATTCAATTAACTTCTACAGATGTAGAAAATAAAATTCTAGGAGAATCCACGATGAAGACAAAATTTATGACACTTATGACGGTAGCAACACTTGGGATTTTTTCAGCTGCAACGGTTATGGCAGCAGGAAATAACGATTTCTATACACAGCCGCCGGCTGGATCTGAATGGGAAAAAGCAGATACGGAAGGTACCTATGCAAGCTATACGAACGGAAATGATTATGTAAATATCTATAAATATTCACTGGAGGATGTCAAAACAGGGATTGCCAAATGCAATGACACATACGATGCCTGCTATCAGACAATTTATTCAGAGGGAAACAGCCTGTATATGGCAGTGGGATATGCAAAAGATGCAGATGACATCAGTGACGTCAGAAAATTTGTAGAATATATTTCGTATCCTGGAAATCCTTCACTTACCAGACAGGAGAATGAAAACCAGACCGATGATTCTTCTGATGATTCTGATAAGGCAACTACAGATACTGCCAGTCAGAAGTCAGGAGGAGATTCAGATTCCTCCGATACAGAAGAAAATGCTTCTGCAAAATCCTCGGACAGCAATGATGATTCCGATATCCTTTCTACCTCACCAATGACATTAGTTGACAGTGATGGAAATACCATTGAGATTAATTACATTCTTCACAAAGATTATTCTTGTGAATATCGTGGAGATGATGGAATGAACTATACCGATAATGGGGATGAGACTTATACCGACGAAAATGGAAATACCTACTCAGCTCTGAATGATGATACTCATCATCTGGGACATACGTTGGAACAGCATGACCTTCAGGATGCAAACGGTAATACTGTGACGGTTACGGAAACTACAAATGGTGATTATTATTTCCAGGACGAAAATGGTACAGGATTTACGGACAATGGAGACGGGACATGGAGTGATGAAAATGGCAGCAGTTATACAGAAATAGACTGATAGTGGTCAGTAGCTGCAGGAATGGCAAGGGCATTTGCAAATTGTGCAAAAGCCCTTGCCATTTCCGTGAACCGTGGTAAAATAGAGTTATTCCTACATTTGTAGAAAATATGTAACAGGAGGTATGAAAAAGTGAAAAAAACTTACCAGAGACTTCCGGAATCAGAGCTGGATATTATGCTCGTTCTTTGGAATAATACTCCGCCGATGACCAGACCGGAGATTGAGAAAGTGATCACTATGAAGAAAAAACTTGCATCAACAACAATTTTGTCATTGCTGACCAGATTGGAGAACAAAAATTTCGTGGAAGTGACGAAACAGGGAAAAATGAATCTGTATACACCCCTGGTTTCGCAGTCAGATTATCAGGCACATGAAAGCCAGAGTGTTCTTGAGAAACTTTATGGGAATTCACTAAAAAAGTTTGTAACTTCACTTTATCATGGAAAGAAGATCAGCTCGGAAGAAGTCCAGGATCTCAGTGAATTTCTTAAGAACCTGGAGGACAGGGAGGAATAGCGAATTATGGAGGTTTTCATTCTACACATTCTGAAACTGAATGTTATTGCAGCAGTAGTAATTTTACTGGTAAAAGTGCTTGCGACTCTGTTTAAAGGACGTGTATCAGCGAGATGGAAGTACCTTATCTGGCTGTTGATTACGATAAGCCTTTGTGTTCCGGTGCGCCTTCCGGCGAATCTGGCACTGGTGGATTTCAAAGTACTTAGAAGCAGTCAACAGAATACGCAAAACCCGAAGATAACGGATTACGCAGTCAGACCAGAGGAAAGTCAGAAGATAACAGAAACCGTATCATCTGCGAGTAATGACATGAAAAATCTGACAGAAATCCCGGAACAAAAGAGAACTGTCAGGTACGAATCAGATAAATGGCTGGGAATTGTGGCTGTGATTTTTGCTGCTGTCTGGCTGAGTGTAGCGGTACTTAAACTGACAGGAGAATTGCTGGCATATTATTTTTCTATAAGGAATCTGGAACGGATGAGTCTGCAGGTAAGTGATCCGGTGAGTATTCAGATGTACCGTGCAGCGTGTCAAAAGAAACACGTACGCAGAATATCGGAGCTCAGGCAAAACGCAGGTCTTACCACACCGCTTCTTGCAGGACTTTTACATACAAAATTGTATCTACCAGCAGCCGGGTATTCAGCAGAAGAAAGAAAACTTATCTTTTACCATGAACTTACATATTATTGCCATCGGGATCTCTGGTATAAGATGCTCCTTCGAATCTGTGCATCGATATACTGGTTCACCCCCTTTCTTCTTATCATGCTGAAAGAAGCGGATAAGGATATTGAGAATCTGTGTGATGCAGCAGTTGTTCGCAGAGTTAATAAAAAGGAACATAAATTATATCGACAGCTGCTTCTCAGGACAGTGGCCATGGAAAATCAAATTCCATATGTGACAGCAAGTCTTAATGACAGCGAAATGGTGTTTAAAGATCGGATTCTGTATATGGTGAACATTCGGAGACTCCGCAAAGGAATTCTTCCGGGAATTCTTGTGACGCTGCTGTTTGCAGGCGGTAATCTGGTATTTAATGTTTCTGCCGGGACAGATAAAGTTTCAGTAGAGACGGAGAAGTCTGGTATCGAAAAAAATACAGATCCAGAGAAAAATAATGTACCGGATTATGCACCGTTTTCTGAAATGGTAACTATGCAGAAAGCTGCTGAAACACAGGACGAAGGAAGAGTGACAGAGAATGCAGATACAGAGGATTCTGTAGACGAAGAGGAAAAAGCAGATGCGGAAACAAACGATGAACCTGCTATGGAAAACAGCGGACAGGTAAGTGAAACGACCGATGATGGAATTACCTCTGACAACAACGAGTCTGTTTCATCTTATGAGAATCTGCCAGCAGGCGTACCATATACCAGTGGATTCACTACTGCTTCCGGTGTAGCATCAATTGTAGCACCGGGTGGAGGAGATGAAGAATCCAGAGTTCTTTACGATAACGGAGATGGGACCTATTCTGATGATTATGGGAGCCGATACAGTTATCAGGGAGATGGAAACTGGGCAGATGCCAATGGAAATTCATATCGTACCTGGAATGACGAAGATTATTATTCCGGAAACCAACTGGAACAGCATGAACTCCAGGGCAGTAACGGTACTGTTAATGTAATAGAAACAACAAACGGAGATTATTATTATCGTGACGCAGATGGGGTCGGATACACAGACAATGGTGACGGTACCTGGACGGATGAGAATGGGAACATCTATACAGAATAAAGGATTTGTCCGATCGATGCATATTCAAATGATATTATTTCAGAAGAGGTATTGTATATGACCTACAATTTAGTAGAAATTCAGAAAAGACAGGAATCTACTGACAAATTTGTTCAGAAAGTTGGTAAAACTTTATGGCATTACACTTCTTTTCCAGCCTTGGATGGAATTTTAAGGAAAAAAGAGATTTGGTTTGGCAGCGCAACGAATGTGAATGATGCAAAAGAAGTGATTGGGTTTATTGATAACCTGAAGCAGAACATTGAGAACGGTCTTACCCAAAATAATATAAAACCCAAATGTGATGTTGATAAAATATTTAAAGAAATATATGACAGAACATCGCAAAAACACCTTTTTATGTTCTGTTTGTCACAGGCATTAGACGATGCAGCTCAATGGGACCGCTATGCCGATTATGGACGTGGTGTTGCAATAGAATTCAATACCGAAGCATTGCACAACTTGTTATATTATCATGGGATGATCATTGGCGAACAGTATTATACTCAGGAGACCAGGGATCATGAATTATACAAATTATTGTCTTCATATATTTCCACTGGAATTCTGGAAGGATTTTCCAACTTAGATGGATTCATTGATAATTTAGCATTATGTGCCCTTATTCACAAACATCCTACATTTACTGCTGAAAAGGAAATCCGAATCGCACCATATTTTGTAACGGACAACGATCCTCATATCGAATACAAAACATTCAATATAATAAAAGAGTTCTACATTTTAGATTTACAAAAAGTCTTAGAAACAGAAAATATGCACAGGGAAGATATTATCAATTCAATTATTATCGGACCACGTTCATCCCAGAATCCAAAAGATTTGGAAAACTACTGCAGACATCTTGGGTTGCATAAACTGGCTCAAAATATAAAAGTATCTGATTGTCCATTGCGTTAATAGATAAGAGGTTCCACTTACAGTGTGGAATCTCTTTTTCTGTCGAAACTCATTTAATGATTTTTGTTGTTGTCGGTTGCTTCATATAGTACACTGTCGTTATAATTATTAACCGGCAATGGAAAGAATGAGGAAATCGTATTGGATACCACAGATTACACTTCATGTGCAGAGATCGAAGAAGCAAAGAAAGCGTTTTTCGAAACCAAAAGGAATCGAAAAACGCTTTTTCATATATGACATATAAAAAAATGGAATCATAAACGATAGCATATTATTTGCGAATATCTACTAGTCCCTTTTTCAGTATATATTCAGAGAACTCATATGAAGCTCCGTCTCCAGTCACATTCAGATACAGATTTTTGAGGTCGCTTTCATTTACGATCCAGGCCATGTTCAGTTGTACACTTTCGCCTGGTTTTATAGAGGAAATATAGTTTCCACCGTTGCCATAATTTTCAGAGACACTATAATATACCATTTCTCCAGTCTTTGCCACGCCGGTCCAACTAATGTAGTCATAACCATCGCCGGCCTGTTCTGTTGGAATGTAAAGCTGTATTTTTCCATTTTCCTTAGTCAGGGTCAGTAAAGCACCAAGATAAAGCATATGGTCGATTTCCTCATTTGAATGATTGGTATAGGTAACTGTAACATAGACCAGTTTCTGATTTACCTCCTCTGACTTCACAATTTCATCCAGGGAATCGATTCCGTCGCCAGACTTCACATAATTCAATGTGTTTGTAGATAGCTTTCCATCAGCATCAATGGCTTCCGCCCATTCTTGCGGTATTTTGTCCGGATCGAGAAGCTGAAGATCATCAGAAATTTGAACAGAATCTACCTTTGCAGAAATCGTTTTTTCCAGATATTCACCATTTGTGTTTTCACCAATCACATCCAGATCAAAGGTGTCACCAATTTGGTAAATAGGCAGTTTTTTCTCATTTACAGAAGTACTTATTTCATCATTATCAGCTTCTGTCTTTTCAGATATCATCTCTCCGCTCCATGTAGGCAATCCGGCGGTCTTTACCATAGTCGTGTTTTCCTCGATTACCAGATTCTCTGCAACTTTTATGGCTTCATCCTTTGGCACATCATCTCCGATGTAGATCATAAGCACACGATATAAATCCGGGCAGACAAGATAAATTCTCTGGTTAAGAGCCCCGTTTTCGGTAATGCTATTATATTTGAGATATATCCCCTGGTATTTTCCAAATGTACGCTCTTCACTATCAATAACATTCTGATCCTGTACTACCTGTCCCAGATCATTTTTATCCAACAGGACAAATGAAAAACTGAACCCGCCAGTCAGGTCATGCTCAGGATATTGGAGATGGTACTCGTCAATCCAGCTCATGCCCTCCGGAACATATTTAGCAGACAGATCTACCTCTGGGAGCTCATCTGGAAGCGCGGTTTTCTTTACTGCATCACCAGCATCAATTTTGACTGAAACACCATAAGAACCCTGTTTTTCCAAAAACCAGTGATACAGATTTACTCCTGCATATACTGCCGTGGAAACTGCCAGTGCACACGCAGCTGCCACTGCAGCAACTTTCGGAGCTGTCCATCGTTTTCTTCTTCGCAGATTCGACACTTTATTATCCGCCAGCTGCTTTGCCACCTCATTTTGAATCATATTATGGATAAAATCCGGTGTTTCGGGAATATCGTTTTTCATATCTTCTAATCTCATATTGACACCTCCTGTAATTCCTGCCTTAATTTTCCTCTTGCCCTTGCAAGTCTCTTTTGAACAGCACCTTCCGATATTTCAAGGATCTGGGCGATTTCTTTTACACTGAAATCTTCTATGTAGTATAGAATAACGGGTAAACGCAGTTCCTCTTTTAAGGAATTTACGGCTGTATACAATTCACTGTAATTCTTTGCTTTTTCTGATTCCGGTTCCTGTCTGTCAGCCAGATTTTCCAATGGGATAAATTTACTGGATTTACGCACAAGGCTGTAACATTCGTTGATTAAGATACGGATTAACCAGGTCCGGGCATAGTTATCGTTTTTTAATGTACCGATGTTGGAAAAAGCCTTCACAATTGTTTCCTGAATAGCATCTGCACAGTCATAGTCACTAAATAAAATTGTTTTTGCAGTTGAGTATAATTGTCTTTCTGAATCCAGGATCAGAAATCCAAGTTGTTCCTTTGTCATTTAAACACCACCTCTTTTTTTGCCAGCCAGCATTTTCTTTACATCTATTAGACGTGCAGAAATCAAAAATATCCCTAATAATTTATTCTTTTTCTTATAAATGGACAAGTTCGTGGTTTTGCACAAAAAAAGATGTCTACTTTCAATAGTATTCCATAATGAATGAGATAAAACAAGCTTCTCATGGTGTGTACGTATCACCGGATACGTGGACAGATGCGATATACCTTTTGCATTTATGTTGTGGTCAAGCTGTATTTTCTCATGAACTGCATTGCTTTTTCATGATTTAACGGACAGAGAGCCTTTGAAATATATCATAACAGTAAGAACTGGATATAATCCAAGTCGCTTGCAGGAAAACGGTTTTCAAGTGTATACAGTAAAAAAGGATTTACATGAAATAGGAATCATAGCTATGCAGACATCATTCG
>OFLY01002021.1_pt1 | contig 10626 bp, 10 predicted proteins | sample 1541161 | NCBI WGS metagenome assembly OFLY01 (sample SAMN04209247, study PRJEB22552) | human gut metagenome | biome: gut; material: feces | host: Homo sapiens | place: USA: Oklahoma | reverse complement strand
CAGATAAAATACGAAGTGTGCTTCAGGCGTGAGGTACTGTCTGAATTTCTCCGGATTTTCCTCCGTAATATCCGCCACTTCCTGAAGCTGGGGCAGCACATTGTGATAAAAATTGGACAGTGTATTACGCCCCATCTGGAAGTGGAATTCTCCATTTCTGGAAAGCGCTGTCAATGGACGGACCTTTTCCAGAAAGGCCGGTTCTGTTTTGCAGAAGCTGTCATCCTGGATAAAGTATGAAGAGTCCATACCTTGAAAAAGCTCTGGGATGTATCCCTTTACTGTGACACCGTCAAACTGCTTTTTATCCTTAGAGGCATCCAGAATCCGTATGGAAATCCGTGGATTCCCTGTTTTGCAGTGAAGCTGGGCTTTTTTACGGGCTGCATCCGGAGTTTTATCTTCAAAATCTATTTTCTCACTGCCGACATTGTCGTAAAAACTGTCCAGACGCCAGCCAAAAAGATCCAGAGAATTGCCAACATTAAATTTTTTTGGCAAATAGATGCCGGAATTCTGGATTTTGTCTACAAACTGCTCTTCCTCGCGGACGATCCGGTCAATATAGCGGATCCATTTGCGGCTCTCCTCTGTGAAATCCTGCGTTTTGTGGCTGATCTGGGTGCTGGTTCCATACTGAACGGTCTCACCGTTGCGAACCTGACGGCAGAAGTCATCCAGTTTTTTTACCACGAACATTTTGGAAGTTCCTACCTTAAAAGAAACGGAAAGCTTATTGTCATTCTGTGTCAGTCTTGGAACCAGGGAAACACCTGCGGAAACATGGGCCGGTGTTTCTTTCTGGTCATTTTTGAGCTGTCCTCTGCGATAGGAGTTCAGCAGATAGTCTCCGTTCATGTCTGTGGCATCTGAAAAATTATTGTGGCTTACATAATCCCGAACATAAAAAGCCAGAGCAGCGGTATACTGGCATCTGGAATTATCAGAGTACCAGCCCCAGTATTTCCTGCTGCATTCCGGGCATCCGCATCTTGCATAAGTAACTTCCTCGTGAGAGAAAAGAAGGGTGACGCCGAAGATATCTCTGCCAGTCTGGAAGGTTGCTTCAATCTGGCCAAGGCGCTGACCGTTCATCCTGTCGTAGCCGCAGGAAATATCTGTGACATTCATTTTCTGTTGGCGATAGATGGCTTCCCCGTTTTTTCGGTCTTTGGGGGCAAGCTTTAGGGATTCAAGAATTTTGTCGCCGTCAAAGTAGCTGTAATTTTCCAGCTGTTGGATATTTCCGTCTAATGAGGAATCGTCGTCTGCGTCACTGTCATTCTGGGAACCGCCAAGAAGCTGGTACGTTTCGTTACGCTTTTGTTTTTCCAGCTCTTCCTGACGTTTGCGCTCTTCCATTTCTTTCTTTTTCACTTCTGTCGGAGAATTTTTCATTTGTTTGGCTTCCTTTTTATGATTTTTCTTTGTCGTTTTTGTCCTTGGGAAACATGCTGTCCAGCAGTTTGGACAGTTCGTTGGCATGCTTTTTTATGCCGGAGAAGGGATTGCTTCTGTTTTTATGTTCATAGCCAAATTGAGCAGCAAATTTTTGCAAAGATCTGGTTCGCTTCATATAAAAACTCCTGCCAGATATTTCTTCCTTATAATATGAAAAGAAATACAGCAACGTGAAACATTTAACGACGAATGATCATCTTGCAGATAGGATTTCCTATAGAAGAAAATTTTTCTTCATATTCTGTCATTACATTTCCGACAGACATAACTGGATCATGGTGCAGGTCGAAGGTGTGTGCTGTAATAGTCCAGCCTGCTTCTGGAATTGCCTCCAGAGAGTAATCAAAGAGCCCTTTATTGTCAGTTTTAAATTCTACGGTGCCGTGGCCGGCTAAGATCTGGCCGTATACAGCCATAAAATCAGGAGAAGTCAGACGGCGCTTTGCATGGCGGTCTTTTGGCCATGGATCGGAGAAGTTAAGGTAGATCTTGTCTACTTCTCCCGGTGCAAAGTAGTCTGCCATGTTTTTGGCATCGATGCACATGAAATAAATATTGTTTAATTCTAACTGGGCACGTTTCTGAAGTCCTCTTAAAAGTACGCTGGAATAGCGTTCAATGCCGATGTAGTTGATATCAGGGTTCTGCTGTGCCAGTTCCATGATAAAACGTCCTTTTCCCATACCTACTTCGATCTGGATGGGGTTGTCGTTGCCAAAAACCTGGTTCCAGCTGCCTTTGTGAAGCTCTGGTTCCTGGATTACATAGGGGCTGGTAGCAATAGTCTCTTCTGCCCCGCGTATATGTCTTAAACGCATGGATATTGTCCTCTTTCTTAATATGGTGAAAAGTATCTTCCGCAACTGCGGAAAATACGGATATATGGTGAAAATATATCTGCTAGTAACTATATCATATAGTGCTTAGTGATTGCAAGGTGAAGGAAAATTTAGTATACTTACGTTAGCAGATAAAAGAGCAGTCGGGAGTGAAAACAAGGGTGTTGCAAGCTTGCTTGCATAAGCGCTTGCTTTCGTTTCCGAATATTCGGGCAGCGCCCGAAGCTTCGTGTTTTGCCAAAAACACGAAGACTGCTCTTTTTAAGTTTATAAATAAGTGATTTCGGGGGGAAAATTACATACAAAGGAGGAAGGGCGATGTCAAACTTTGAACGTACTACCAGCTGGCAGCAGATCCAGCAGGGGGTGAAGGAAGCGGAGCGCCTGATCGTCAGCAAAGATTACAATCTTGTTATGGTGAAGGCCAGACAGACGTTGGAGTGTATGGTTCGGTGTCTGGCTGAGAAGGCGTGTCTTGTAGATGGAGATCTGGCAGATACCATAGATCAGCTGTATGAGGGACATTGGATCGACAAGACGACCAAGGACGATTATCATACCATCCGTATTCTGGGAAATAAGGCGGTCCATGAAAACGATAATACGGCCTATAATGCAAATCAGGCATATCAGCTTCTAACCAAACAGGTTTATGCGTTTTCTCATGATTTTCAGGTGGCAAAGACCTTTACAGTACCGGTAACAGATACAAGACCGGTGCGAAATGCCAGAACAGGTGCAACCACTGGCAGTTCAGGTGCAGGAAGTGCATCCTATGGTCAGACAGGCGGGGCAAGGCCGCGTACAGGTACCGGTGCAGGGCAGACTGCAGCTTCAAGAGCACAGTCATCTGTAAGAAGTCAGACATCCCCGAGATCCCAGACATCAGCCAGAACCTCTAACGGTACAGGAAATGGACCGCGCTCCGGTGCAGAACTGCAGGGACTTTCCAGTCGTTCCGGAGCAAACGGAAGCCGGAGAACGGCAGGAAGCAATAGCAGCACAGGCAGCAGAAACAGAAATTCCCAAAGTACCAACCGCTCCTACAGCGGATCTTCCCGCAGCGGAAGGACTCGCAGAAGAAAACACAGACCATCACCTGTGGCAATGGTATTAAAATTCCTGATCCCGATCCTTGTGATCGTAGTCCTGGTAGTAGCGATCCGCACTCTGGTGCCGGGAAAGAAGAAAGCAGATCCGACCCAGCCGGAGACCATGTCCACAGAAATGACATCAGCAGAGACAGAAGCACCGACTCCGGAAGAGACCCAGCCACCGGCTGATGTATATGTAGTTACAGGAAATAAAGTAAATGTACGTACAGAACCGTCTACCAATGGCCGTATTTTAGTACAGCTGGAAGGCGGAACAGAAGTTACTTATGTAAAGCGTTATAATAATGACTGGACTGTGATCAATTATGATGGTCAGGAAGCTTATGTTTCCAGCCAGTATATAGCAAAACAGGAAGCAGAAACAACTGCAGAGACCCAGGCAGAAGCAGAAACAGCCGCTGAAGGCGAGACTGCAGCAAACCAGTAGTGTCGCTGGTTTGGTCAGTGTATGGCTGAGTTATTGAGAACTTTGTGCAAAACAGGAGAATGAGACCCATAAAAAGGTCCCATTCTCCTTGTTTTTGTGCATAACGCTTAAAAATTTCGTTAAATTTTTAATTTATGTACAATTTCGCTCTGTTAATTTTTGAAAAAAGTAGTATGATAAAAAAATGCAAAAAGCAAATTGCATTAAAAAAAGAACAAAGAAAGGGAGGACTGTGACATGGATACAGTGATCAACCGGCTGTCTGATATTGAGAAAGCCGCCGTTTCTGTGATGGATGGTGCCAGTGAGCGAAAAAAGCAGATGGCCCGTGAAATGGAAGAGAAAACGGCGGCTTTTGATGCACAGCTGGAAAAAGAAAACCAGGATCGCATTTCCCAGATACGCAGCAAAATGGAAGAGGAATTACAGCAGGAGTTAAGACAACAATCAGAGGATGCCAAAGCTACGATGAAGCGCCTGGAGGCCACCTACGAAAACCGGCATGAGGAATATGCGCAGGCTCTCTTTAAAAATATGATAAAGGAGTGAGAACATGGGAAGCCTGATCAGTTACAGCGGCATTTCCACCAAGGTGAAGGCTATGGAGCGTTTCAGGATCCGCCCGGAGCAATTTGAGGCAATGGCAGACCTGGGATCTGTGCCTGAGGCGGTTCAGTTCTTAAGGAGTAATCCCTCTTATGAAAAGGCATTTTCCAAAGCTTCTGAGGATGAGCTTCACCGCGGAAAGATCGAGCAGCTGTTAAACTTAAGCAAATACCATGATTTTGCAAAGCTGTACCGGTTTGCAAATGTAGGGCAGAGGCGTTTTCTGGACCTTTATTTCATGCACTATGAGATCGATATATTAAAAACCTGTCTCAGAAATGCAGCGGGAAACAGAGAAAGTGCCCAGGACCTTACGGGGTTTAAGGAATTTTTTGATAAACATTCGGATATGGATCTGGTGCAGCTGTCCCAGTGCAGGAGCATAGAAGATGTGATCCGCGGGTTAAAAGGTTCTGCTTACTATGAGCCATTAGAAAAGCTTTTAGAACAGGGAAAAGCAACGCTTCCGGCCTGTGAAACGGCTATGGATATGCTTTATTTCAAGACTATCTGGAAGATAAAGGATAAATATCTTTCAAAGGCGGAGGCAAAAATGCTGGCCCAGTGCTTTGGCACGAAAATGGATATGTTGAATTTTCAGTGGATCTGCAGGGCGAAAAAATATTATAACCTGTCGGAAGGTGATATTTATGCGCTGATCATTCCGATCCAGTATCATGTTACCAAAAAAGAGATTCAGACCATGGCTCAGGCGGAAAACATGGAACAGGTTTACGGGGTGATCAAAAACAGCTGGTACAAATGCCAGAATATAGAAGAGCTGATGGATCAGGGCCTTGGAAATGCGGCAAAGGAGCTTACAGATAAGATCTATGAGCTTACCAGCAGGAAAGAGCCTTATTCAGCAGCAGTATTAAACTCTTATCTTTATTTTAAAGAAAGAGAGATTGAGCAGATCATAACTACCATCGAAAAGATACGTTATGGGATGACAGCAAGGACATAAGGGGGTTAATGTGAAGTGATAGAGAAGATGAAGTTCTTAAGCATTACCGGCCCCAAGGCAGACATTGACCGGGTGGTGGATACCTATCTTTCCAGATATGAGATCCATCTGGAAAATGCCCTGTCAGAGTTAAAGACGGTAAAAGACTTAAGACCTTATATTGAGACCAATCCATATAAGGAAAAATTGAATATTGCCAGAGAACTGGCAGAAAAGATCGGCGGACAGCTGCCAGAGGTTTCAGAGACGGAACTTCCTACACAGGAAGAAGCAGCAAAGATGGTAGATGATCTGAACAGCCGGTTAAAGGAATTAAATGATAAGAAAGAAGAGCTTCAGGCGCAGATCCAGACTTTAAAGCGCTCTAAAGACCAGGTAGCACCATTTACAGAGTTAAATTACAGCGTAAAAGAGATCCTGGGCTTCCAGTTCATCAAGTTCCGCTTTGGCCGTATTTCCAGGGAATACTTTGACAAGTTCAACAGCTATGTGTACGAGACCATTGACACGGTGATGTTTAAATGCCTGGAAGATGCGGAATATGTCTGGATCGTCTATTTCGTGCCGGAGAAGCTGGCAGACAAGATCGATGCCATTTACGCGTCCATGCATTTTGAACGGTGTTTCCTGCCGGATGAGTATGAAGGTACTCCGATGGAAGCGGAACATGTGTTAGATGACAGGATCAAGGCATTAGAGGCTGAAAAACAGGAAGTGGAAGGAAAGATCCTTCAGACACTGGATGAAAATAAAAAAGAGCTGGCAGCAGCCCGTACCAGACTGGAGCGCTTCTCCGTCAACTTTGATGTGCGTAAAATGGCAGCCTGCACCAAGCATGGAGATCATACTTTCTACATTCTCTGCGGCTGGATGAGCGAAACAGACGCAAAGAAGTTCCAGAAAGAGATTGAGTCTGACGCAGATACTTTCTGCATCATGGAAGATAACCACAACAACATTATGAGCACTCCGCCTACGAAAATGAAAAATCCGGGGCTGTTTAAGCCATTTGAAATGTATGTGGAGATGTATGGTCTGCCTTCTTATAATGAGATCGATCCTACGATCCTCATCGGTATCACCTATTCTATTTTATTTGGATTTATGTTTGGAGATGCGGGACAGGGACTCTGCCTTCTCATCGGTGGATTTTTACTGTATAAGTTCAAAAAAATGCGTCTGGCAGGCATTATTTCCTGCTGTGGCTTCTTCTCTACCATATTCGGCGTGCTGTTCGGCAGTGTGTTCGGATTTGAGGATATCATTGACGCAGTGTGGTTAAGACCTCAGGAAGCCATGACAGATCTTCCATTTATTGGAAAATTAAACACTGTATTTGTAGTTGCTATTGCCATCGGTATGGGCATTATCCTGTTATGCATGATCTTAAATATCATCAACAGCGTAAAGGAGCACAACACAGAGAAAACATGGTTTGACACCAACGGCGCTGCGGGACTGGTATTTTACTTTGCACTGGCAACTGTCATTGTCCTGTATATGAGCGGAAATGCGCTTCCGGCGACTATTGTACTGACTGTATTATTTATTATCCCGTTACTGCTTATGTTCTTTAAGGAACCGTTGTCAGCAATGGTAGAGAAGAAGGCACAGAAAATGGAAGGCGGCGTGGGAATGTTCATTACCCAGGGCGTATTTGAACTGTTTGAAGTGCTTTTAAGCTATTTTTCCAATACCCTTTCTTTCGTCCGTGTAGGCGCTTTCGCAGTGAGCCATGCAGCCATGATGCAGGTGGTTTTAATGCTTGCAGGCGCAGAGGCCGGAAGTCCTAACTGGGCGGTTGTTATCGGGGGAAACCTGTTTGTATGCGGTATGGAAGGCCTGATCGTAGGTATCCAGGTACTTCGTCTGGAATATTATGAGCTGTTCAGCCGGTTCTACAGAGGAAGCGGACGGGCATTTGAGCCGTATGGCAAGCATTAGCAGAATGAAGAGAAAAAGGAGAAATCAATCATGAGTTTATTAGTTAAAATGACATTAAGCGCAGCATTAGTATTAAGCATCGGTGTACCTTTTGGAGCATTTGCAGCAGGAGAAAAGACAAAGGGACGTTATAAAACAGCTCTTGGCGTAAACGTATTTTTATTCTTCGGTACCATGATCGCAGCAGCAGCTTTCATGTTTTCAGGAAATGCATTTGCAGCAGAGGAAACAGCAGCAGCCGCTTCTAACAGCGCAGCCGGAATGGGCTATCTGTCAGCGGCTCTTGCAACCGGTCTTTCCTGTTTAGGCGGTGGTATTGCAGTATCTGCAGCAGCAAGTGCAGCACTGGGCGCTATCAGTGAAGACAGCTCTATTCTTGGTAAATCCCTTATCTTCGTAGGTCTTGCCGAAGGTGTGTGCCTGTATGGTCTGATCATTTCCTTTATGATCTTAGGTAAGCTTTAATATGAAAATGTATCTCATCAGCGATAACATCGACACCTGGACCGGCATGCGCCTGGCAGGTGTTGACGGGGCTGTGGTACATGAGAGGGACGAACTGAAACGTGAGCTGGATAAGGTTCTGGCCGATAAATCCATTGGTATTATCCTGTTAACTGAAAAGTTTGGCAGGGAATTTCCGGAGATCATCGACAATGTAAAGCTGGAGCGGAAGCTGCCGCTGATCGTAGAGATCCCGGACCGCCACGGAACCGGCCGCAAGCCGGACTTTATCACCTCTTATGTAAACGAGGCCATTGGACTGAAACTATAGAAAGCAGGTGAAGAGCTTGACAACAGAGGAAAAGCTGAAGCATTTTCAGGAGATCTGTATGACAGATGCAAGGGAAAAAAGTGCAAAAATACTGGACGATTACGCAAAAACTCTTGATAAGGCCTATGAGGAGCATACAGAGGATGCCAGGAAGCGGGCGAAAATGCAGGAAGAGGCTGAGACGGAAAAGTTAGGGCGTGAGCGCAACAAAAAGCTTTCCATCGGACAGCTGGACTTAAGAAGAGAAGTAAGCCGCAGACAGGAAGAATTAAAGGATAAACTGTTTGTAGAAGTGAGAGATAAACTGGCGAATTTCATGGAAACCAGAGAGTATCTGGATCTGTTGGAAAAACAGATCGGGGCAGCTAAAAAGGTTGCCGGTGATGAGGCCATGATCGTGTATATGGATCCTTCAGATGAGGATAAGGCCCGCAGACTGGCCATGCACCACAATGTAACAGTGAAGATCAGTGAATATTCCTTTGACGGCGGTATCCGCGCAGTGATCCCGTCCAAACATATCCTGATCGACAGTTCCTTTAAGACAAAACTGGAAGAAGCGCGCCATGAATTTAAGTTTGACTTGGGAGGTAAGCAGTAAATGGCTAAGACAGGTGTGATCTACGGTATCAACGGACCTGTAGTTTCTCTGGCCGGTGATCCCGGATTTCAGATGAACGAAATGGTGTACGTTGGTAAGGAAAATCTGGTAGGCGAAGTCATTGGGCTTACCTCAGAGAAAACAACGATCCAGGTGTATGAGGAGACCAGCGGTTTAAAGCCTGGTGAGGTGGTAACAGGAACAGGAGCACCGGTTTCTGTTACACTGGCCCCTGGTATTTTAGATAACATTTTTGACGGTATTGAGCGTCCTTTAAGCAAGATCGCAGAGCGCAGCGGCTACTATATCAGCCGTGGCATCAGCGTAGATTCTCTGGATACTTCCAAAAAATGGAAAACACATATGACAGTAAAGAAAGGCGACCGGGTGCTTCCGGGAACTATCATCGCAGAAGTTCCGGAAACCAGAGCCATTGTCCATAAGGTAATGGTGCCGCCGGATACAGAGGGCTATGTATTAGACGTAGTGGAAGACGGGGAATATACCATTAATGAGCCTCTTCTTACGCTGCAGTTACTTGACGGAACAGAAAAGAAGCTGACTATGACCCAGAAATGGCCGATCCGTGTGCCGAGACCTTCTGCAAAGCGTTATCCTGCAACCAGACCTCTGATCACCGGACAGCGTATCCTGGATACCATGTTCCCACTGGCAAAGGGCGGTACAGCAGCGATCCCAGGGGGTTTTGGTACAGGAAAGACCATGACCCAGCATCAGATCGCAAAATGGTCTGACGCAGATGTTATTATCTACATCGGCTGCGGCGAGCGGGGCAACGAGATGACCGACGTGCTCCGGGAGTTCCCCGAGCTGGTGGACCCCCGCACCGGCGAGTCCCTGATGAAGCGGACGGTTCTGATCGCCAACACCTCCGACATGCCGGTGGCCGCCCGTGAGGCGTCCATCTATACCGGCATCACCATCGCCGAGTACTTCCGTGACATGGGGTACGACGTGGCCGTCATCGCCGACTCCACTTCCCGCTGGGCCGAGGCCCTGCGCGAGATGTCCGGCCGCCTGGAGGAGATGCCCGGCGAGGAGGGCTATCCGGCCTACCTGTCCTCCCGCCTGGCCCAGTTCTATGAGCGGGCCGGCTCCGTGGCCTGCCTGGGCTCCGACGAGGACCGCCGGGGCAGCCTCACTGCCGTGGGCGCGGTGTCCCCTCCTGGCGGCGACCTGTCCGAGCCGGTCAGCCAGGCCACCATGCGCATCGTCAAGGTGTTCTGGGCCCTGGACGCCTCCCTGGCCTACAAGCGCCACTTCCCGGCCATCAACTGGCTCAACTCCTACTCCCTGTACCTGGACTCCCTCAAGCCCTGGTATGACGAGCACCTGGGGCCCCAGTTCATGGTCAACCGCGACAAGGCCATGTCCATCCTTCAGGAGGAGGCCAGCCTCAACGAGATTGTGCAGCTGGTGGGCAAGGACTCCCTGTCCGCCGCCGACCAGCTCACCCTGGAGACCGCCAAGATGCTGCGGGAGGATTTCCTCCAGCAGAACGGCTTTATGGAGGTGGACTGGTACTCCAGCTACGAGCGCCAGGACAAGATGATCCAGATGATTCTGGACTACGACAAGCTGTGCCGCGCCGCCATTGAGAAGGGCGCCGCCACCGCCGAGCTGTTCGCCATCCCCTTCCGGGAGCAGATGGGCCGGGCCAAGAGCGTGCCGGACGACCGGTACGCCGCCGTCTACGCCGACATGGCCCGGGAGATGGAGGAGCAGATCGCGGACATCGCCGCCCGGGGAGGTGCTGAGGAATGATCAAGGAATACCGTACCATACAGGAGGTCAACGGCCCCCTGATGGTGGTGCGCCGGGTGTCCGGCGTCACCTACGACGAGCTGGGGGAGATTGAGCTGCCCGACGG
>OFLY01002020.1_pt1 | contig 10627 bp, 7 predicted proteins | sample 1541161 | NCBI WGS metagenome assembly OFLY01 (sample SAMN04209247, study PRJEB22552) | human gut metagenome | biome: gut; material: feces | host: Homo sapiens | place: USA: Oklahoma | reverse complement strand
AAGTACAGGATGGAGAGGAGTAGTAGACTCCTACGGTATTTTTGTGTTCACATTCCTTTCTGGTGATTGTATAAGTAACAGTTTCTGTTACATAATTTCCTTTATCTGTGCCATTGTAAACTGCATCGGCAGAGATAGGTTCCTCTACTTTTAATTCTTTTGATTTATCAGTGTCTTTCCATATCCAGTGTTCGGGAAGAATAGTGGTGATATCGCCGACCTTTTTACAGGACCACGGAACGGGTATTTTGGTATTTGATGGTGATGGAAAATTTGGTGTTTGGGTTGCTCGACTGATGATTGCTTTATATTCTTGTGAAGTCCAGATAACATAATTGGAATTGGAGATCCGTATAAAAATTTTGGTATTTTCTGCTTCGGTTACCGTTCTTACAGTAGGAATATCGTTGTTAGAATTCAGAATATTCCATGTTTGTCCATCATTAATACTGTATTCAATAGTACTATCTGATGGGATTGTTTTTTGATCAATATTGATAACTGGATGAGCATCTCCATCATACTCATCTTTATATGTAGTAATTGTAGGGGTAAGATTAATAGCAAATTTCCAATTGTCGTTTGTTAAATAACCAGAATATGCATTGTAAAAATCGCCCTCTTCTACAGCAGTAATCTTTACAATATAAGTACCAACATCTTTAGGCTCGTTTATCTCGGCTTGCAAATTATCTTCCTTGAAATATTTTACAGTGAAGTTTCCTACACCTTTAATGTTGTTCTTCGTAGTGATGTTAGGAGAGTGTGTGTTTCCATCATAAGTAAACTCAGAACCGTTAAATTCAAAAATATCACTGGTAACATCACGTTTACCTTCACTAAATGTCCCTGAATTTGAATTAAAGATATAACTTTTAGTCTCTTTTTCAACAGTTATAAGATGATCTTCTCCGGTTAGCCATGCATATAGATTTGTATTCGTAGATTCAACCGCTTTATGATTAGATGGTTCCCAGACTTTATTATCTATAGCTACTGATTTAGTTTTTGTATTAGGAATAACGCAGAGATACACTTCAGGGCTTTTAGGGTCGTAGCTACCAGAGCTATCCAAATTCTGGTGAGGAGTGCAACCAACTTGTGCATTTACAGAACCGCCACTAATGGTAATATTATTGCAAGATCCGTAAAGGCCGCCACCAATTCCGGCACCACTCGTGGAACTAGCAGTTACAGAACCACTTTTAATAGTAATATTATTGCAAGATCCGTAATTGCCGCTACCAATTCCGGCACCATGCATAGATTTAGCATTTACGGAACCACTATTAATGGTAATATTATTGCAAGATCCCTGATGGCCGCCACCAATTCCGGCACCATTCATAGATTTAGCATTTACGGAACCACTTTTAATGGTAATATTATCGCAAGATCCCTGATGGCCGCTACCGATTCCAGCACCAAACTTAGATTTAGCATCTACAAAACCACTATTAATGGTAATATTCTTGCAAGATCCGTAATTGCCGCTACCAATTCCGGCACCATACCCACTCCCATCACTACTAGCATTTAAGATTCCTGTAGTAGTGTCTGAAGCATTGGTTATTATAAGCTGAGCTTCGTTATCTTTCTGTAAACCGGCAGAGCTTTGATTAGTTGTTGTAATGTTATTTATGCCTGTTAAATAGATAGTAACTGTAGCTTTAACATTATTATTTATTTGCAGTGCCGAACCAGCAGATGTTTTGATATTTACGTTATCAAGATAAATGTTGATGTTGTCTTGCTCTGAAGTATTCGTTCCATCAACCACAATTCTATTTGACGTTTCCGGACTTTTCTTGCATGTGAATTTGTAATCTTCTGCTATATTTATGGTATAAACTCCGTCCGTAACATTAGCATCCTCAGTTAAATCAATTACTCCATTTTGTGCATTTTCCGTAGCAGCCATTGCCTCATCGGGGGTATCGTTAAATTCAGGAACCTCCTCCGAACTGAATACAGACAAGTCCTCATCTGTCTCTCCTGCTGCTTTCTGCTCCTCATTGGTAAAAATCTCCGGAGTATCTTCCTCAGACACTACATCCGGATTTCCGGAAGTAAATTCCCCCGCAAATATGGTCTGGGGGGGCATATTGGTGGAACACAGCGCAAGCGCCAGAATCCCGGCTAATAACTTTTTCTTCATACGTTCACCTCTCCTTTCTTTATACATGATCTTCTGCGTCCTGACTCTTTTGTCCTCTTTTTCTGAATTTGATACATAATGCGGTAATCACGACTGCCACAGTAAAGGAAATGACAGCCACCAACACATAGCCGCCTGCGCCCTCATGCAGCAGAATTGTGCCGTACATTCCCGTGGCGTTTATTGGCTGGCTTTGCATAATCTCCATTGCCCCCACAAGGGACAGGAACAGCAGGGTACACAGAACAGACAGACGGCAGACTGTGCGCCGCTCCTGGCGGCGGTGGTATTCATACATTCGCTTTTTTACCAATTCGATACGCTCTTCTGTATCGTACATGCCTTCCAACCTCCTTCCACAAAAACAGTCTTAAAAGTCTTTCACTTATATAGGTACAAAAAAAGTGAAAAACTCTCACCTGAAAATCAAATTTTTTCAAAAAAATTTGAGAGCTGCCGAAACAGCTCCCAAAAGAGGAAAAATCAGGTTATATTATTGTATCGAACTGCGGAAGATCAGTTTTCCCGCTGCCAGGATCAGTACAGGCAGCAGATAAGCAATATACTGTGCTGCACCGCCATAGGCGATCAGAAGATTATAAATTGCATGAAAGGTGATTGCTGCTCCCAGCAGACCGCAGGTTCCGGCAATCTTCAACCATGTTCTCTGCCACACATATGCAAGGCCACCGCCGACAATGGCCCCACAGATCACGTGCATGGCTCCTGTCCCAATACCCCGGAAGAAAATAAAAGAAAAATGACCGGCTCCGTTTTGGATCAGATAGCAGACGTTTTCAAATGTGGCAAAAGAAAGAGCTGTGATCACGGCTGCATTTTTGATCTGCTCCGCTTTCGGCTCAAATATCAGCAGATAAAAGAGCAATGGCAGAAGTTTCATCACTTCCTCCACCACCGGGGCGATCTCTGTGGTAGCTGCAAAGGTGTCCGCTTTATAAAGTGCAACGAAAAAGGTGTTGATGTAAGCGGAAAGCAGACAGGCACCCATCCCGGCAAAGCAGAACAGAAAGAATTTTCTCTGCCGCTTTCCCATGCACATAGCAGCGATCAGCAGGGGTGAGGCCATGCAAAGAAATACGTTTTCAATATATGTCATACCTGCACCGCCTTTCCTGTGGCTGGCAGCAGTGCAAACAGGCAGCCTGTAAGCAGAAGATCGAACCAGCAATAGGGAGCGGAAATGGAATAGCCCGGCCACAGGCAGCCGGAGATCCAAAGGACATACTCCATCGCCACATAGCACAGTACCCCAATGTGGAAATACCGCATCTTACACGCTGTTCCCGTCTGTATCTGCGCATAAGCAAGACCCCGGATGGAATGATAAGAAACAACAATCATCATGCCACACCAGAGCAGATTGGAGAGAACATCCCCAAAGGTACAGTAAAACACACAAAGCGGAACACCGATCAAAGGAGCAATCAGGGCTTTTCCTGTCGAAAATCTTCTTTCCTCATCAGAAGAAAGGGTGTATTGCAGAAGATAAAGGAAAACCACACTGGCTACCCAGCCGAACTCTGACACATAAAAGACCTGTGGTGTTTCAGAAAACAAAAGCAGATACAGCGTCCAGTAAAGAGAGCCAAGGGCAAAGCATCCGTAAAAACAGGTCAGCAGGAAATATGCCTGTTTTCGATCTTTCAGATACCGAATGCCACTCATACAAAAGCCCAGCAGGGTAACAGCAATTTGAAAAAAGTTACTGAACAGTTCCATCCCCATTGTCCTCCTTTTTCATCTCTGTCTGCTCCTCTTTGTTCAGCTGACGGATGCGGAAGCACAGAACAGTCACGCACACGCCGAGAATAAAAGCCAGCAGTCCGATCACCATATATCCCAGTGCGGTGCTGCCACCCAAAATCGTTGCCGCAGTTTCAAAGCCTGAAGAAGTACCGGGTTCGATCTGTCCGACAATACCGGGCATGGCAAAGGAAACCCCAACGATCACTGCAAAGCATGCCGCTATACAGACAGCAGAGATAATCCGTCTGCGCCGCATTCTCTGCTGTTGTTCTTTTTTTGCAATACGCCGTTTTACCTCAGCAATCCGTTCCTCATTTTTCAGCATCTGTAATACCCTCCCGTTTCAATAATCCGCGTAAACGCTCTTTCCCCCGGTACACCATATTTGTGATCTGCTTTACACTTTTCCCCATAACCTCAGCTGCCTGTTGATAGCTCATACCCTCAAAATAGGTCAGATAAAGGGCCTCCCGATAATCTGGATTTAACTCGTCCATGCAGAGATGCAGGATCTGATTCCGTTCTTTTGTGCGGACGATCTCCTCCACCAGCGTTTGTGCCTCCGGTTCTCTGGTCAGGTCATCAAGACTGAAGAAAACCCGCCGTCTGCTTTTGTGACGTAAAGCCATATGCCGCGCTGCTTTATAGAGGTAAGCCTTAAAACATCCATCCCGGATGCGGGGCTTTTTCGTAAACAGCCAGGAAAAGGTTTCCATCATTAAATCTTCCGCTTCGTGGACGTCATGCAGATAACCATCAATGTATAAGGTCAGCGGATCGCCGTATTTTTTTATCAACAGTTCAAGTCCTGTCTCATCACCGCACAGATATTGCCCATAAAGTTCTTCATCAGTGGCCATATCGTTCTTCCTTTCCAAATATTACTCCTCTGTTGTCAGATGAAATCTCCTGGTTCTTCAATCATTTTTGTCCACAAAGACATACAACATGTCAGGGGAAATCCCTGACAAAAAAAATAACCAGAGCTTAAGCTCTGGTTAAATTCTCACTATTTCGTAGCAGCCAGTACGGGAATCGAACCCGTGTTTTCGCCGTGAGAGGGCGACGTCTTAACCCCTTGACCAACTGGCCATTTGTTTGTCTGTCGTTTGCTCTTCGCTGTCGACTCATTTAATATACACCATCTTTTTCTAAAATGCAAGTACTTTTTTTAAAAAATTTAAATTTTTTTATTTTTCGCGAATTTTCCCCTCAGAAAAGCCCGTACTTACAGGTTTTCTGCGTAAAAAAACTTTTTATCAATCTATAATAATCGAAACATAGCATAAAAGGAAATGCCATGTTTCATATAATCACATGGCATTTCCCAGTTATTTATTTCTGTTTCTGACTGTTTCTTGTTTCTTATTCCTCTATATCCTCCGCTGGCTCTGCCGGAATGAATACACGGGATTTCTTTTCTTCGTGTTTATGAAGTGCAGCCTTCTCAGTTGCCTCCATACAGAATTCCATCTGAGAGTTAATCTGGGCTTTGCCTCGTTTATCCGGTTTCACATAAGTTCCATCCGGCTGCAGGATATGAGCTTTTACATTATCCTTAAACTCCAGATCAAGTACGTGCTCCAGCTCTTTCTTAATCTTCTCATCTTCCACAGGAAAAACAATCTCTACCCGGCGGTCAAGGTTACGCGGCATCCAGTCCGCACTTCCCATATAGATTTCCGGGTTTCCGCCGTTTTCAAAATAGAAAATACGGCTATGCTCCAGAAATTCCCCTACAATAGAACGGACATGAATATTCTCACTGATTCCCGGCACTCCTACTTTCAGACAGCAGATACCCCTTACCAGAAGCTCCACCTGAACTCCGCAGGAAGATGCACAATACAATCCTGCAATAATCTTCGGATCACAGAGGGAATTCATCTTTGCACGGATCAACGCCGGAAGTCCTTTCTTCGCATTCTCTGCCTCACGTTCGATCAGGCTTAAGAATCTGTCTTTCATCCAGATCGGCGCTACGATCAGCTTATTCCAGCTCTTCGGTTCTGAATATCCGGAGAGCATATTAAATACTGCTGTTGCATCTTCACCAAAACGTTCATCGCAGGTAAAGATACCGCAGTCTGTATAGAGTTTGGCAGTGGAATCATTGTAGTTTCCGGTTGCCAGATGCACATATCGGCGGATTCCTGTCTCTTCCCTGCGCACAACCAGTGTGATCTTGCTGTGTGTCTTAAGACCTACCAGACCATAGATTACATGACATCCTGCCTTCTCCAGCTTCTTCGCCCATACAATATTATTCTCTTCATCAAAACGGGCTTTCAGTTCTACCAGTACGGAAACCTGTTTGCCGTTTTCTGCTGCCTGCGCAAGGGCAGCAATGATCGGTGAATTGCCGCTGACACGATACAGAGTCTGTTTGATAGCCAGAACATCCGGATCTTTTGCTGCCTGACGCACGAAATTTACAACAGGATCGAAGCTCATATAAGGATGATGCAGGAATACATCGCCCTCACGTATCACCTGGAAAATATCCTTCTCATTCTGGAATTCCGGTACAGGTGCCGGCTGATATCTCGGTGTCTTGTAAGCGTCAAAGCCATCCGCACCATATACTTTCATCAGCATGGTAAGATCCAGAGGTCCGTTTATCTCAAAAACATCTGCCTCTTTGATGTCAAATTCCGTCTTCAGGATCTTCAGCAGGCGTTCGTCCATCTTATCCTCTACTTCCAGACGGATAACTTCGCCCCACTGGCGTTTCTTTAACTGACGCTGAATCTCCACCAGCAAATCCTCTGCCTCATCTTCATCGATGGTAAGATCCGCATTACGCATAATACGGTAAGGATGAGCACATATTACATCATAACTCAGGAAAAGTTTGTCAATATTTCTTTCAATAATCTCTTCCAGCAGGATCACTGTGGTATCTCCATCCTTCTTTGACGGAATCTGCACCACCCTTGGAAGCACAGACGGAACCTGCACTGTAGCAAACAAAAGCTCTCCTGCTTTATCTTTCTTGTTGAGTTTATCACTCTTCTCCTTCTTGGAGATCAGAGCGCCGATATTCAATGTTTTATTTCTGATCAGTGGAAACGGTCTGGAAGAGTCCATTGCCATCGGTGTAAGTACCGGATATACATTATCCTCAAAGTATCTGTCTACAAATGCACTCTGTGCTTCTGTAAGATTCTCATGGGCTGCCACCAGGTGCATTCCTGCTTTCTCAAGCGCAGGGATCAGAGAACGGTTCAGAGTATTATACTGTACATGAACCAGTTCATGGGTACGGACACTGATTTCTTTTAACTGTTCCTTGGCTGTCATTCCTGCAATGTCTGTTTTATGATATCCTGCATGCACCTGATCCTTAAGAGACGCCACACGCACCATAAAGAATTCATCCAGATTGGATGCGGTAATGCTCAGGAACTTCAGTCTGTCAAATAAAGGAAGATTTTTATCTCTTGCTTCACTCAGAACACGCTCGTCAAATTTGAGCCAGCTCAGCTCACGGTTTACGAAATACTCTTTTTTTTCAAATTTTCCAAGATCCATAAGTTCATCCTCCTTTATGCTCTGCCCTTACGCCTGAGAACCAAACGAATGCCAAATACTTCTTCAAAAAATGCGACTTTATCTTTCAGCAGTCCTAGTTCCAGGGAAATATCCTGTGCGGAATCCACGATCATCTGCAGTTCTCTGTCCTTGAGCGCTGTCTTGATCCCTTTTACTTTCTGATAATGGCTTCTGTCCATGGCATTTGCCAGACGAAGGATCGCAGTCATCTTTGCTACCTTGATATAGCTCTCTCTGTCAATCGCTATTCCCATACTGTAAAGTTCATCGTAGTGAACAAACGCAGAATTATTGAATCTGACCGCACACGCGATCATCTGACGTTCCAGAGAGGACAGACCGATAATATCTGTGGACATAATGATCTGATAAGAACACTCAGAAACATTTTCCATGCTGATATATTTGCCGCAGTCATGGAGCAGTGCCGCGATCTGCAGTAACAGACGTTCTCTTGAACCCATGCCATGAACTTTCTTCATGCTGTCAAAAATATTCAGGCAGAGATTCATCGTTCCCTGAATGTGACTCTTACTGCTGGAATAGCGTTTCGCGATATTCTTTGAAGTAACCAGAATATCATTCTCGAAATTATGCACACTCTTGATAAATTTCTTTTTCTCTGCAAAATCATAGGCAATTCCATCCAACAGAGAAACACCCGGAGCCCAGAGAGATTCTGCGTTAAAAATATCGATAAAGTTTCTGCACACTACCATAGTCGGCACTACAAGGGACGCATACTCCGGATCGATCTCCATTTCCTGAGCCAGCAGATCAACAGATTTTCCTACCGTATCCTCATAGCGTTTCATAAATTCTTCCCTTGTAATGATCTTATCTTCCATTTCCTCCTGGAAGATCATATCTGTGATGAAATCTCCCATCAGGATCACATTCTTGATATCCTTGTCTTTCAGATATAGACGCTGGAAGCTCATCAGGTCATTTCGGATAAATTCCTCAACCAGCTTGTCATAATGAATGGTTGTTTTCTCCAGTTCCTGCAGACGCTGTCGGATTCTTAAACTTCCCATTTTAAGTCCCTGGGTAGTGACCAGCGCATCTTTGTCAAAGAGGGAAACCTGAAGGCTGCCGCCGCCCACATCCAGGATCGCGGTGCCTTTCTGGATCATCTTTTTGAATCCCTTTTCTATGGCAGCAATTGATTTGTATCCAAGGAAATGCTGTTCTGCACTGCTTAAGATTTCTATCTTCATTCCTGTTCGCTGATAGATCTGTTCAATGATCAGCAGCGGATTCACAAGTTCTCTGAATGCACTGGTGCCGCAGGCACGATATTCTTCCACCCCAAAGTCCTGCATCAGCCTCTTAAAATCATTCAGCACCTCACATAAAACATTCAGCATTTCTGAGTCGATCTTTCCGTCAGAATAGACACCCTTTCCGATTTCCAGACTGTATCTGACATCATTCAGTTCACGAAAACCAATTCTTTTTGACATCTCAAAGATCTTCATGCTGACTTCATAAGATCCGATGTCAATGGCTGCAAATGTCATGACTGCCATATGCGTTCCCCCTTTACCATTCATCTATTTGCTTTTTTATTCCTTCTCCACACCCAGCAGATGGTCGATAAACTGCTGTGCAGTTCTTCCTGTAAGTCCTCCATGGGAAAGCTCCCACTTATTTGCTTCCAGAAGCAGCTCGTCCTCCGGCATAGTAATTCCGTTTCTCTCTGCGAGAGCTTTCACAATTGTCTGGAATTCCTTTTTGCTCGGTGCACCATAGTAAATACGGACACCAAAACGATAAACCAGTGAAAGCTTCTCCTGCACTGTATCGGAGGAATGCAGATCGTCATCATCCATGATCTCCAGCTTGTCACTGGATTTCTCTCTTACCAGATGTCTTCTGTTACTTGTTGCATAGATCAGGATATTGTCCGGTTTCTTCTCCAGGCCGCCCTCGATCACTGCCTTCAGATATTTATATTCGATCTCAAACTCTTCAAAAGAGAGATCGTCCATGTAAATAATGAACTTGTAATTGCGGTTTTTGATCTGTGCGATGACATCATTCAGATCACAGAACTGGTGCTTGTACACTTCGATCAGACGTAAGCCTCTGTCATAGTACTGGTTTGCAATGGCTTTGATACTGGTGGATTTTCCGGTTCCGGCATCCCCATATAACAGGCAGTTATTTGCCTGCTTTCCGTTGACAAATGCTTCCGTATTGTCGATGAGTTTCTGTTTTGCAAGCTCATAGCCGACCAGATCGTCTAATTTCACATGGGCAATATTTGTGATCGGCACGATCTCCACCTCTTCCTTTTCCCTGTGCTGAATGCGGAATGCCTTGTGAAGTCCGAGTTTACCAACGCCAAAATCTTTATAAAATGCCGTCACTGCATCTTTAAATCCGGACACATCTGTGGAAGCTTCCAGCTTTAACTTCAACTCATTGATGCGCTCCTTGATCCTCTTATTAAAAATCTTTCCGCTCCCTGTCATGCTCTGATAATCGGTGATGGCATCCATGCAGTCCATCTCAAAATAAGAGGCAAGTTTTCCAAAATCAAAATCAAACAGCGATTTGATGATCTCAAAGTCATGCAATACGATCTGATTGACAGAGCCCTCCACTTCGCCGCGGATCTCACAGGCTTTGCTGTAAGCATTCTCATTATTTACAAGAAGGAATGCCAGAAAACTGTGCCACAGATTTCCCACAAAGCCATGACTCACTGCCAGTTCCATTAACTGGTTCAAACTCTCATACAAAAGAGACTCCACATCCTCTTTATTATAATATTCATTTTCGTAATTCTCCATGATCCAGGTCATGTTATAAAATAAGTTACCATTTTCAAAATCTTTATATAAAATCAAATTCTTTGGACTTTTCATCAGTTTATTCATTCCCTTCTGCACTCACATAATTGCCAAGTATTTTCAAACGGATTGTCTCTTCTGTCAGCCCCCGCAACGCATTCTGTACGGCTGCATCATTGAGATTTCCCTCAATGTCAACAAAGAAACGGTACTCCCACGCTTTTCCCTGCACCGGTCTGGACTCGATCTTGTTCATGTTGATTCCGTTGTAGATAAAATGGGACAGCTTATGGTACAGCGAACCGCTCTCATGCGGAACTTCGAAAGAGATACTGATCTTATTGGC
>OFLY01001995.1_pt1 | contig 10758 bp, 9 predicted proteins | sample 1541161 | NCBI WGS metagenome assembly OFLY01 (sample SAMN04209247, study PRJEB22552) | human gut metagenome | biome: gut; material: feces | host: Homo sapiens | place: USA: Oklahoma | reverse complement strand
GACTATGCCCCAGGGCACGGGAAACGGTCAAAACATCAGTTCCGCAGTTTTTGCGCTCCGGTGTTAAAATATAAAAGTACTCAAATATTGCAGTTGGAATCACACGCAAGGACCTGTTATAATTTTTATAAAATATCTTTTGTATCTTTCATCCCTTTGGGTACTCTCGTTCGTTATACTGACAGAAAAGGCGGTGAGGCGGTGGAATATAGCGATCACGAACTGGTGCACGGGATCAAAGGCGGAGATAAGAGCGCACTGGAGCTTTTGGTTCGCCGCTGGTATCCGCGAATTTACGGATATGTTTTCAAATTGACCGGGCATGAGCAGGACGCTTACGATTTGACGCAGGATGTTTTTATTGCAATGATGCAGAGTATCGGCAGCTATACGCCGTGGAGGAAATTTGACAGCTGGCTGTTTACGATCGCGCATAACAAGTGCATGGACTACTTTCGCTTTCGACAGAAAATCGTTCAGGCGGAAGATACCATGTTCGACCGACCCGATCCGGCTGCCTCGCTTGAAGATATGGCAGCGGTCTCCCTGTCCGTAAAAGCCGCACTGGAGAAGCTGCCCGCTGCACAGCGCGAGGCAGTGATCTTACATTATTTCCACCAATTCACCGCAAAGGAGATCGCGCGAATGACGAACACACCGCTGCCAACCATCAAGTCGCGGCTCCGCGCGGCCAGAAACACACTTTCAAACGAACTGCGGGAGGATTTTCCATGAACGATCGAATGGAACGAGAAATTAGGCACACCATCCAGCTTCTGCAAGCGTCCATGCCGGAGCCGAGGGACCGGCAGACACCGGTCTTCACGCTGCTGCGGATCGCCGCAGGTGAAATAAACGCAGGCCTGCTGCTTGGGCTTTTCGCGGGTGCATTGATTTTCGGTCTGCTCAGCGTCAGGGCTTTGTCCATGCCGATGCTGACGATTTTCTGTACCGCACCCATGCCGATGCTCCTGCTGTTTCATCGGTACGTGCTCGCCTGCAATGAGCGGATGCGCGAATTGGAAGCTACGTTCCCGTATTCCTATCCCGAAATGCTGGCTGCACGGTCGGTCGTGATCTCGTGCTGCATGTTCGGTGCGCTGCTGCTGCTTTCCGTGACGCTGCACGTTTCTGCGGGGGAGGAGCTTTTGCGGCTGGCGCTCTGCGGCGCGGTACCGGGCATCTATTTATGCACGCTGCTGCTGTTTCTGTCTGCCAGACTCCGTAATCCGGAAGGGTTGTCCCTGATTGCGCTCGTCTTCTGGGCGGCGCTCTGCTTCCTCGTGACGGTGCTTCCGTTTGACCGGCTTTTGCAGCTCTGCTCCACCGCCGCCTACGCCGCGCTGGCGGCCATAGGACTGATTTTATACGGCATTCTTGTGTGCAGCGTTCAAAAAAGGAGGAATCTTTATGACATGGCTTATATCAGATGAAGCCAGAAAGCACCGGGCGTTCCGCGAGGTCTGGGTCGCGTATCTCCTCGGCGGGTTGTATCTACTGCTGGGGCTATACACAGAAATCTCGGAACAGAATTACAGCGCGCTCTATGATGCACAGCAAAAGTGGTTGTTTGTTCAGCAGAATATCTATTCCTATGGCGCGACGCTGACGGCGTTTCTGCTTGCGGTCGGATTGCCGCGGCTGGTCTGCTGTGAAAGGGAATACCGGACGGACGATCTTGTCGGGACGGCAGCACTTGGCCGCCGGTACACATGGAGAGCGAAAACGGCGTTTACAGTCCTCTATTGCGCGGCCGTTGTTTTCATCATCGGCGCAGCCAGTCTGCTGGTAAACGGCGGCGCGTTCGGGTTCGAAGGTGCCCTTTCCCCTGTTGCCGGATGCGTGTATTTTGCGGATACGGCGCTGCCGCCGATGTCCAATCTTGCGTACTGTGCGCTCCAGTATGGATTTCTGCTTCTGGGCGCGTTATACTTCGCTGGGTTTATTCTTATCGTCGCTGCGCTGACGCGGCGGACGGCGCTCAGTCTGTTCCTCTGCGGCGGAAGCTATCTGCTGTTTTTTGCGTATTCCGCTGTCGGGCCTCAGCTGCCGGAGTTCCTTCGCGTGCCGATCGACGCGCTCTATCGGTTCGGCTTCGGTGGCTATCTGCTGCAGGAGAGCTATTCGTGGGTCTTTCCATATTTATGGTTGGACGTATGGAAACCGGTCCTGCTGGGGATTGGCATGATCCTTCTGGAGTTTTTCCTCTTTTGGAGGATATGGAGGAGGAAAATGAAAGCATGAAAGATGATTTGACCCGCTGTTTCCGGAATCCGCTCTACTGGCTCGTTTTGGGTGCTGGGCTATCCGTTCGGGTCGTCCTCGCCTATTTCGATTTCCAGTCCCGCAGCGATGCGTTCTGGTCCTTATCCGCAGAATTCTGGAATAAGATAGGCTCCGTAACACTCGGTTTTCTGGTTCTGCTCGTTCTGATCCGTCTGTTTTCCGCGGATTGTGAAACAGGAGTCTTTCCCGTCATCAACAGCACCGCCTATGGTCGAATCACGCTGTTCCGGAACCGGTTGATTGCCGGGAGCATTGCCGCTTCGGCTGGTGCTGTGCTGTTAGCAGTCGGAAATCATGCGCTGTCAATTCTCATTTCCGGCAGGCTTCCCCAACCGGATGGTTGGAATCACGCATGGTTCCGCAGCACGGCGATCGTTCTCATCGGAACAATTGGATTTTTCCTCTTTGCAGCATTTGTATGTGACAGTCTGAAGAATCAGCCGGCGGCCATGTGCATCTGCGGAGTTCCGTTTGCGTTCAGCTATTTTATCAATGTCGCTGTGTTGAAAAAGTTTGAATTCTTCTGGTTTGTTCGGTATGGATTTTTTGCAGAATGGATGCGCGGACGGAGAATCGGTGTGACCCCTGGAGTCTGGGGTGTCTGGTACGCGCTGTTATTGGGTGGGTTACTATTGGCCGCCATCCATCAAAGAAAGGAGCGCAAGGAATTATGAAGCTATCCTTCGAACATATCAGCAAGCTCTACGGCGATACAGCCGCGCTGCAGCAGATCGACCTGACCCTCGGGTCAGGCGTCTATGGCTTGCTCGGTCCAAACGGAGCAGGGAAGACGACGCTGATGCGGATCATGACGGATCTGCTCGCCCCATCGACCGGACGTGTCTTGCTGGATGGGCAGGACATTGCGGTCATGGGTGCTGCGTTCCGGAAAAAGCTCGGCTATCTGCCGCAGGATTTCGGCGTTTATCCGAATTTCACAGCGGAGCAGTTTTTGCTTTATATCGCCAGCTTAAAGGGCTTGTCAAAATTTGAGGCCAAGCGGCAGACAGACGGTCTTCTGCATATGGTCGGTCTGGAGGACAAAAAGCAGAAAAAGTTGAAAGATTTCTCCGGCGGACAGCGGCAGCGTGTGGGAATCGCACAGGCACTGCTTGGCGATCCCGAAATTCTGGTGCTGGACGAGCCGACGGCTGGGCTTGACCCGGAAGAACGGATCCGCTTCCGAGGTATCATCAGTGATCTTTCCCAGCAAAAGCTCGTTTTGCTGTCGACGCATATTGTATCGGATCTCGAAGCAGTCGCAAACGAAATCATTCTGCTCCGGAAAGGTGTTGTCCTCGAAATGCAAAAGCCTGCTTCGTTGCTGGAGCATCTGAACGGGCAAGTTTGGCTCGTTACAGTTCCAGCTGCGGACGAAGCGGCACTCACAAAGCAATATACCTGCAGCAATGTCATGCACACAGACGGAAAAAGTGTAATCCGTCTGCTCAGCAAAAGCGCCCCTCGACCCGACGCAGTACCAACAGCACCCAATATGGAGGATATGTATCTATATTATTTCGGTAGATGATCGTCCGGCTGATTCTGGCTGGATCTCGGGTGCAGTTCAAATCCAAGGGTTTCCGGGCTTTCTCTTTTTCTGGAAAAAGGGGATTTGATCATACTTTGGTCATTGATGTGCCCCCTGTCAAGTAGACAATAAATGGAAGATCTGTATTTATATCACTTCGGCAGGTAAAGCTGCCGCACGGATCCAGAATCGCATTCAATTGATAATAAACAATACGCCCGGACAAAAGGCTCGTCCGGGCGTATTGCATGCATACATTATGATTATGATAAGGGGAAGTAGATTATTCGTTTTTGCTTGCAGGTTCACCTGTGGGCAGCTGGCCCTTCTTCTCCTGAGAAGCGATCCGAAGCTGGCTGATCAGGGTAAAGGCCATAGCGAAGATACCCACATAACCGGACAGGCCATAGACCTTGTTCACCAGCACAGTGAAGGGCAACACACTGAGGATCAGAGCAGCCACAACCAGGATAACGGTAGTGATGTTGAACTTCTTGGTCTTATCGGGACCAGCCTTGTGGCCCAGCATCCACAGCAGAGGCACTGCCGTGGAGAAGATGCCCATCAGCACGATGACAACGAAAACACCAGCCAGAACGGGGTTGATCTTCTCAGCCAAAACCAGAGAAGGCACCTGTGCATTGTGGATCAGCTCGATATTGCACATCTGAGCAGCCAGCATGACGATAATGGCCACGACCTGGAAGAAGCCGCCGCAGGCACCGCCCAGCATGCCGCTCTTCCGGGAACCCTGTGCCGAGTGGCCCAGCTGAGCAATAAAGGGAATGATCATGAAGGCCATGAAACCGGAATACAGGAAACCGGACAGGATCCAGTTGTTGCAGGAAGCAGTCACCTTAACCGTGCCAAGGACCTGCTGCGCCGTTGCGATCATGCCAGCGTCACGAGCAATCGTGACCACGCCGATGGCCAGTGCACAGATGATAATAACAGGGCCGATGAAACCAATGACATCGACCAGGCGGTTCAGGCCCATCAGAGCAACCACCAGACAGATGCCGGACATGATAAGACGGCCAGCCAGGTTGGGGATGCCCAGATACTGTTCCATAGAAGCACCTGCGCCGCCGATCATGACGACATAGATGCCGAAGATAACAAAGGTGCCAAAGCAGTTCATTGCCACGCCCAGACCCTTACCGCAGTAGTGCTTCCACACAGCAGCATCGCTGGTGAAGCTGTACTTCCGGCCGTCACGCATCAGGGTGACACCCATCCAGACGTACAGGATCATGGTGATGATGGCAGAGCCGATACCAGCCCAGCCAAAGGCAGTGAAGAACTGCATGATCTCCTGGCCGGTTGCGAAGCCGGAGCCGATACAGAAGGCAGCGTAAGCGCCGCCGATCTTCAGGACATCTTTCAAGACGGCCTTTTCGTTGTTTTGGTGCATATCGTTTCCTCCAATTTGCAGATTACAACCAAAGGCACCGGAAACTTCCTGTGTCTCTTGTTGCATATAGAGCATCTGTTGCTTGGTGGAAACTTTCGCGTGCTTTCGGGTAAATCGCCCAGAGAAACTTCATGGCCCCCTCTGCCAGAAGCGGTCCCCTCCCAAAGGGAGAAAGCGCAAGAAAATCAACGCCAGGCCCCACGAAACTCCAGGAGACAGTTTATCACCTTTATTGCAAAAATTCAACTGTTTCTCTCTAAATTCTGCAATGTTAGCATCAACTTACCTTCTTTTTCGTCACTTTGACAACATAAACGTTGACACTTCTTTCCATTGCATAATTATTTTCTTTTGGTTCTATAATTTATTTATCCATCTAATTTACTTTCTCTTACAACAAATTAACAGCTTAAAACAAAAAATATTACAAGCTGTTAGCTTTGTTTATTCAAAGTCCGCGAGAAAATTCGCTGCGAATATGCCCTTTTCCACCCAGCGCCTGGTCGATCATCGACAAAAATTTCTCTCTGTCGTCCGGCAAGGTCCCCTTCAAAGGAACGTAGTTAGAGGCGTGGTTGCTGGTGAAATGGAACGGTCCATAGTTCAGCCCAGCCACCAGAGCGCGAGTCTCTTCCAGATATTCACGGGGACTAATCAGCTGGAATTTTCCCTCCTGCACATCCTTATACATGGGGGAATTGGGCTCCGGCATATAGGACAGGCAGGAAACATGGTTGGCCTGCATCTTATTGAGGACTTTGATCGTTTCTTCGATGTGTCGTTTCGCAGGTTCTCCAGGACCAGCCAATCCCAAGATCACCATGACCCACAGATCAATGCCAGCTGCTTTCAGCATGGAGGTAGCTTGCAGCATCTGTTCTGAGGTAACGCCCTTGTTGACCTTTTTCAGCAGCTCATCCCAACCAGACTCTACCCCCAAGTATGCCCTGGTCAGGCCAGCTTTACGCAATTCGTTCAACTGCTCCTGGGTCTTGGTCATGGTGCTTCGGGTGCCGGCATAAACCGTGACCTGCCGCAGATGCGGAAACGCCGCATATAAGGCTTCCAAAATCTGCAAGAGATGCTCCTGCCGCATTACAATGGCATCCCCATCACACAGAAAGACCTTATCCACGTTGTTTGGCCCATAGTATTCCCGTGCCATCGCGATGTCTTCGATAATTTCTTTCATCGGACGCACATGGAACTTCTTTGTTTTATACATTCCGCAGAATGTACATTTATTGTGAGAACATCCCACCGTGCATTGGAGCAAATAGCTCCGCCACTCTCCTGGGGGACGATAGATCTGACCTTCGTAACGCATATACAAATACCTCCTAATTCACTCAGCACGGTCTGCCGAGAGGATGATTTTTTTCAACGCTTTTTCTGCTTTCTTTCGAGGGAGCATCACTTCCCGGCCGCAGCCGACGCAGCGGAGGCGAAAATCCATCCCCACCCGAAGGACCTCCCAACGGCGGGCACCACAAGGGTGCTCCTTTTTCATTTCCAGCACGTCGCCGGGTCGTATGTCCATGGTTCTGACACCTCCTCGTATGGCTTAAATCAAACAAAGGAAAGTTTTTCTTCCAAGATGAATAGGGTTGTATCAAACCTTGCAGAAAGGACGTGTATCAATGGTTGTTTCATATCCTCCAGAGGGGCGCCTTCTCCATACGCCGGGTAACCAAGCCGCCTGCCAAAGCCTGCACACCCTGGCACAAGCCCAGGTAAAGCAAACGATCCTAGAAGGGCGCACAATACTCTGCACCCCTGGGCATGACCTACAAGTACAGCTGGGCCACTTTACCGGCGTGATCCCGCGCGAAGAAACCGCCCTTGGGATCCGAGAAGGTACGGTTCGAGAAATTGCTATCCTTTCCCGCGTGGGGAAACCAACGATGTGTATGGTCTCCTCTGTCCTGTCAGACGGCACACTACTTCTCTCCCGCAGGCAGGCTCAGGAGCACACCTTGGCAGCGCTTTTGGATCGGCCTCTCGGTACTGTTTTACCGGGCACCATAACGCATCTGGCCTCCTTTGGAGCCTTTGTAGACATAGGATGCGGGGTGACTTCTATGCTTCCGATCGCACGCTGTTCTGTCGCACGCATCTCCCATCCAACACAGCGTTTTTCCATTGGTCAAGAGATTTTTGTTGTGCTGGCAGAAAAGGACCGAAAAACAAACCGTCTGACGCTGTCCCACAAGGAACTGCTGGGGACCTGGAGTGAAAATGCAGCCCGATTTGCTCCCGGAATGACTGTGACCGGGTTGGTCCGCAGCCGGAAGCCATACGGAACGTTTATCGAACTGACCCCAAATCTCGCCGGCCTCGCCGACCAAACAGAAGGGATCAAAGAAAACGACGCCGTTGCTGTGTACTGCAAAGCGATACAGCCAGACCGCATGAAAGTAAAACTCAACATACTCCAGCGGCTAGAGGAAGTAACAACTCCTCCTCCCCTTTTCTATTCTATCACATCCGGTCAACTCTCCCACTGGGTCTATTCTCCCCCAGATTGGAACGGCCCAGAGATCGGCACAACGTTTGATTAGACTTCCCCTTTGATGAGGTCCCAATACCGTTTTGCCGCCTGCTCCGTTTTGTTTTCGCCGTACTCATAATATTTCTTGCCCACCAGATCATCTGGGATATATTGTTGTTTGACATAGTGATGGGGATAGTTGTGGGCGTAGTGATACCCTTGGCCATGTCCCAGCTTCTCTGCGCCGCCGTAATGGCAGTCCCGCAAGATCACGGGGACTTGCCCGCCTTTTCCCTTTCGCACGTCGGCCATAGCCTGATCAATGGCCATGATCGCGCTGTTGGATTTTGGGGCTGTCGCTAAAAAAATCACAGCTTCTGCTAAGGGGATACGAGCTTCCGGAAGGCCCAGCATATTGGCGCTGTCAACGCAGGCTTTTACAATGGGAACTGCCTGAGGATAAGCCAAGCCCACATCCTCACTGGCAATGACCATCAAACGGCGACAGGGAGAGATCAGGTCACCGGATTCCAGCAGGCGAGCCAAATAGTGAATGGCCGCGTCCGGATCTGAGCCACGGATGGACTTCTGAAAGGCCGACAGAATATCATAGTGCACATCGCCGTCCCTGTCGTAGCGATTGGCGGAACGTTGGGCCACCTCTTTCGTCTCTCCTAACGTCAGCTCAATTTCTCCACGGTCTTGGGCGTGGGCAGCAAAGAGAGCTTCCACCGCATTGAGTGATTTTCTGACATCACCACCACAGCTGCGGGCGATATATTCGTCGACGCCATCCTCCCAATGGACCAAGCGCTGTAAGTCCTCCCCCATTCGGCGAATTCCCCTCTGAATAACAGGCCGAACATCCTCCGGCGCCAATGGTTTGAACTCAAACACTGTGGAGCGACTGAGGACGGCATTGTAGACATAGAAGTATGGATTTTCCGTCGTAGAAGCAATCAGAGTCAGCTTGCCGTTTTCCATGAACTCCAGCAATGATTGCTGCTGCTTCTTATTAAAATACTGGATCTCATCCAGATACAACACAACACCGTCTGGGGCCAACAACGTCCCTACGTCCGCTGTAATGGCTTTAATATCCGAAAGACTGGCCGTTGTTGCGTTCAGGCGGTAAAAAGGGCGATGGATACGAGCGGCAGCAATCTCTGCCACAGTTGTTTTTCCGGTGCCCGATGGGCCATAAAAAATCAAATTCGGGATGGTCCCGCCCTGAATGATCCTCCGCAAGACACCCTTCTCTCCTAAGATATGCTGCTGGCCCGCCACATCATCCAAAGACTTTGGGCGCAAGCGGTCCGCCAGAGGTTGGTACATAAGCAGGTTATCTCCCTTCGCATAGGTAAAAAATAAGGAGGACGATGTAATATCGTCCTCCTTATTGTAACAGTTCAAATCATTCCCGTAAAGGGGGTGATCCTTACTCGTACATGGGGTACTTGTCGGTGATGGAGGCGACAGCCGCACGAATCTCGTCTTGCTTGGTGTCGAACTCGGTTGCGGTCTTCCAGATCAGCTGGCCGATGAGCTTCATGTCGTCCTCACGCAGGCCACGGCTGGTAGCAGCAGGAACACCGACACGGATGCCACTGGTGACGAAGGGAGACTGAGGGTCATCGGGAATGGTGTTCTTGTTGACGGTGATGTTCACCTGATCCAAGCGTTTCTCCATCTCCTTGCCGGTGATGTCAGCCGCACGCAGATCCACCAGCATCAGATGGTTGTCGGTGCCGCCGGAAACCAGGTCGAAGCCGGAGTCCATCAGGCTCTGTGCCAGGACCTTGGCGTTCTTCAGGATCTGCTCCTGATAGGTCTTGAACTCAGGCTTCATAGCCTCACCCAGGGCAATGGCCTTGGCGGTAATGATGTGCATCAGAGGACCGCCCTGAGAGCCAGGGAAGATGGCCTTGTCGATCTTCTTAGCGTGCTCTTCCTTGCACAGGATGATGCCGCCGCGGGGACCGCGCAGAGTCTTGTGGGTCGTGGTGGTGACTACATCAGCGTAGGGCACAGGAGAGGGATGCAGGCCAGCGGCGACCAGACCGGCGATGTGGGCCATATCGACGAACAGGTAAGCACCCACTTCGTCGGCGATCTCACGGAATGCCTTAAAATCAATGATACGAGGATAAGCAGAAGCACCAGCGATGATCATCTTGGGCTTGCACTCCTTGGCGATGTCGCGGACCTTATCGTAGTCGATGCGGTGGGTCTTGGGGTCCACGCCATAAGGCACAATGTTGTAGTTGATACCGGAGTAGTTAACGGGGCTGCCGTGGGTCAGATGGCCGCCGTTATCCAGGTTCATACCCATGACGGTGTCACCCACGTTACACAGGGCCTGATAGACTGCGTAGTTGGCAGAAGCGCCGCTGTGGGGCTGGACATTGGCGTGGTCAGCCCCAAAGAGGGCCTTTGCCCGGTCACGGGCCAGATTTTCCACCACGTCCACGCACTCACAGCCGCCATAGTAACGCTTGCCAGGATAGCCCTCGGCGTACTTGTTGGTGAGAACGGTGGAAGCAGCGGCCAGGGTGGCCTCGCTGACGAAGTTCTCAGAGGCGATCAGCTCGATGTTTCTGCGCTGACGGTCATACTCTGCTTTGACGGCGTTGCCCACTTCGGGATCATGCTGGATCAGGAAATCGATGACTTCTTTGACCATGATACTCGCTCCTTTTTCTATGCAAAATTTGAAATGGACCAAACGGGGATATTTTCCTTGTCCGCAAGGTCATTTTTCGGAATTTCTACTGGTTTTTTTCTATTATACTCTACTTCGAGGAAAAAACCAATGACGAATCACGCGGATTATGCTATACTAATTACACAAAAAATCCATCAAAGAGAAAAGGAATCCGCAAATTTTATGAAAACACCTGAAGACATCCAACACATCGTTGAAACTTTGAAAACACTTTATCCAGATGGCATCTGCTCGCTGCAATACCAAAAAGACTATGAGCTTCTATTCGCCACACGCCTGTCAGCCCAATGTACTGATGAGCGCGTGAACCA
>OFLY01001990.1_pt1 | contig 10766 bp, 9 predicted proteins | sample 1541161 | NCBI WGS metagenome assembly OFLY01 (sample SAMN04209247, study PRJEB22552) | human gut metagenome | biome: gut; material: feces | host: Homo sapiens | place: USA: Oklahoma | reverse complement strand
ACAACACATGCAAGTCCAAGAACTGCAACCCCTGGCATCATCTGCTGGATCTCATGGAACATTTTCTTCTTACCATACAGATAATTCAGTAAAAATCCAAATCCTACAGGAAGGATTACTGTCTCAATGATAGATACGAACATTGGAAGTCCTTTGATCGTAATCTGAGTTCCTCTTGCGAGAAATGATACCATAAGCGGTGTCATAACCGGGGAAACCAGTGTAGATACTGTTGTCATTCCTACAGAAAATGCTACATCTCCACCACACAGATAAGACATGATATTGGAAGATACGCCTCCTGGGCAGCAGCCTACCAAAATCAGTCCAAGTGCGATTCCGTCAGGAAGATGTAATAACTTCGTCAGTGCAAATGCCAGAAATGGCATGATCAGATACTGTGCGATTGCACCTACACAGATATCAAATGGACGCTGTGCCAGTATCTTAAAATCTTCTGTTGTCAGTGTCAGCCCCATGCTGAACATGATGACACCAATGATAATAGACTGACTGGTGAATTTATTGGCTACCATATCTGTGAACAGGGCATAATTGACCCACCCCATCATAGATGGTACGAAAAATGTAACAATCGCAATTGCGATTACTACAACCGACGTGTAATCTGATAAAAATTTGCTTGCTTTTTGTAATGCTTTCATTTTCAAGTCCTCCTTAAGCTATTACATGTCCACCAAAACTACTCTCATTCCCTGCATATTTGCATAGTATACAATGAAATCACTCTGACACATTCCGGGATTACATATTTTCACTAATGCAAAAAGCCCCTTCCCAGACCATAGTCTGAAAAGGGACGAATAGAATTCCGCGTTACCACCCTGATTCCGTAAAATATAATATTTATTTTACGACACTTTGTCACGTACTAACATACGCTTTCCCTGTAACGGAGGATACCGGCGAGGTCTACTGATATAACTTTCAACCCGCTTCTCAGAGAGGATATCCTTATCTTGCTACTGCCTGCTTCCACCACACACAGGCTCTCTGTGAAATAACAATTGATACGGCATTGTTCTCATCAACGAATTTCGGTGAACTAATATTTATTTACAAATTGATATTATATACTTATGAGCAGAAATTTCAAGAAGTAATTTTAACCTTTTCCTTGATGTTTTTTAACCTTTTCACATATTTGTAATACTATTTCTCACTGGCTTTCATTTTCAAAAGTGCTGCATTTACCACGTGCTCCACCAAAATTGAAGTCGTGACTCCGCCAACTCCTCCTGGAACCGGTGTAATTGCATCTACAATCGGTTCTGCCTCATCAAATGCTACGTCTCCGCACAGATTGCCTTCTTCGTTCACATTGATTCCCACGTCAATAACAACCTGTCCCGTTCTTAAATGTTCTTTCTTTATAAATCCTGCACTTCCTGCTGCCGCAACTACGATATCTGCAGCCTGTACTTCCTGCTTTATATTCTTAGTCTTTGTATGACAGACTGTAATTGTTGCATTTTTCTTCAGAAGCATCATAGATACCGGCTTTCCGACTACAAGGCTTCGTCCTACGATCACTGCTTTTTTCCCGGTACAGTCAATTCCATAATGATCCAGTACCTTCATGCAGGCACTCGGCGTACACGGTGCATATCCCATATCTTTTCCCATGAACACACCTGCCATGGAAAGATCGGTAATTCCGTCTACATCCTTTTCTACGGCCAGTGCATTCACGATCTTGTCTTCATTCAGATGCTTCGGAAGCGGTCTGAATAACAGAACTCCGTGGATTTTTTCACTTTTATTTACCTGGTCGATCGTCTTTAATACCTCTTCTTCTTCTACATCTGCAGGAAGAAGGAATTTCTCATATGCTACTCCCAGTGTCTCACAGCGTTTTGTTGCGCCTCTTTCGTATGCGATGTCATCTTCTCTTTCACCGATACGGATAATTCCAAGTGTCGGTGTAATATTCTGTGCTTTTAAAGTTTCTACTTTTGCTTTGATTTCTTCATTGATAGAAGCATTTACTTCTTTTCCTAATAGTAATTTTGCCATTTTTCCTGCTGCTTTCCTTTTATTTTGTATTTTCTCCGGACATTTCCGGTTTATCCGTCTTTATCTCACTGGATTTTACCGGATACGGCTGTTTACTTCCGCAAATATCCGGTCTGCTTTTGCTTCGTATTCTTCCCGCAGGGAATCTGCCAGATGATTGAGCTCTTCTGCTTTTCTTCTGTCTTTCATTGATTTTGTATTAATATATACATTCAGTGAAGCCCCCTGCATTGCGGATTTTAAAAGTGTTGCTCCGACTCCCGCATCACTTAATGCAATCCGGCTTCCTTTTGCAGCGAATACTTCTACCAGATCAATGCCTCTGGCACAGGTCTTCATAATCTCAATCGGAACACTACATGCCGTATTCAGCGCCTCTTCCATAATCTCTTCCTTTTTGGCAAGCTCTTCCGGCGTAGACTTCGGAAGTCCATACGCCTTACTGAGCGGCTCGAATGCTTCCGCATCCTTATCCATCAGTTCTAAAAATTCTTTTGCAATCTCATCTGCCTGTTTTTTGCATTCGATGATCTCTTCTTCTACATCTGCATAGGTCTTCTTTCCTACAGTCAGACTTCCGACCATATTACCAAGTGCGATCCCGATGGCTCCGGCTAACGCCGATGCCCCGCCGCCGCCCGGAACAGCTGCTTTACTTGCAAGGACTTCTATGAAATCTTCACAGGTCTGGGATTTAAAGTTTCTATTTGGATTTTCCATGTTGTACCTCATTTCTAAAAATCATGGGTACATTATACACTGTGAACTCTTTTACTGCAATACACTAAATTTGGGAGGGAAAATTAAAAAATTCTCCCTCCCAACTCAAAAGCTTCTTTCCAAACACATACCCTGCCGCCGACAGTTTCTTTCAAATACATGACAATTTAAAGTATTTCATTTTTCTTATCCAGGATTGCTCCGCCTGCACTGCACGCCGGGCAGATACAATATTTACCGCCGTTCGCTTTAGATGCCTTTCCGGCTTCTGCCATAGATTTTGCCTGTTCTGCTCCAAATACCTCTGCTCCTTTTTCAGATGAAGCAAAGCTGATCAGTGCATCAATTGGCAGTACATCCTCAGATAATTCCTGAAGATATGCTTCTGTCACGGCCTTTTCATCTGTAGTTTCTTCTGCTGCCAGCCATTTTTCTGCCATCTCTTTTAATTCCGGACAGCATGAACCTGCATTTAATATTTCCTTTGTCTTCTCTTCTACGAATTTTCTTGTGTCTTCTGTCATGATAGAATCCTCCTTGTATTCGTTATACATTTTCTTTTATTATACTCTATTTTCATGCACTTGGCACAATTATCTTCATATACAGAATCTCAAAAAACTGACAGTTCCTTTCAAACATATAACAATAAAAAATCCCTAAAGCAAAAGATTTTTCATATCACTCCACTTTAAGGATTTCATTCATTTTTATATTCCCAGGACAATCTTGATCAGCAATAACGCCAACACCAGCAGGATGATCGGCTTAATGATCTTCACACCGTTCTTCACAACCATATGTGCGCCAAGATAATGTCCGGCAATGCTGAATACCGACGCCGAAAGTCCCAGCACCCAAAGAATCTTTCCTGCAAGAATAAATGTGATCAATGCCGATATATTCGATGTCAGATTGACGACCTTCACATTACCGGTTGCTTTCTCCATATCAAGCTTTCCTAATTTGGTAAATGCAAGCAGTAAAAATGTTCCGGTTCCCGGTCCGTAGAATCCATCATAGATACCGATCACAAAAGAACATGCTGCCATGATCAGATACTGTTTTTTTCTGGTAAATCCTTCCGGTATCACCGGTTTCAGATCCTTGTCCCGCAATACACAGAATGCAACAACAGGAAGCACAAATACCAGTACCGTCTTAAGTACTTTGTCACTGATGATCAGCGCCAGGTTCGCCCCCGCAATTGAACCCACAAATGCACAGGCTACCGTACCCGGGACTAAACATATGTCAACACATTTGCTCTTCACCAAGTGCCATGTCGACACCGCTGTTCCAGTCGCTGATGATAATTTATTTGTCGCAATCGCATGGTGTACCGGAATCCCTGCGAACATATATGCCGGTAATGAGATCAATCCGCCACCTCCGGCAATCGCATCGACAAATCCGGCAAGAAATACCAGTGGACACACAATAAGGAATTCATGTAAATTCATATGTTTCTCTCCTTCATACTCTCAAATCCATAAATTAATCTATCGCATCCATATATTCATGTCAAGCTTTCAGGAGATAATTCTTATTCTGCTCTGCTTTCGGATACATGGCGATTTACATTCTTCACCAGATTCAGTACGGTATTGAGCACATAGTCTTCACCAAGCGAAGTATCGATACACATCTGATAATTACCGGACATCCCCCATATTCTTCTCGTATAGTATCTATAATTGTCTGCACGTCTTCTGTCAGTCTGTTCAATCCTGCGTTTTGCCGCTTTTTCATCCAGACCATATCTTTTCATTACCGTCTGAATTCTCGTCTTAAGCGGCGCACTTAAGAATATGCCGATACAATCCGGATCATCTTTTAAGATTGCATCTGCACATCTTCCAACGATGACACAGTTTCCTTTCTTAGCTGCAGACCTGATGACCTCTGCTTCTGCCTCAAAGATCTTATCCTTCGGCGGCTCATATTCATCGGAATATGCATACATTTCATGAACCAGATCATATAAGAAACTGTTCGTCATATTTTCCTCTCTTTTTGATATGTATTCCGGTGTATATCCGGTCGAACCTGCCGCAAGCTGGATGATTTCTTTGTCATAGAAGTCACAATTTAATTTCTCAGCAAGCTTTGCTCCCAGATCGCGTCCACCGCTTCCATACTGGCGTCCGATCGCAATACAGAAATGACCTGTTGTCACAGCTTCATTGTCCACAGCACCGGAAGCCTCCTCTGTCTCGTTCACAACACCAAATAACTTTTCCGGCATAAAACTCAAATAACGTCCGATCGTTCTTGCGATAAATCCAACCAGAAGTGCCGCAACAACCGTACCTTCTCTGACTCCATCCAGTCTTCCTGCCAGAACGAATGACAGAACCGCCGCGATCACTGCCATACTTACGTCAAAGCAGATCTTTGTTATACCAAATTCTGTCTTCCAGCGGAATACTACTGCACGGACAAAGGACTCTCCCGGCAGCATAACAACATCTGCCAATACTTCCATATATACTCCGACACCCAGGATCAGACAGCCGATCAGAAGATCGATCACTTTTACCGGATAAGAATGCGGATTCACAAATCCTAACAGAATCATACAGGCATCGATAAAATATCCAAAGATCAGTGATACCGGAATCTGCAGCAGATGTTCCACTTTAAAATTCTTTCCAAGCAGGATCAATTGCAACACGATCAGTAAAATACTGAAGAAAATTGTAAAGTTCCCTAATGTAAATGGATAATTCAGACTCAGTACATACGGGATAGATGAAATCGGTGAAGTTCCCAGATTCGCCTTCGTGATCAGCGCAACTCCAAGTGAATTTACAAAAAGTCCAATCAAAAAGATGATATATCTCTTTACGATGTAATTATTTTGTTTCTTTTTACTCAATTTTCTATACTCCTTTCTTATAACAACTCTTATTATCCTATCACTTTCGCCTAAAACATGTCAATACAGACATGTTTGTATCAATATATTTTTATATCTGTTGGAACAAGCGCCAGATTTATGCTATACTCACCAAAGAGACTCATATTCTAAAGAACCGATTAACTATAGAAAGGATGTATCATGGAAACACTAAAATATGCAATCCTCGGATTACTGATGAAAAAAGACATGACCGGCTACGAACTGACCAAAGAGTTCAACTCAGCATTGTTCGAATTCTGGAATGCCAGCCACAGTCAGATCTATCCGAAATTAAAAGCCCTGACCAAAGAAGGTCTGATCGAATATCATATAGAAATAACAGGAACCGTACTGGAAAAGAAAGTATACACTATCACAGATGCCGGAAAAGAAGCATTCAAAAAATGGGAAGAGACGCTCTATCCGATGCCGTCTCTTCCCAAAGATGAATTCCGTTTACAGCTTTTCTTTTCCCATCTTGCTTCCCCGGAATTCCGTATACAATTGTTGCAGGATCAGCTAAGCCAGCATCTTGACCGCCTGAACTATCTGAAAGAAGATATGGAAAAGTTTACCGTTCTTCCGCCTGTAGATGACGAGCTGTTTACTGACTATCTCGTCTTAAGCGGGGGTATTGCCCGCGAGGAAGCGATGTGTGACTGGCTAAAGAACTGTATCCGGTTATGCAAAAGCAGATCTACATTATAAATTCTACTTCAATATCCTTATTTCCAGGAATCCGGTACTGCTCTTCCACGTCAGATCCCCAGCTGTCGATTCCGCCTACACCACGGACCGCTCCATAGATACAAAGTACCGTTCTTCTTTCCGGTGGCAGCTCTTCCTGATGCGTTGCATTCTCAAGTTCTTCTGCAGTATAAGGAAGACATGAAAATGCAAACGTGGAATGATTGATCTCACTGCCCGCCCGGAATGTAAGTCCACTTTGTTCTATATGACGATTCCGGTTATCCAAAACCGTACTTCTCCTCACTGTCACCCACTCGGTATCCATATGCATGCCACATTCCTGCGGAACCAGATACGGTGTAACCGGAAGACCCTCTACTTCATAAATTCCGTGAATACCCCCGGCTTTTCTATCCGGATATGTCTCACCCGATAATCCTTCATAAACGAATCCGTCTGCCTTTGTCGGCATGACAAAGCGCATACCGAATGCAGGGAGCTCCGGCATTCCCTCTTTCCCGTAATAGTGCGCTCTTACTCTGACATTTCCATCAGCAAATACCAGATACGATACCTTTACCTGTGTTGACGGAACAGTTAATGTCTCATATGTAAATATAACTTCCACACGTTCCGCAGTTTCTTTATCCGAATATTTATTATTTACCGGTGCGCTCGGTTTTTCTATCTTGGTTCCGTCTATCCGTACCTGGATATCCACACATTTCTGGAACATATCGGCAGTCATCCACATACCGGCTCTAAACGGGAATCCATTTCCACGATCATTGTCTGTGGTTGCTCTCCAGAATGTCGGCTTCGGTGTGCGATACAGCCATTCCTTTCCATGCTTTACCATGGATTCCAGACCGCCTGTCTGATAAGAAAAGATCAGATGAAAGTCTTCTCCGTGTACTCCAAGTGTTACATCTCCATACACAATTCCTAATTTTCCTCTATCTGCGTAATCCATAGTAATGTCTCACCTCCTGCATTGCCGGCTTTTCCGTTCTGTCCGCAAATAAAATTCCATTTCCCGAAAATTCATAATCCGATGGCCTGTCATCAAAGTCACCACCATAACGCAATACATCACGTCCTGTCACTTCATCCTTCACGAACAGTGCCTGATCGATATAATCCCAGATGAAGCCTCCCTGATAATCCTCATACTGATCCAGTAATCTGATATAAGATTCCATTCCTCCCAGAGAATTTCCCATATCATGCATATATTCACATAAGATAAATGGTTTCTTCGGATTATTTTCCAGATATTCTTTTATCTTCTCCGGCGGAGCATACATCTGGCTCTCCATATCAGAAATTAAATCCTCATAAGGCCGGTTCTCTGCCACGCCCTCGTAATGCACAAGTCTGTCCGGATCTTTTTCTTTATAGTAACGGTTCATCTCCACCAGGATATCACCGGCATACGATTCATTTCCAAGTGACCAGAAGAGTACCGACACATGATTCTTAAATGATTCAAAGTTCGATACTGCCCTGTCTAATGTACATCCTCTCCAGCATCCGATACTTCCCGGAACATTCCACGACGGTTCAATCACACCTTGTTTCAGCCACGATCCATGTGTCTCCAGATTTGTCTCTGCCATCAGATAGATCCCCGCCTGATCACATCTGTAATACCATGAAATATGATCCGGATAATGGCAGGTTCTGACTGCATTGATATGATTGCGTCTGATACATTCGATATCCCATTTCTCATCAGTTTCGGTAATACATCTTCCGCTTCTGGCATTCCATTCATGCCGGTTTACACCATTGATGATCAGACGTTTTCCATTCAGCAGCATCTTTCTGCCTTTTAATTCTATCTTACGGAATCCAATCTGATATGGAACCACTTCTACTGTCTCGCCTTTTTCATTCTGAACTTCTATCAGAAGCTCATACAGATACGGATCTTCATTGCTCCATGCATGTACGGATTCTTCTAATTCATAACGGAACTGGATCTCATTGTTCACTGATCCTTCTACCGGAAGATTCTTCTGGATCACCGGGTTGTTCAGATTCTCCGTTTCATCCAGTAATACATGATTTTCATCACTATAGATATCTTGCAAAGAAACTTTTATTTTACCCTGGATATTATTTTCTTTCTTTTTCTGTGATAATCGGATATCCAGCTCCAGTTCTGCCTTTCCATCTTCCGAATGATACTTCGGACGGATCCACAGATCTTCAACATGAACCGCCGGTATTCCGTACAGGTTCACATCTCTGAAAATACCAAAAAACCGGAAGAAATCCTGGTCTTCCAGAAATGCCGCCGTACTGCGCTTATGTACTTCCACTGCCAGCAGATTATCTTTATCTTTTACATATGGTGTAATATCAAATTCCGAAACCGTAAAGCTGTCTTCTGCATACCCCACGAACTCTCCGTTCACCCATACATAGAATGCCTGTTCCACACCTTCAAAACTTAAGATGATCCTCTTTCCTCTCAGTCCGTCATTCAGATCAAACTTCCGGATATAAGAACCTACCGGATTATATTCGGCCTGGCTGAACATACCTTTCCCTTTTTCTTTTCCATATCCTGCCGGTCTTCTGTAAATATGTCCTTCCCACGGATACATCGTATTGATATAATGAATCTTATCGTATCCCGCCAGTTCTATATGCTGTGGCACTTTCATTTCATCAAAATTTTTACAGTTAAACCATTTCTGATAAAAATCAGCCGGACGTTCCAATGCATTCACTGAATAGTGGAACTTCCAGATTCCATTTAACGATTGTTTTAACCGCTGATTCTGCTTCTTATAATCTTCTTTATTCTCATAAAACTTATGATCACTGTGTGCATCCAGACGATTCACACGAAATACCTGCGGATCATCCAACCATCTGATGTCTGCTTTCATTTGCCTTTTGCACCTCCATTTATTTTTCTTTCTCATCTATCAGTAAACTTTTTCCAATGCAGGGGATTTAATACCCGAGTGCTTCATTTCTGTTCATCCAGAAATGAATCCCCGTCGTGGAATCCATCCATCTGTCCTCGTTAAAATCTTTGACCTCCACCCACTGTCCTTTTCTGTATACAAAATTCTCATCGACCAGCGACCAGGCTTCTTCGAATTCTTCCGTTTCATCAAAATTTTTTATCGAAAGTACCTTTGCCTTGCTGCACCGGCAGGAAGGAAGTGTTGCCGAAGTCCGTTTAGCATCTGCCGGGATCAGAAGCTGTACCACTCTGTCATTCACACATTTCTTATAGCCAAGGATCGGTCCGGTCTCCGGACAGTGCATGCGGAACCACTGCGTTGCTTCGTCTGACTGAATGTCATCCAGCTTCGCATGCTCCAATACAGCCCCATAAAGGTTGGCTCCTTTGAAGTTGCATTCCCGCATATCACATCCACGGAATGCTGCCGTCTTCATATTTGCATTCTGAAAATTTGCACCATGCAGGGAATTGCCGTCGAATAATGCATTTTCCACACTGCAGTTTTCAAAATTCACACGTTCCAGATTTACATTTTGAAAGGAACTCAATGTGAAGTCCATATTATGCAGATCCATTCCGCTTAGATCCATGTCTTTGAATTCACATTCACGAAATACCGGATGCTCTCCCGCATCTCGCGATTTCATAGCTTTCAGAAGTGTCTCTTTCGTTATCTCTTTCATAGCATTACACCCCTTCACTCCCGTATTATCTATACAATTTGCTTTTTTTACTGATAGTTTTATTATACCGCAATTCTTAACAAAAGAAATCCCCAAAATACCATATCATCCGGTATTTTGAGGATTTTATTTTCATATTAACAAATGCAATATAATGATTTTTCAGCTGTCCGCAGATTCCTAGTTCAGGAAATCTTCATCATCAAAATAGTTGATTCTCATAGCAGCCTTTACATCTTTCAATGTCTCTGCTGCTTTCGCCTCAGCTACCCTGCTTCCTTCTTTCAGGATTTCGAATACTTCCGGAAGCTTCTGCTCCCATTCTTTTCTTCTTGCACGGATTGGTGCCAGCTCTGCCTGAAGAACCTTGTTCAGGAATTTCTTCACTTTGACATCACCCAGACCTCCACGCTGATAGTGCGCTTTCAGTTCATCCAGATTCTTATATTCCGGCCAGAATTCTTCGAAATATTCATCCTTGCAGAATGCATCCAGATAAATGAATACCGGATTGCCTTCTACCTGTCCAGGATCTTCCACGCGCAGGTGGTTCGGATCTGTGAACATGGACATTACTTTCTTCTTAACAACATCTTCTTCATCAGAAAGATAGATACAGTTTCCAAGTGATTTGCTCATCTTGGCCTTTCCATCGATACCCGGAAGTCTTAAGCATGACTTGTTAGATGGGAGTACGATCTCAGGCTCAGTCAGAGTCTCTCCATATACACTGTTAAACTTG
>OFLY01001981.1_pt1 | contig 10807 bp, 9 predicted proteins | sample 1541161 | NCBI WGS metagenome assembly OFLY01 (sample SAMN04209247, study PRJEB22552) | human gut metagenome | biome: gut; material: feces | host: Homo sapiens | place: USA: Oklahoma | reverse complement strand
GAGCGCATAAGCGAACATTCAACGCGCAGCGACTAAAATCACAAATATGGACGATAGGATTTCGATGTTTCGTCAGTTTTGCCAATTCAACAAATCAGAATACATAAAATTGTATTAAACAGCCTATGCACTTTCCTACCGCGGCGGCTTTTACCATGTAAGGAAATCCTTTTCTCAGTTTGATTCTTCTGGAAAATATAGGAATGATATTTACTACCTCCGCAAGTGCACCGGCAAGACATCCAGCAAATATTCCTGTAAAAAGACCGACAATATTGATTATACTAAGAGCTGCCGTATAAGAAATCCACTGTAAGTCTGGTTGATATAATGATACGAGATTAAAAAAAATCAATCCTAATGCCATGCTATTTTCGTAGGTCGGGATTGCGTCTGCCGTTTTCGTGAGTCCTGCCAGCCTTGTTACAATTCCAATCAAACTGATAAATGCAATAAACCCACCTGCCACAGCAAATCCTGCACCAAAAGCAACCCAGCCTAAAATAACTTTATTTATTATTGGCACTGTCATTATTCCCAGACACATCCAGTTCTTCTCCTTTCCGTGAGGCTCCCAATAAAAAAGTTCTATTTACATCCTGCTCGTAAAGGCGCATCTGCACCTGAATTGGTGTTGGTTCATTTGTAACTTTTTTCCCCGGAACATGATTAAAAAACAGAAAAATTCCCAATGCCAGTCCCACAGAATAAAAGAGTTCCACAAATGTGGGATCGTCTGGCTTTGTTCCAAGAAATACTTTATAAAGCTGGCCAAATACTTTCACCATGTCTACATCATTATTGTATCCCATAACTGTAATGCCTGCTCCAAAAAAACAAGTCGCACAAATAAATAAAATCTTTATCACCTGTACCCATTTTTTGCTTTTTAGCTCTTCTGCTTTATAATAGATAACCATATCAGTCTCACCGGTATTTCGAACTTCACCATACGGAATCTGTTCCGAAATTTTCTCAATCAATAATAAGATTGATAGAAAAACTCTCCCTTCTTTTTCGTTTTTCTCATCAAACTCATATAAAACAATATTTTTGATTTTCTTCTCTATCTCCTTATCTTCACAAAAAACAGAAGCAATGTCCCCAATATGAATTTTTCCATGATTTACATAGGAGCTCTGCTCTGCCTTCAGATAAATAATTTTTTTCTCCATAACAAATTCCTCAAAGATTTCAGTTTTCCTTAGTATTGGCATTCTTCCTCAATTTATTCAGTATTTTTTTCTCCATCCTAGATACCTGTACCTGAGAAATTCCAATCTTTTTTGCAATCGCCGCCTGGGTCTGATTTTGGAAGTACCGCATATGGATAATCTGGCGTTCCTGCTCATTTAGTTTTTTTAATAATTCCTGTACATATATATTATCTACGGTCTGTTCTATCAAGTCAGCCTGCTGTTCGAGTTTATCTTCTAAATGAATTTCATCTCCCTCACTTTGATAAATGACCTGGTGTAGAGAACACACCTCCTGACCAGATTCCATTGCCATAAGGATATCGGACTCGTCCATATCTAAGGTGACCGAAATTTCTTTTAATGTTGGTTCTCTATTGTATAATTTTTGATAGTGTTCTTTTTCTCTTTTGATTTTATAAGAAGCCTCTTTTAGGCTTCGGCTTACTTTGACAATACCGTCATCTCTTAAAAATCTCTTGATTTCTCCCATAATTAATGGCACTGCATAGGTGGAGAACTTTACATTTCTTTCTAAATCAAAATTTTCAATGCATTTTAACAGTCCGATACTGCCGATTTGAAATAAATCTTCTTTATCATATCCCCGTCCCTGAAAACGTTTTACCACGCTCCAGATCAAACCGGAGTTTTCTTCTACTAATATTGACTGTGCTTCTTTATTTCCTTCTTTTGCCTGCTTAATTAATTCACAGGTTCTCTCCACACTCCTCCCCCTTCCCTATAATTTTTATAAGTTTTACTGTCGTTCCTTTTCCGGGTACACTTTTCACTTTTACCTCATCTGCGAATGCTTCCATAAAGGTAAAGCCCATCCCGGAACGTTCCTGTGTATGTAGGGTTGAATACAATGGCTGCATCGATTTTCCGACATCTTTTATACCTATACCATAGTCTGTTATAAGTACTGTTATCTTTTTATCTTCTCTTTTAAAATACGCCTCAATATCGCCTCCTGTTTTTGGATAGGCATGGATAATCGCATTAGTGACTGCCTCTGAAACAGCCGTTTTAAAATCAGAAATTTCTTCTAATGTCGGATCTAATACCGAAGCAAATACCGCTGCTGTCGTCCTGACAATTTTTTCATTTTCCGGGCGATTACGAAATACCATTTTTAAACTGTTACTATTCTCCCCTGCCTGTTTCATTCGTATACCTCCTTTACTTTTTCAATACTGTCTAAAACTGTAACCAGGTTTAATATTCCTGCCATTTCCCACATCTTTTGAATTAATTCATTTCCTCCAAACAGATATACCTTTCCATTAATTGGATGTATCTTCCGCACTCGTCCTAATACCAGGCCAATTCCTGAACTGTCCATAAAGGAAGTATCAGAAAAGTCAAAAATAATATCACGGATAATAAATTTCATGAAACTTTGCTCACATTCCCTTCTTACTTTTTCAGCCTGATAGTGATCAATTTCTTTCGGAAGTCTGATAACTAAACATTGATTTTTTACATGGCAGCATCCCATTTTTCCCTCTCCTTTTATTTTTATTGTAATATTTAACTCTGAATAACTATATTTTACCGAAAACAAAAAAATAAGTCCGACATATTTTGTCGAACTTATTTTTATTCGTAATAATTTTATAAAATTAGTTATTGCTATTTGATGTATCTGCACCGAAGTCTTCTTCTGTTGTACTCTTTGTACTACTCTTCTTAGATGTGGAAGAATCAGAACTGCTCGCAGTATCTGACTTAGAGTCTGTCGTTGTACTTCCGCCTTTTGCCTTCGCTGCTGCTTCTTTCGCAGAGTTAATTACCATATCAAGACCAAGATTTGCTGCCTTACGAATCAGCTCACTATCTCCTGAATTATTGATAATATCATAGAAATATTCCTGTGCCTTATCTGTATTCTTATTTAAGTACTTATAGCACATCGCAATATGATACTCTGTATTGTAGCTCTTATCATACTTATAGGACTGCTCAAGGTCATCTAATGCATCCTGATATTTATATGCATCAAAGGAAGCCTTTCCACTGTTATATAACTGTGCTGCAGCATTCTGGAAAGCTTTATCCTTCATGGATGTATATAAATTCTTGGCTGTTGTGGATGGCAGAGAGTCTTTGTCTACTTTTAAGAGATGCTTTGCACATTCCACATAATTTCCACTGGAGTATGCCTGACTGGCCTTTAAGATGCTGTCATACATGCTGTCTTCGCCTTTGGAGCCTTCGTAAACTTTAAGACGCTTAGTAAGCTTCTTATTCTTTTTCTGGAGGCTCTTCTTGTCATCTTTTAATGTGCTGATTTCTGCATCTTTTTTATTTGTAGTCTGGCTGTACTCTTTCTTTAAGTTATTATAGTCAACGCTTACGCTTGCCTTTACACTAGGAATAACAAGAACAAACATCGCAACTACACCGATAGCAAGACCAATCAGCATGTAAACAAACTGTTTCCATGTTTCCTTGTTCGGATCTTCATAATGGTCTACCGGACGTACATTTCTAAGGTTTTCATTATCCGGTTTTAAGGCATCTGCCGGACGCTTCTCCGGTACAGTGTCCGGGTTCTCGCCCATCTCATTCAGATATTTGCGTGCTGTTGTGTTATAGCGGTCAATTGCAAGTGCGTTATTCAAATCAGTCTGTGCGGAAACATTATCTCCTGCACGCATATGAAGAAGGGCAAATAACAGATGTGCATTCACAAAGTTTGGTGTGATGCTAAGTACCTTCTTTACCTGAATCATTGCAAGGTCATCGCTTCCCTGCTTCGCATAGGAAAGGGCGGTGTTATATTTCTTTGCTGTCTCGTTGATCTCCTCAAATACTGCAGGATGTTCTTCCATCTGACGGATGTAAAGATTCGCAACGTTCTCTTCTACAGAAGAAAGCTTTGCGCTGATCTTCCATTGGATATAGGCCTTTCCGCCTTCTCCCATCTCATTGTAGACAAGACCTAAAAGATTTCTCGCATTCTTGTGGGACTTATTATAGTTGAGAGCTTTCTTTAAATAAATCTCTGCGCCGCTTAAATCATGCATCTGCGCCTTTTCAAGGCCGATATTATAATAATAATCTGCGGTATTTAATGCTTTTGCTATGTGTTTATTGTCAAAACCACAGGCGTTGCAGTATCTGCTCGCGCCGACTGGCCGACCACATTTAATACACTTCATTATATTCCTCCTACTAAACTTACTTAGAAGCTTTCTTTCCCTCACGCTCTGCTACCAGTTCTTCTACAAGATCTGTTATATCCTTAATGTCATCACTAAACAGCTCATCCTCACCGATTTCTACGCCTACTGCTGGTTTAAACTTCTTTAACTCTAAATCATAATCAAACATGATATATCCTCACTTTCAAAACATTGTTGCTGCAAGTTCCTTTATCTCTCCCACTAAATACAGGGAGCCAAGACATAAAAGATTCTCTTCTTTTTCATCTCCTCTATCTCGTAAAGCTGCCTTAAATGCCTCACCGGCACTCTCAAATTCGCATATCGGACATCCTGCCGCTTCTTCAAAGCACTGTCTGACCGCAGCAGTATCCGCTCCTCTTGCACTGTCTATCTTTGTAATGTATATTCTCTTCCACGGAATCTTTCCAAGTATACGAATCATCTCGGTATAATCTTTATCCGAGCAGACTGCAAACAATAAGAGCCACTCTTTATCAGAATCAGCTAAACTGTTATAAATCTGACGAACCGCTCCCGGATTATGTGCTCCATCTACATAAACATTCTCTGCAATCTCTTCCATCCTTCCAGCCCAGAACATCTCTAAAATGCCATTTCTGATAACATTCTCCGCCAAATCTGGCAAAAGGACATGTGCGGCAAGTGCGGCAAGCGCTGCATTCTGTACCTGATAGGAAGCATAACTCTTTACCTTTAAGTTACTTATCTTATAATAACGGCTATTGATAGAAAAATCAATCTTATTCTCGTATTTTTTTAAAATTGTAAGGTCTTGCGATTTCAGCCCGTAAACTGGGGATTTTTTTTCTTTCGCAGTTCTTTCGATAACAGGAAATGCCCCGTTTTCTTCATCAACAGCAACAACTGGTATCCCATTTTTTATAATTCCTGCTTTTTCTGCTGCAATCTTTTCAATCGTATCGCCGAGAATCTCCATATGGTCATAACTGATGGAAGTAATTATGGAAAGTACTGGATCTGAAAGTACTGTTGCATCAAGACGTCCGCCAAGTCCGGTCTCTAAAATACAGTAGTCAATTTCTTTTTGTGAAAAAATAATCATTCCCATCAGAAAAAGAATCTCAAAAAATGTAAGAGGCTGCAATCCCTGCTTCTCACCCTTTTCCATAAAAGACTTCACCTGACACCACGCTAAAATCAATTCTTCATCAGAACACTCTTTAAAATTAATACGAAATCTCTCGTTAATCTTTACCAGATGAGGAGAGGTAAATAATGCTGTCGTATACCCTGCTTGTCTTAAAATCGAGTCAATATATGCGCTGACCGAACCTTTTCCATTTGTCCCTGCAATATGAATCACCCGGAGATTCCTTTCCGGGTGATTCGCTAATTCCAGATAATCGGAGAGATTGGACAGACTTGCTTTGGCACCGAACTTGGGTATCTCATTAATTTCCCGTTCCATTTCGCTGTAGGTCATCATTCCTCTATCCCTCTTATCTCTATTTATTTTTTAAGCTGAGAAAGACGCTCTGCAACCTGTGCTGCCATAGAAGTGTATTTCTCTAATTTTTCTTTTTCTGCCTCTACCTTTGCTGCTGGCGCTTTGCTTATGAACTTCTCGTTAGAGAGCATTCCTTGGGCACGTTTAATCTCGCCCTCAAGACGTTTTGCTTCTTTTTCAAGACGGGCGATTTCTTTTTCTACATCTACAAGCTCTGCAAATGGCATATAGATTACTGCGTCAGGGATAACGGTAGATACTGCATCGTCTGCAATACCAGCTTTATCTGCCTGTACATGTACTTCGCTTGCATAACCAAGTGTTGCAAAGAATACTCTGGAGTCCTCAAATACTTTACGAACTTCCTCTTTTTCAGATACTACATATACGTTTGCTTTCTTGCTTGGTGGTACGTTCATATCTGCACGAAGGTTACGGATATTTCTTACTGCATTCTTAATGATTTCTACTTCATTCTCCTCTGCCTTAAAGTCAAATGCTTCCTCGAATACAGGCCAGTCAGATACCATGATGGACTCTTCTTCATCCTGTAAGCTGCAGAAGATTTCTTCTGTGATAAATGGCATATATGGGTGTAATAACTTTAAGGAAATTGTCAATACTTTCTTTAATGTAAAGAGTGCTGCTGCCTTTGTTGTATCCTCTTCGTTATAAAGTCTTGGTTTTACCATCTCGATGTACCAGTCACAGAATTCTTCCCAGATAAAATCATTTAACTTGGAAACAGCAACACCGAAGTCGTAATTCTCCATGTTGTCTGTCACTTCTTTTACAAGAGAGTTTGCCTTAGATAAGATCCACTTATCTGCTGGTGTTAAATCATCAAGAGATACGTTGCTGAGGTCTGCTTTTTCAATATTCATTAACATGAATCTGGAAGCATTCCATACTTTGTTGGCAAAGTTTCTGCTTGCAATAATCTTCTTCTCAGAGTAACGCATATCGTTACCAGGTGCGTTACCAGTTACTAAAGTAAGACGAAGGGCATCTGCACCATACTGGTCGATAATCTCTAATGGGTCAATACCATTACCAAGAGACTTACTCATCTTACGTCCCTGCTCATCACGAACAAGACCATGAATTAATACGTCACTGAATGGACATTTGCCAGTCTGCTCGTATCCGGAGAATACCATACGGATTACCCAGAAGAAAATAATATCATAACCGGTTACCAGTACATCTGTCGGATAGAAATACTTGAAGTCCTCTGTCTCTTCCGGCCATCCAAGTGTTGAGAACGGCCACAGTGCTGAACTGAACCAGGTATCCAGTGTATCTTCATCCTGTGTCAGATGTGTGCATCCGCAATGCGGGCATTTTTCCGGCATCTCACGTGCAACAACCACTTCTCCACATTCATCACAATAGTAGGCCGGAATTCTGTGTCCCCACCAGATCTGACGTGAAATACACCAGTCACGGATATTTTCCAGCCAGTTCAGGTAGATCTTACCAAAACGTTCCGGTACGAATTTTAATTCGCCGGTCTTGATCGCATTGATCGCCGGTTTGGCAAGCTCATCCATCTTAACAAACCACTGTGGTTTAATCATCGGTTCAACGGTTGTCTTACATCTGTCATGTGTTCCAACGTTGTGTACATGTTCTTCGATGCTTACAAGGTATCCTTCTTTTTCCAGATCTTCTACGATTGCTTTTCTTGCTTCGTAGCGATCCATTCCGGAATATCTTCCGTATCCTTCTACGATGGTAGCATCATCATTCAGGATGTTGATTTCCGGAAGATTATGTCTCTTTCCTACTTCAAAGTCATTCGGGTCATGTGCCGGTGTGATCTTAACCGCACCTGTTCCGAATTCTTTATCAACGTAAGCGTCTGCCACGATCGGGATTTCTCTTCCAACTAACGGAAGGATGACATTCTTTCCTACGATATCTTTGTACCTGTCATCGTCCGGGTGTACGGCGATTGCTGTATCTCCAAGCAGAGTTTCCGGACGTGTAGTTGCGATCTCAAGGAAACGTTCTGTTCCTACGATCGGGTACTTGATGTGCCAGAAATGTCCTGCCTGTTCCTCATGCTCAACTTCTGCGTCAGAAAGGGAAGTCTTACATACCGGACACCAGTTGATGATTCTGGAACCTTTGTAGATAAATCCTTTTTCGTGAAGACGAAGGAATACTTCTTTGACCGCATTCGAGCATCCTTCATCCATGGTGAAACGTTCTCTGTCCCAGTCACAGGATACACCAAGCTTTTTCAGCTGACCTTCGATGGTTCCTGCGTACTCTTCTTTCCACTGCCAGGTTCTCTTAAGGAATCCTTCTCTTCCGAGTTCTTTCTTATCAATTCCCTCTGCCTTTAACTGGTTTGTAACCTTTACTTCTGTTGAAATTGCAGCGTGATCTGTTCCCGGGATCCACAGTGCATTATATCCCTGCATTCTCTTGTAACGGATCAGGATATCCTGAAGTGTATTATCGAGAGCATGTCCCATATGCAGCTTACCGGTGATATTCGGTGGCGGCATTACCGTTGTAAATGGTTTCTTACTTCTGTCAACTTCAGCGTGAAAATACTTTTCTTCACACCATTTTTCATAAAGTTTCGCTTCAATCTCTTTCGGATTGTAGGTCTTTTCAAGATTCTTACTCATTGTTTCCTCCTCTTATAAGTCCACCGCGCACTTTTGCTCTCTCTATAAAGAATAAAAAAAGCCCTTTACAATATGTAAAGGGCGTGTATAAACGCGGTACCACCTTTGTTCCACGAAATAAATCCATCTCGTATCTCTCACAGTTCTATAACGGAAACCACCCCGTGATATCCTACTCGCCCTTTTTCAGATACCCGGCTCCAAAGCTACCTTCTGCAACCACTTCCCGTAAACCGTCTCTCAGCCTGTGAACGGTTCTCTCTTCTTCGGACCAGTCTGCATACTCCTCTTTCTCATTGCCTTTTCCCATAACTATTGATAATCATAGTATTCAAAGTCCGATTTGTCAAGAAGTTCATGAAATCTTTAGAACTTCTTAAAGATTAAATTTTTCACTTAACTCAAAAAAGGCGAAATCCCTCTGAATAAGAAAGATCCCGCCCTAAATTCCTAAGCCTCGTCAATCGCTTTTCCGATATCGCGGCGCATATATTTGTTATCAAATTTAACCCATTCGGTTGCTTTGTAAGCATTGGCACGGGCCTCTTTGAGCGTTGCTCCTTTGGCTGTCACGCCGAGGACACGTCCTCCGTTTGTCACGATCTGGTCTCCGTCGAATTTGGTTCCGGCATGGAAGCAATAGTATCCATCATGCTTCTTGAACTCGTCAAGACCTGTGATCGGAAGTCCTTTTTCATAAACGACCGGATAACCGTCAGATGCAAGTACCACACAGACTGCTGCATTGTCTTCAAACTGAAGATCTACCTGATCCAGTGTTCCGTCGATACAGGCTTCGATCACATCGATCAGATCATTCTTCATACGCGGAAGAACAACCTGTGCCTCAGGATCTCCGAATCTGGCATTGTATTCCAGAACCTTCGGTCCGTCTTCGGTAAGCATCAGTCCGAAGAAGATGATCCCCTTGAACTCTCTTCCCTCTGCTGCCATTGCATCTACCGTCTTCTGGTACACATATTTCCGGCAGAATTCGTCAACTTCTTTTGTATAGAAAGGACTCGGTGAGAAAGTTCCCATACCACCGGTATTCAATCCCTGGTCTCCGTCTTTGGCTCTCTTGTGATCCTGCGCGCTTGTCATAGTCTTGATGGTCTTTCCATCTACAAAGGAAAGAACAGAAACCTCACGTCCTGTCATGAATTCTTCTACAACCATGGTATTACCGGATGCACCGAATTTCTTGTCCAGCATGATCTCTTTCACGCCGGCTTTTGCTTCTTCCAACGTATTACAGATCAGTACACCTTTTCCAAGTGCCAGACCATCTGCCTTCAGAACAATCGGAAATTTGGCTGTCTCCAGATAAGCCAGCGCTTCGTCTGCATTGTCAAAGTTCTCATATGCTGCGGTCGGGATGTCATATTTTTTCATCAGATCTTTTGAAAATGCCTTGCTTCCCTCCAAGATTGCTGCATTTTTTCTTGGTCCGAATGCGCGGATCCCGGCTTTTTCAAATTCATCTATAAGACCGCCAACCAGCGGATCATCCATTCCTACGATTGCCAGATCGATCTCTTTTTCCTTTGCAAATGTAACCAGCTTGTCAAATTCCATCGCACCAATCGGTACACATTCTGCAAGCTCTGCAATCCCGGCATTTCCCGGTGCACAGTACATCTTCTCTACCTTGCTGCTCTTTGCTACACAATATGCAATTGCGTGTTCTCTTCCGCCACCGCCTACGATCAATACTTTCATTGGTGCTCCTCCTTCTCTAACGGGCAATTGACACTCTGCCATCTTTTACTGTTACTTTTCCATTTGCGATCAGGTCGATCGCATGTGGAAGGATCTTCCACTCCGCCTGCTCCATCACACGTCTCTGCAGAACCTCCGGTGTATCGCCTTCTTCTACTTCAACAGCCTTCTGGAGAATGATCGGACCGGTATCCGTTCCTTCGTCTACAAAATGTACGGTTGCTCCAACCACCTTTACCCCTCTGGCAAGTGCTGCCTCATGAACCTTCAGTCCATAATATCCCGTTCCGCAGAACGACGGAATCAGAGATGGATGGATATTGATGATCTTATTCCGGTATCTGCTGATCATTTCTTCCGGGATCACAACCAAAAATCCCGCCAGAACGATCAGATCCGGTTTCAGTTCGTCTACCTTTTCAAGAAAAACTTTGTTAAACTCTTCTCTTGTCTCAAAATCCTTCGGCGAAACGCACTGTGCCGGGATCTGATGATTCCCGGCTCTTTTGAGTGCATATGCGTTCTTATTATTGCTGATGACACCGACCAGCTCTGTATTGGTGATCGTGCCATTTTCCA
>OFLY01001966.1_pt1 | contig 10859 bp, 10 predicted proteins | sample 1541161 | NCBI WGS metagenome assembly OFLY01 (sample SAMN04209247, study PRJEB22552) | human gut metagenome | biome: gut; material: feces | host: Homo sapiens | place: USA: Oklahoma | reverse complement strand
CGCCCATATCAAAGCCTTCAAAGCCGCCGCCGTAGAAACCGCCGCCGCCCATGCCGCCCTGTTCAAAGGCTGCGTGACCAAACTGGTCATACTGCGCACGTTTTTCGGGGTTGCTCAGCACTTCATAGGCTTCGTTGACTTCTTTGAATTTTTCTTCTGCTTCTTTATCGCCAGGGTTCTGGTCAGGATGGTATTTTACAGCCATCTTACGGTAAGCCTTTTTCAGCTCCGCTTCAGACGCACCCTTCTGTACCCCCAGGACCTCGTAATAATCTCTTTTATTAGCCAACTTTCTCACCACCTTGTTTTACTGAAAAAACTGTAAACGTCAAAAGCAGGGGCGGGACGAAACCCACCCTTGCCTTCACTTTATCGCAATCTTATTTATTTTACAGTTCTTTGCCTTCGCCGTCAACCACATTAGGATCGCCGCCGTTTGCTGCGTCGCCGCCCTGCGCTGCCTGTGCCTGCTGGTACAGTTTTTCGGAGATTTTGTAGAATTCCTGTGTCAGAGCTTCTGTTGCGGATTTTACGTTTGCTACGTCTGTTTCTGTCATTGTTTCAGGCTGCATATCTTTTACAGTATCTTTCAGGCTGTTCAGAGCGCCTTCTACTGCTGCTTTTTCGTCGTCGCCCAGTTTGCCTTCCAGTTCACCCAGCGCTTTTTCTGTCTGGAAGATCAGGGAGTCAGCTTCGTTTTTCGCGTCGATGGCTTCTTTTCTCTTCTTATCCTGTTCAGCGAACTGTTCAGCTTCTTTTACAGCTCTGTCGATTTCTTCTTCAGACAGGTTGGAGCCTGCTGTGATTGTGATGTGCTGTTCTTTGCCTGTACCCAGGTCTTTTGCGGATACGTTTACGATACCGTTTGCGTCGATATCGAAAGTAACTTCAATCTGAGGCATACCTCTTCTTGCGGGAGCGATACCATCCAGTTTGAACTGACCCAGAGTTTTGTTGTCTCTTGCCAGAGGTCTTTCACCCTGTACAACATGGATATCAACAGCTGTCTGGTTATCTTCTGCAGTAGAGAAGATCTGTTTTTTATTTGTAGGGATGGTTGTGTTTCTGTCGATCAGTTTTGTTGCAACACCGCCCAGAGTTTCAATACCCAGGGACAGAGGTGTTACGTCCAGCAGCAGAACGCTGCCTGCACCTTCATCACCAGCCAGTTTACCGCCCTGAATAGCAGCACCTACTGCTACACATTCGTCAGGGTTGATGCCTTTGAAAGGTTCTTTGCCTGTATATTTCTTAACTGCATCCTGTACAGCAGGGATTCTTGTGGAACCACCAACCAGCAGGACTTTGTCGATTTCGCTTGCGGACAGACCAGCGTCGGACAGAGCCTGACGAACAGGGCCCATTGTGCCGTCTACCAGATCAGCTGTCAGTTCATCGAATTTTGCTCTGGACAGTGTTACATCCAGATGTTTAGGACCATCCTGGTTCATTGTGATGAAAGGCAGGTTGATGTTTGTTGTTGTAACGGTAGACAGCTCTTTTTTCGCTTTTTCAGCTGCTTCTTTCAGACGCTGCATAGCCATTTTGTCTTTGGACAGATCCATGCCTTCTGCTTTCTTGAATTCAGCTACCAAGTAGTCGATGATTCTCTGGTCGAAGTCGTCGCCGCCCAAGTGTGTATTACCGTTTGTGGACAGTACTTCGATTACGCCGCCGCCGATTTCGATGATGGATACGTCGAATGTACCGCCGCCCAGGTCGTAAACCATGATTTTCTGTTCGCTTTCGTTATCCAGACCATAAGCCAGCGCTGCGGATGTGGGTTCGTTGATGATACGTTTTACTTCCAGACCAGCGATACGACCAGCGTCTTTTGTTGCCTGACGCTGTGCGTCGTTGAAATATGCGGGAACTGTGATAACTGCTTCGGAAACAGTTTCGCCCAGATAGCTTTCTGCGTCAGCTTTCAGTTTCTGCAGTACCATTGCGGAAATTTCCTGAGGAGAGTAAGCTTTGCCTTCGATGTTTACTTTATAGTTTTCACCCATGTGACGTTTGATGGAGCTGATGGTGTTGTCAGGGTTTGTGATTGCCTGACGTTTTGCTGTTTCACCGATCAGTCTTTCGCCGTTTTTCGCAAAACCAACTACGGAAGGAGTTGTTCTTGCGCCGTCGCTGTTTACGATAACAACAGGCTGGCCGCCTTCCATTACTGCTACACAAGAGTTTGTTGTACCTAAGTCAATACCAATAATTTTACCCATAATCTATTTCCTCCTAAATTGTCAAATCAAAATTTCAGTTTTAGTTTGCCACCTTCACCATGCTGTGACGGATGACTTTATCTTTATATTTATAACCTTTCAGCATTTCCAGAATGATTTCGTTTTCGCCGTAAGCATCATCATCTTCATGTGCCACAGCCGCATGGAAATTGGGGTCGAATTTTTCGCCCAGGGCTTTGATTTCCTCAACGCCCATGCTATGCAAAATTTCCTGGAACTGCTTCAAAGTCATTTGCACGCCTTTGAAGAAAGCATCTTCGGCGTCTTTTCCTTCCTGTACCGCAACGGCACGTTCCAGATTATCCACCACTGCCAGCAGTTTTTCCACGGTATCTCTCACACCGTCGTCATACATGCTTGCTTTTTCTTTGGAAGTCCGTTTTCTAAAGTTATCGAACTCCGCCAGACATCTTTGATATTTATCCAGATAATCCGCAGCTTTCTGTTCCAGTTCAGCCATTTTCGCTTCGGTTTCATCAACCACTTCCGCTTCCACAGCTTCTGTCACTTCTGCTTCCGCCTGCATTTCAGCGGCTTCTTCCTGCAGATTTTCTTCTCTTAAATCCTTATCTTCCACATCTGCTCCTCTTTTCTCTAGGTATTTTTATTGCCTTTCGACAGATTTTTCAATACTTTTTCCATATTGGTAACCATACCGTTGAGGACGGATACCACCTGAGAATAATCCATTCGGGTGGGCCCTACGATACCGATGGTACCGCGGGTTTCGTCACTCATTTTGTAGGTTGCCGTAATGATGCTGCAATCCTTCATGCACTGGACGCTGTTTTCGCTGCCGATGAGGATCTGCATGTCATTGGTATCGGTACTGCCCTGCAAGAGGGTCACCAGCACATCCTTTTCCTCCAGTGCCTGAAACAGGGACTTGGCTTTCTGAATATCAGAAAACTCAGGAAAAGCCAGAATGTTTTTGGTGCCGCTCATGTGAACCTGTACCTTTTCCGCAGAACGCATGGTACTTTCGATCGCCGATAAGATATGCGGCAGAATCTGTCGGTATTCATGGAGTTCTGCCTGCAAGCGGTTGATGACACTTGCATCTATATCATGGAGGGAATATCCCTGCAACACCTGATTCAGCCGCATGCCCATGGTGAAGATCTTATCTTCCTCAGGAACTGTGCCCATCTGAATCACATGATTTTTAATGAAATTATCTTCCGTTACAATGACCAGAAGCACCGAAACATTGTCCAGCGGCAGCAGACGAATCTGTTTGATGCGCGTGCGCTGACTGACTGGCTCTGAAATGATGGTGGTGTAATTGGTCAGTGCGGAAAGAGCCTTTGCCGTTTCCTCCAGCAGGTAATCAATCTGTCCCACGTTTCTTGTGATGACATTTTGCAGATACCGCTGTTCCTCTGGCCCCAGTTCTTTTTTCTGCATCAGGTGGTCTACATATAAACGGTAGCCCATGTCTGATGGAATTCTGCCGGAAGAAGCATGGGGCTGTAAGATGAAGCCCATTTCCTCCAAATCACTCATTTCATTACGAATGGTGGCTGAACTGATGCCCAAATTATATTTTTTGGCGATGGTTCTGGAACCGACAGGCTCCGCCGTTTCAATATAGTCATTGATAATCGCCTGTAAGATTTGAATTTTTCTCTCATTCAACGACATAGCCTTTCGCCTCCTCATTAATGAAGTAAATTTCCGGTTATGCGTTTCCGACCTGACACAGAGTGTCACGAGGAAACAAATGGAAATTTACGGAATGGTTTTTCTTCTGACGCTTTTTTTCAGAAGAAAAAAATTTCCGATTTTTTTGAAGTAAATTTCCGTTTACGCCTTTATCTTTGGGACGCACTTCGTATGGAAATTTGTCTTTTGTTAGCACTCACTCGTTATGAGTGCTAACTCATGTAATAAAGATAGCACTTGCCACCGGCAATGTCAAGTGCTAATCAGAAAAAATTTATGAACTTTTTTTGAATTTTATATTTTGGATTTTCTTTTGGTTTTCTGGGGTTTTTCAGGCATCTTCCTTGAGAAATTCCATGAAAACCTGATTGCTCAGATCCAGTCCTCGCTCTGTCAGACGAAGCCATCCGGCCTTTTCTTCCAGCAGACCTTCTTCCTTACATTTTTCGATTTCCATACCATAAACATCTTCCATGTCTACGCCAAAGCGCTGGGCAAATCTTTTTTTCTCGATGCCTTCTGTCAGACGCAGTCCCATGAACATAAATTCACCATACTGGTCTGCCAGAGAAAGTTCTTCCACATCCTCCATGGAAACATTGCCGTTTTCTGCCTGCTCCATATATGTATGCAGGTCATAGGGATTGTGGAACCGTTTTCCTTCCCAATAAGAATGCGCGCCCAGACCAAAGCCCAAATATCCCTCATCCCGCCAGTAAATGCGGTTATGGCGGCTTTCTTTACCATCTTTGGCAAAATTGGAGATTTCATACTGGTGATAATCTTCCTCCGCCAAAATCTGCACCGCTGTGTGATACATGGCTCTGTCCAGTTCCTCATCCGTTTCCTGATAAACTTCCTTTTCATACAAATCATAAAAAGGTGTTCCTTCTTCTATAATGAGGCTGTAAGCGGAAATATGCTCCGGCTGTAATGCGGTAATTTCCGAAAGGGTTTCTTCCCACTGACCCAAGGTCTGTTCCGGCAGGGCAAACATCAAATCTACATTAATATTGTCAAAACCGGCTTCTCTGGCGCTGGCAAAGTTTTTCAGGAACTGCTGACGGGTATGAATTCTGCCCAATCTTTCCAGCAATTCATCCTGCCATGCCTGCACACCCATACTCAAGCGGTTGAATCCCATTTGCCGCAAAGCAACACACTTCTCCAGACTCAATGTACCAGGATTGGCTTCTGTGGTAATTTCCGCGTCATCTTCCACATCGAAACATTGATAGATGGTATCTAAAATCCGCTTCATCTGCTGTGCAGAAAGCACCGTAGGTGTACCGCCGCCAAAAAACACGGTCTTGATCTTCCATTCCTTTGCCAGATGGCTTTTGGCTTCGATTTCCCGGCACAAAGCCGCTGTATACCGCTCATATTCCTTTTCCTGTCCGCCAAAAGACGGAAAATCACAGTACAGACACTTCTGCACACAAAAAGGAATATGAATGTAGATTCCTGTTTCCCTCATAAAATCCCCTCCTTCTCTTTCCAAACAGTGTACCATATCCGGCAATATCCGCGCAAGATTCCCCTTTTTCCTCCATTGCGCCCTACCAGAAAATGTGATACATTTTATCCTTAGGAAGCAAAGCATTTTCCTGATTTCAACAAAAGAAAGGACATCATATATGGATATTTTGAAAATCATGGGACTGCCGGAAGGCTACTGCACACGCCACACCGACATGCCCAACCACTTACAGACAAAAGCAAAAACCCTTTGCTGGGAATACAACCAGACCGCTCCTACGGAAACAGAAAAGAGAGCTGAAATCTTACAGCAGCTTTTCGGCACCTGCCATCCCCTGACATTTATCGAGCCGTCTTTCCGCTGTGATTATGGGTTCCATATCCATACCCACGGACTAACCTTCATCAATTACAACTGCGTCATTCTGGATACTTCCCCCGTGCATATCGGAGCCAACGCTTTCATCGGCCCCGGTGTTTGCTTTGCCTGTGCGGGACATGCCATGGATGCAGCTCAGAGAGGGGAAGGCATCGGCACTTCTGCCCCTATCACATTGGAAGATGATGTATGGATCGGTGCCAACGCTACCATCTGCGGCGGTGTCACCATTGGTGCGGGCAGCGTCATCGGTGCAGGCAGTGTGGTAACCCACGACATTCCCAGCGGCGTTCTTGCTGCGGGCAATCCCTGTCGTGTTTTACGTCCCATTACAGAAAAAGATCGTATCACACCTCTGGAAATCACACCTGCTAAAAAATAAAATTCTTTTCATTTCTCCCGCCAGCGTTGAAAATACGCCTTTCCCATGATAAAATAAAACCTCGGGGTAATTGAAAAGAAAGAAGGCATTGACCCATGAAAACATTTTCCACACAATCGAAAAAACTGCGGAAATTTTTCCATTCCGCCCCACTGCCCAGAGCCATATTATGGATACTCACCCTTGTATTTCCTATTTATATGACCCTTGTGGCAAACTACATTTCTTTTGGCTCCCGTTCCATGCTGTCTACGCTCATCACAGCACAGACAGGCGCCTTTGTTCTGGGATTGCTTCTGGTTTACGGCGTATACTTCACATTTGTATTTCTATTCCGCCGTTTTTCCACAGCCGCAGGCATCACAGGATTTTTGTTCACCCTGCTGCCCCTCATTGACCACTTCAAATCCATTATTTTGCAGGATCATTTTTATCCCTGGGATTTGACACTGGCACAGAACGCAGGCAGCTTCACTGAGTTTTTAGGCTCCATTTCATTCCCATGGCAGTATATCCTGCTCTTTTTGGTAACCATCCTTTATTGGCTATTCCTTCATGTAACCCGTCCTATGCTGCCTATCCGCAGCAAAGTGCATTTTGTAGGGGTTCCGGTACTGGCAGCCCTTCTGGTGGTATTTGTTACCAATACAACCGTGCGGGGATGCTATGAACCCCTTTTCGGCATCGTTATCAACGAAGAAACCGATCAGGATTATATTTATGACAATTATGGCTTTTTGACAGGCTTTGCCCTGAACTTCGGCACCGTAGATACACTGATGCCGCAGGATTACAGCGAAGAAGTCATGGCAGAGATGTTCGCGCCTTTTGTTCCCACTGGGGAAGAAAATACTTCTGATTTCGAAAATCCTGACGTCATCGTGGTACTGTCCGAAGCCTTTTGGGATCCTACCAAACTGGAAGGCGTTACCTTCTCTGATGATCCATTGAAAAACTACCGCGCCATTGCGGCAGAACATCCCAGCGGTGAAATGGTTTCCTGTACCTTTGGCGGCGGCACCATCCGACCGGAATTTGAAATCCAGTCCGGCATGTCTACCAGCACACTGCCCTCCGGCAATATGCCTTATCAGCAGTATTTAAAGGAAAAAACATTTGCTTACGCGCAGCTGTTCAAAAGTCTGGGATATGACACTTTGGGCGTTCATACCTACCAGAAAACATTCTACGAACGTGACCGGGCTTATCCTCTCATGGGCTATGATGACTTTCTGGGTGAAAACGACATGCATGCGGAACTCCACTGGAACAGCGGCCCTTACATTACTGACCAGACTGTTGCAGAAGAAATCATTTATCAACTGGAACAGCCTCACGAAACCGGCCTGTATCTGACTGCCATCACCATGGAAAATCACAGTCTGTATACAAACAAATTCGATTCTTCCGACTGGGACATCAAAGTCAGCGGGGATAATCTGTCTGAACAGGAAGTCATTTCTCTCCAGAACTACGCCAAAGGTGCCAGCGATTCCGACGCGGCACTGGGTATGCTCTATGATTACATCATGCAGAGAGAAAAACCCACGGTACTGCTCTGGTACGGTGACCACCTGCCTACACTGGGGGATAATTTCACCCCTTACACATCCACAGGCACCATCCATGCGGATAAAGCCGCAGAATGGACAGACGAGGAAAAATACACCATGTTCTGCACCCCTTATGTTATGTTTGCCAACTACGACACCGGCAATGAATATCGTGCGGAAGACCAGAAGGTTTCTCCTTATCTGCTGCCGGCACTGCTCTGCGACTACATCAACGCACCTGCATGCCTGCAAACCAATTTCCTGCTTCATGTATACGAAACCTGCCCCGTTATGAGTCCTTATTACAATCTTTACACACCTGGAACCACAGCGGAGGAACGGGAAGAAATCCAGAAACTCCATCGCTATCTGACCTATGATGAACTCATCGGAGAAAAATATCTGAATAAAATGCAAGGATTTGAATTTTAATCACAAATTATACAAAAGCACCTGACGGAAAAATCGTCAGGTGCTTTTGCGTTTCGTGTTATTTATTTAGGATTGAAGGAAATTGTATCTTAAATCACTTCTTTGATAGAGCGCCAGCGGGAAGCCACTTTTTCCCTTTTTTCTTTATCCAGTACTTCCACAGTACATTCTTCCAGCTGTTCCTCCGCCTGGTCTTTTTCCTCTGTACGGATTGCCCAGTGGATCAGGAAGGACAAACCTGCTCTCAGAACAATGATGCAGCCAACCAACGCGATTTCAGAAAACTCACGCACGATAACCGTACGCAGGATTTCGCCGCCCAGCTTGAATTCCAACGCCATTGCCATGGCACGACATAATTTTACACGAGTATGGGGATCTCCCTTGATATAGTTAACTGTGGCACGCAAAGCGCCTGCCAGCAAAACCAATACGCCAATCAGTTCCAGCAAAATGATGGAATATTCGATTAGTTCTCTCATAAAGTGGTGTAAAATTTCTGTCATATAAGCATTTCCTCCTCTTATCGTTCCATTATCTTTTCTTATATAAAATCTTAACAGAATCTTTATGACCTGTAAATAAAAAATATTCACTTTTTTAAAATTTCTTGCATATTATCAAAAACCCTACCATTTCAAAGGGATATTGCCGTACAAATTGTATGTTACATGCTAAAAATCCTCCAATTCTCACCCATTTGTCTGACATTTACCACATTTTGTTGCCATTCCGTCTTTTTCCCATACATTTTGCAGTTTTCGCCGTTTTTTCGTTTTTCGAAAAAGGTTCTTTCAAATTCCTTAAGTTAGCTGTAAGTTTCTATTCACAAATTAGACACATTTTCCCGATATACTATAAGAGAAGTCAAAAGGACGCCCCCTTTTACTTCCCGCCTGAGGTGATTTCCCCGAGTTGCCTCAGGCACCCCTTCCCAAAAGCTAATTTCCAAATTATTTGTAAACATAGAACATACCCCTCCCCTTACTCGATGAAAAAACATCGAACATGAAAAGGCTCTCGAACAGAGAGCCTTTTTTCTTGCGAAAAAAGAAATTGCTTGTTACACTGAAGATAATCAATCCGAAAGCGGTGAAAACAATATGACACGAGAATATGAAACCTTATTTGCAGAAAATTTTTCTTTCTGGGAACATCTGACAGAAGATCAAAAAGATATGCTCTGCCGCAGTGCCACACTGGCCACCTACCCCAAGGGGGTCAATCTGCACAACGGCAGCGAAGAATGCGCCGGTCTGCTTTACATCAAATCTGGACAGCTGCGGGCTTACCTGCTCTCTGAAGATGGACGGGAAGTTACCCTTTACCGTCTGTATCCCGGGGATATCTGCATTCTTTCCGCTTCCTGCGTGCTGGATGCCATTACCTTTGACGTTTCCGTGGATACGGTGGAAAAGTCAGAGATCCTCACCGTCAGCGCCTCCGCTTTTCATAAACTGGTAACGGAAAACGTCTATGTGGAAGCATGCGGCTACCATATGGCGGCAGACCGTTTTTCCGACGTTATGTGGGCCATGCAGCAAATCCTTTTCATGGCCATGGACAAACGGCTGGCAATCTTCCTTACGGATGAAATGTCGAAAACAAAGTCTGATGAAATCCATATGACACAGGAACAGATTGCCAAATACATGGGCACTGCCAGAGAGGTGGTCACCCGTATGATTAAGTATTTTGCCGAGGAAGGCATTGTGGAAACCTTCCGGGGCGGTATTCGCATTCTGGACAAAAAGAAACTGCGGTCTTATCTGTAAACGAAAAACAGAGCGGTATTTCCTTTCGGAAAACCGCTCTGTTTTTATGTTATAGGAGAATCATTTTGTTGAGGAATACCACAGGCGCCATTGCATCTGTGCTTCGCCTTACAGATGGTCTGGGTCATGGTTCCCATAGGACAGTATACACACCAGGAGCGTGGTTTATACAAAATCATGGTAATCAATCCCAAAACGGTGGATGTGAGCATCACGCTGTAAAAACCAAAGGCAAACTGTGCTACCCACTCTGCAACAGCAGTGCCGTGGTATGCCCAATTCCAAGGCAGTTTAATTGTCCAAAGGAGTGTCACCACTTCTTTCAAGTTTCTTGTACCTTCGAACACCAGATAGGTGCTGAAAAGCATGTTAAAGAACATGATGAAAAAGAAGATCAAAAATCCATAACGGAACCACTTGCTCCGCAGGAATTTGGGAATATCATTTTTCCGGGAAAGTCCCAGTTTGTTGCCCAGCAGGTCAAAGAGCATCCCGACAGAATTGACCAGCAGCTTTTTGGACAGCAGAGCCAGCACGGAGCCCCGCATGGAGTTGTCCTTTTCGTCGCTGATGTCGTAGAGCTCCTCCGTCCCGATGGTGGTGCCGTCCCGGGAGAGGGTACGGCCCAGCAGGAAGTCCGCCGACACATTATAATAGTTGCAGGCCTTCGTGACAAAGGCCAGACCGGGCTCACGCACGCCGTTCTCATAGTGGGAGAGCAGCGCCTGGCTGATCCCCAGATCCTTTGCGGCCGCGCGCTGGGAGATCCCCTTCTCCTGCCGGAGCAGGGAAAGGCAGCGGGAAAAATCGGAACTCATAACACACCTCAACTTCAACTGGCTTCAAAACAGTAGGTATAGTATAAATGTGAGAATACAAAAAGTAAAGTGTATTTTTTCACAATCTTATGGCTTTTAGGCATTGAGAACCGCAGTCGAAATGGTGTAT
>OFLY01001965.1_pt1 | contig 10873 bp, 10 predicted proteins | sample 1541161 | NCBI WGS metagenome assembly OFLY01 (sample SAMN04209247, study PRJEB22552) | human gut metagenome | biome: gut; material: feces | host: Homo sapiens | place: USA: Oklahoma | reverse complement strand
GCTGCGGTGAGCTTGGGCGGCATGGAGGACATGAAGTCGGTGTCGTTCACCGCGATGCTGACCATGCAGTTGGGGTCCACCATGGCCATTTTGCTGTGGCGGACAGGGTCGGTGACGATGTAGAAGGAGGTGCACTCGCTGCCGGTACCGGCGGTGGTGTTCACCGCCACGATGGGCAGGCCGGGCTTGGAGGACTTGTTCTCGCCCTCGTACTGTTCCACGGTACCGCCGCAGGCCACCACGATGCTGGCTGCCTTAGCGGTATCGATGGCGCTGCCGCCGCCCAGAGCCACCAGCAGCTGCACCTGCAGGGTACGGGCTGCGGCAATGCAGTCGTTCACCACCTGTACGGTGGGGTTGGGCTGCACATTGTAGTACACGGCGTACTCCACACCGGCATCGGACAGTACCTGACCGACCCGGGCAGCGGCACCGGAATCATAGAGAAAGCGGTCTGTCACCAGCAAAGCACGGCGGATGCCCATCTTCTGAAGCTCCGGTCCCAGAAGACGGATGGCACCCTTGCCAAAAAAGCTGGTCTTGACGGCGTTGATGCGTTCTGCCATGTGTTCACCCTCCGCTTACTGTGCCTGACCGCAGACGATCTGCACCGGGTCCCAAATGGAACAGGACGAGGAGGAATAGACGAAATCCACCTGACCCAGTGCTTCCACGGTCATGCCAGCGCGGATGGCAACGGCAATGGCGTTGATGCGGGCCGAAACATTCTTTTCTCCCCATGCCTGCGCACCCAGCACCTGACGGGTATTGGCCTCATACACCAGCTTGATGGTGATGCGGTGGGGGTTCGGGCAGATGCCCGGACGGTCGGTGCCGGTGGCCATTGCACTCTTGACCCGCAGACCGGCCTTGCGGGCCTCGGTCTCGGTCAGGCCGGTGCGGGCGATCTCCAGATCCGCCACCTTCAGGCTGCTGGTGCGCAGAGAGCCGTCGCGGCAGGCTGCGCAGTCGCCCACGGCATAGATATTGGGCACACTGGTGGCAAGGTCGGCACCAATGAGCACAGCGCCATTGGGTGCCAGCTGCGCCCCGGTACCGGCCAGCAGGCCGGTGTTGGGGGTAACGCCGATGGCTACCACGCAAAGGTCACAGGGGTAGGTGCCGCGGTTGGTCTGTACCTGCTCCACGAAGGTACGGCCTGGGAAGGAGCGCACCTGCTCACCCAGATTGAACTGCACGCCCTGCGCTTCCAGCTCCTTCTGGATCAGCTTGCTCACCTCAGGGTCAAACTGGGGCAAAAGCTGCTGCTCTTTTTCAATGATACGCACATTGCGGCCCAGCTTGAGGAAGGACTTTGCGATCTCCAAACCGGCCCAGCTGCCGCCCAGGATCACGATGTCCCGCACATAGGGGGTGCGGACGAACTCCTTAAGGAAGATCAGATCTTCCACGGTCTTGAGGGTCTGCACGCCCACGCGGTCACTGCCGGGCACCTGCGGCACACGGTTGGAAGAACCGGTGGCCAGCACCAGCTTGTCGTAGTGGTCTTCAAACACGCGTCCGGTGGCAAGATCACATACCGTCACCTTGCGGGCGGCTGCGTCGATGCCGCGCACCTCATGGCGCAGATGTGCGGTGATGCCCTGCGCGTTCAGCTCAGTTTCCTTGGCCTGAATGGCCTTGTTCAGGCTGTCCAGATCCTCGCACAGGTAATGGGGCAGGCCGCCGGTGCCGCAGGAGTAGAAGCCGCCTTTTTCGTAGACGGTGATCTGCGCTCCGCGCTGGGCGGCGGCAAGTCTGGCGGCGGCCGAAACCCCGGCGGCAATGCTGCCGATGATAATAATTTTCATTGTTTAAGCCTCACGATCCCGCCGGGAGGAAGCCCCTCTCTGCGGCAAAACTTGCAGGGTGTTACTTACTCAGGGTGGGAGGATTGTCCACGATGCCCACGATGAAAGCATCAATGGGCGACGGATGGTCCAGACCATGCTGGGTGGTCTCGTCGGTGGTGACCAGAACCATCTCGCCTACACCCGCGCCGATGTTGTCGCCCGCCACGATGGTATCCTTTTTGGAGCCGAACACCGGCTCCACCAGCAGGAACTTATAGCCTACAAGCTCCGGCATTTTGCGGGTGGCGACAACGGTCCCCTTGACGATCCCTAAAATCATAGCTTACTCCTCTTTGCCCAGCACGGTGACCAGCTGCCCCTGCTTGAGCAGGAAGGCATTGCCATCGTCCGTGTCGATGTGAAAATCCAGTGCACATTTGTCGTTTGCGCGGATCAGCACCCCGCCCATCACGCCCGGCTTGGGGCCGTCGATCTTTACCTGCACGCGGTCGCCGTCGGCAAGGCCGAAGGCCGCTGCCTGTGCGGGAGTCATGTGGATGTGGCGGTCGGCGATCATCACGCCCTCCGGCACGGTCAGGGTGCCATTGGGGCCGCGCAGGGTCACGCCCGGCGTGCCCTTTGTATCCCCGCTGGAGCGCACCGGCGCTTTGATGCCGATGTTGCGGCAGTCGGTCTGCGCCAGCTCGATCTGAGTGGCACTGCGCTCCGGGCCAAGGATGCGGACATGCTTCAGTTCGCCCTTGGGGCCGATGATGTCCAGACATTCCTCGCAGGCAAACTGGCCGGGCTGGCTCAGCGCCTTTTTGGGGGTGAGCTGGTAGCCATAGCCGAACAGCTTGTCCACATCATCGCGGGTAAGGTGGATGTGCCGCACCGAGATGCCTACCGGCACCTGACGGCTGCGCTTTTGCAGCTCTGCCTGCACGGCCTGCGTGATCAGGAGCAGCAGCTGTTCCTGACTGATGTCATGGTAAACCAAGGCACAGCGCTCCTTTCTTATGCAGCGTCAGCGCAGGGTTCAGCGCAGTTCAGGCATGCACTCGGACACGCTTGCGTGCGGGCGGGGAATGACCAGTGCGCTGACCACTTCGCCAATGCGGGAAGCAGCGGTCTGGCCTGCCTCAACAGCAGCCTTCACAGCGCCAACGTCGCCCTGCACGAACACGGTAACAAGGCCTGCGCCGATCTTCTCCTGACCCACCAGAGAGACATCTGCGCTCTTCAGCATGGCATCGGCTGCCTCGATGGAAGCGGTCAGGCCGTTGGTCTCGATCATGCCCAGAGCGGCATCCAGCGGCACCTGCTCGCCTGCGGGCAGGCCGGACTTGCCGGTAGCGGGGCCCTTGGCAGGCATGATGCGGGCCAGATCTGCGTGAGGACGTGCAATGACGTTGACGCAGAACAGCTCACCCACGCGGGAAGCAGCCTCTTCGCCAGCCTCGGTAGCAGCCTTGACAGCGCCCACCTCGCCGGTAACGATCACGGTGGTCAGACCGGCACCGATGGTGTCGGAACCAATGAACTCAACGTCAGCAGCCTTCAGCATTGCATCGGTAGCGTCGATGTTGCCAACCAGACCCTTCGTCTCGATAAAACCCAGAGCTTTCATAAGTTGTTCCTCCTGTCAGAACACTGAAAAAATTGTATGTGATGGTTTCGTCCTTCAAAAACTCAGATGATGCGCAGCCCGCCCTCGGCCAGCATGCAGCGGCGGCGGCGGCAGAAGCTCTTTGCGCAGGTGATGCCCTCGCCGGTGGGGCCGGCAATAGTCATGGTGCAGTGGCCCTCGCCGCCAATGCCAACACCGGCCTTGGTGGCGCTGTTCTTTACGTAGATGGTGGTCTCAATGACCCGGGCAAAGCGGGTCATGTGGTCCACATCCTTGGAGAAGATGGAAGCGGTGTGGCGGTTGCCGTGCTCAGCGACCACGGCATCTTCTACCGCCTGTTCAAAGCTCTGGCAGCGCACGATGGGCAGCACCGGCATCATCTGCTCCACCAGAACGAACGGATGGTCGGCAGGCACCTCGCAGATGGCAAGGCGGCAAGTATCCGGCACATGCACGCCGATGGTCTCCAGAATGCGGGCGGCATCCTTGCCCACCCACTTTTTGTTCACCTCGTGGCCGCCGCCCTTCTTGGGCTGCAGCACGATGTTCACCAGCTGTTCGGTCTGGGCCTTGTTCAGCAGGTAGGCACCCTGCTTCTGCAGCTCGTGCAGCAGGCCGTCGTAGGCGGTGTTCACGGCGAACACTTCCTTCTCTGCAAAGCAGAGGATGTTGTTATCGAACGAAGCGCCTTCGTAGATCTTGCGGCCTGCCAGCTCGATGTCTGCGGTCTCGTCCACGATGACGGGCGGGTTGCCTGCACCGGCACCGATGCACTTTTTGCCGCTGCGCAGCAGGGCGTTCACCATGCCCATGCCACCGGTGCCTGCCATCAGGCGGATCTTGGGGTTTGCGGCCATCTTGTCCACATTCTCCATGGTCGGCTCACGGGTCATGGTAATGAGGTTTGCAGGGCCGCCCGCCTCGATGATGGCGGTATTCAGCGCCTGCAGGCAGTCGGCAGACACCCGCTTTGCGCGAGGGTGCACGTTGAACACCACGGTGTTGCCGCCTGCGATCATGCTGATGGTGTTGTTGATGATGGTCTCGGTAGGGTTGGTGGTGGGGGTGATGGAGCAGATCACACCAAAGGGTGCGTACTCTTCCAGCATCAGGCCCGCATCACCGCTCTTGGCTTCGGTGGTCAGGCATTCGGGGCCAGGGGTCTTGTTGATGACGGCCAGATGTTTTTCCACCTTGTCCTCATAGCGGCCCATGCCGGTCTCTTCCACGATCTTGTGGCACCACTCCTCCACATGTGCCCGGGCACAGCGGCGGATGGCTTCAATGATGCGCTGGCGGTCCTCGATCTTGTAGTTGGCCGCCCAGTCGCGCTGGGCTTTCCATGCAGCCTCCACTGCGTCGTCTACGTTCTCGAACACGCCGCGGTCGCCTGCTGCACCGCCGGGTGCAGCGGTATAGGCTGCAGGGGCGGCGCTTGTCTGTGCACCACCCATACCGGCAAGCACCTGCTTGACGATCGCTTCAATTTCCTGCGAACTGATATCCATGGTTTTCGTTCCTTTCCGTAAAGGTCATATCCGTTGGATCAAACGAAACTTTTTGTTATTGAAAGCTCTTCAGCGTCCGGCGGATGACCTCGGCCATTGCGGCATCGCGGGCATTTGCGGACTTCGGTGCGGCCGGGGCCGCTTCCATTGCAGGGACTGCCGCAGGCTGTGCGGCGGGCACCGGGGCAGGGGCAGGAGCCGCCTGCTGTTTGGGCAGGGTGGGCAGCGCCATGCCCGGCTGGATCAGCCCGGTAACGCCCGGCAGGCTCACCGGCTGGGCAGGCTGTGCGGCGGGTACTGCCATTGCCACAGGCTGTGCAGCGGGCTGAGCCATGGGCTGCACGGCAGGTGCGCCGCACTTGCTGCAGCCGGTGCAGTGACCACCGCAGCTGCCGCATTTGGAGCAGCCTGCGCAGCCCAGCTTTGCGGTGACGGCTGCGTAGTAATCCAGTGCTTCCACCAGATGGGCCGCATCTGCCGGGGTCTTGCCCCAGGTCAGGCAGCCGTCATTTTCCAGCAGGACAGCCTTATCGGTGCGGCACAACAGGCTGACAGCCTGTGCCTGTGCGTCCACGTTCTGGGCGGGCAGCAGCTGCACCCGGCCCAGCGCCCGCACTGCGGGGCTGAATGCTGCAGGCTGCACGGTCTGGCCCTGCATCCCCATCACAGCCGCGCAGGCCGGATAGGTGTGCATCACGCACTGGGCGTTCTCGTTTTCCTGATAGATTTTCAGATGGATGGGCAGGTCTTCGGGCAGGGGCTTGGGCTTTGCGCTGAGCATCGCCTTGCCATTCATATCCACGCGCACCAGCATATCCTGCGTAAGCGCGGCCTTGTCGGCACCGGCAACGGTCACCCACACGGCCTGCGGGCCGACGCGGACGCTCATGCTGCCGTCACCGGCCACCAGCCAGCCCTTGGCTTCCAGCCGACGGGCCATTTCCATGATGGCTTTTTTTGCCTCAAAGTCTGAGAGGTAAGTAACGCCTTGAATCACCATACGTTTCTTTCCTCCTTTTTAACGGCGCAGCGGCGGGATCTTGAGCATGGCGCGCACCTCGTCGGGAGTCATGGGCATCATGCCCTTGGACTTTACGATGTCCGACACCTTTGCGATCAGCGCTGCGTTGTTGTCCACATGGACACCCGGCGCGATCATGTCCGAATCCTCAAAGCCGATGCGCACGGTGGAAGCGCCCATATCCAGCGCAGTCTTGACCATTTCCCAGTCCTCGCGGTGGGCCTGCGTGTAGCCCCACAGGTAGTCGCCGTTGGGAAAGTTCTCTTCCAGCGCCTGGATCATGTGGCGCAGGGCCGGCACCGTGGCAGGCATCTCGCCGCCATGGCCGAACACCAGTGCAAACAGGATGGGTTTTACAAAGTGGAACTTGTCGTTCAGTTCCCGCACGGTGTTGATCATGCCCAGCTCAAAGACCTCGGTCTCGGGGATCTTCTTGTTGTCCATGATGGTCTTGACGCAGTACTCCACATCCTTGATGGGGTTCTGGTACACCGAGGTACCCAGATTCACCGAGCCGACATTCAGGCTGTTGGCTTCCACCCAGGAGGGGTAGCAGGGCTGCACACGTTCCTCAATGGTCAGGTTGGACACGCCGCCGGTGGAGATCTCCACCACGATGTCGCACATCTCGCGGATGTAGGCCACCGTTTCTTCCAGCAGGCTCAGATCCGGGGTGAGGTTGCCGTTCAGGTCGCGGCAGTGCAGGTGCACCATGGACGCGCCGTTTTTGTAGCACTCATACACATCCCGGGCAATGGCCCGCGGATTGATGAGAATGTCTGTGGCCGCAACGGGGGCCACGGAGATCATGATTTTTTTCATTGGATGAACACTCCTTGCATGTCGCATTGGAGAAGCTTAACAAAGGATGCTAACGTCATTTTAGCACAAACATCCCATCTTATAAACTCACAGTCCCCTGCCCGCCTTTTACGGCAGGCAGGAGGCCTGTATGCTTACTTCTTCCAGAAGATGTAGTGATCCTGCACTGTAGCGGCGATCTCGTCCACCTGCCTGCGCTCGATCACGCTGAGCAGCTGGCGGTGCAGCTCTACGAACCGCTCGATCTCCTCTTCGCCCTTGGCCAGCACCTTGCGGGTGGTCTCCAGACGGCTGGGCATCGTCAGCCGGGTGATATACTCGGTGATGGTGGCCAGCATGGGGTTCTGGGCCGCATTGGCGATCTGGGTGTGGAACCGGCTATCCAGCTCCAGCACCTTGTCCACCGAAGGCTCCGGCGAGTGCATTTCGGCAGAAAGCTCGCCGAAGGTGCGGTACAGGTCCGGCAGAAAGGATGTGATATCATTGCGCTGAATGATAATATTCAGCGTACCGATATCGATGACGGAGCGCAGTTCCACAAATTCCTGCCAGCTGTTCTTCTGCAGGATGATGCTGTACAGCATCGGGTCCAGCATCTTCTGGTTGTAGTTTTCGCTCACAAAGGTGCCGTCGGCACGCTTGATGTACAGGATGCCGTAGGCCTGCAGCTTTTTCACAGCTTCCCGCACCGAGTTGCGGCCCGCGCCGAACTGCTTGCACAGTTCCATTTCGGTAGGCAGCTTGTCGCCCGGATGCAGGGTGCCGTCGATGATCTGGGAGATGATCCCATCCATGACCTGATCGACTACAGACTTTACCGCATTCTTCTGTTTTTCAGGATGTTCCATTGACATAGTTCCGCCTCCAAATCCGGTTCGGTGGATATTCGGGGTCGTTCAACGTGGAACGTTCTGGGGCAGAAAGCCTCCAAACATCACACGTTGAACTTTCACCACTATTTTACCATATCTGAAAAGCGGACACAACGGTTACGCCATCAAATAGGTGGGCAGCAGGATCAGCTGAGGGAAGGCGACCATCAGGGCAATGCAGACGAAGGTGGCCGCAATAAACGGCACCAATGTGGGGAACACTTCACCAACAGTCGTATCCATCAGGTCGCAGGCAACGTAGATACACATGCCCACCGGGGGAGTGACCAGACCAATGCCGATGACCACGGTGATCAGAACGCTGAGCACGATGGGGTTGATGCCCACGCCCAGAGCAATGGGATACAGGATGGGCATAAACAGGGTCAGCGTTGCGATGGACTCCATGAACATGGTGACGATGAAGAAGATCAGCAGGATCATGATGAGGATGACGGTGGGGTTGGTGGAGAAGCCCAGCATGGTCTTGGCCACCCACTTGTCAAAGCCTGCGGTAGTCAGCATAACAGTGTACAGCTTTGCTGCGCCGATGACGATGAAGATACGGCCGCTGGTGCGGACGGTCTCTGCAAAGGCAAACTTGATGTCTTCCCACTTGAGTTCGCGGTAGATGATGCCGCCGGCAAACAGACCGTAAACAACAGCGATCACGCCTGCCTCGGTGGGGCTGACGATACCCATGGTAATGGTGCCCACGATGATGATAGGCATGAGCAGGGCGGGCCAGCTCTCCCACAGGCCGTGCAGCACAGGGCCGATGGTGAAGTGACCGGGCTCCTTGGGCACGCCTTCTTTCTTAGCGAGGAAGTAGCTGACGATCATCTGTGCCAGACCGCACAGGATGCCGGGGATGATGCCGCCGAGGAACAGCTTACCGGTGGAGATGCCGCAGATACCGGCAATGACCACCATGGGGATGGACGGAGGAATGATGATGCCGATGGTGGAGGAAATGGCGGTAACGGCAACGGTAAAGTTCTTGGAGTAGCCCTTGCGGATCATTTCCGGCATGAACATGCCGGAAACACCAGCGGTATCGGCAACAGCGGAACCGGAGATGCCCGCAAAGATCATGCTGGAAAGCACGTTCACGTGAGCCAGACCGCCGTAGATGTGGCCGACGATGGAGTAGCAGAAGTCCATCAGGCGCTTGGAAATACCGCCCTTGGACATGGTGAAGCCGGCAAAGGTATACAGAGGGATGGCCAGCAGTGCAAAGCTGTTCATGCCCTCAAACATGCGCTGGGCAATGGTGACGGTGCTGCCGCCGCCCAGGAACAGGATGCCGCCCATGGCGGACAGGCCCAGACTCATGGCGATGGGCACACCCAGAAACAGCAGAACGAAGAATGAGATCAGCAGCCATGCGATCATTTGGATTCGCCTCCTTCAGGTTTCGTGGTAAGCTCAACCACCAGATTGAGAACGGCGGACAGGATGCACAGCACACCGGCAATGGGGAAGATGGTGTACACCTGACCCATGGTGAACTGCGGCATGGTGGAAACGGCCTGCTTTGCGCGGGTGCACAGCTGGTAGCCGCCGTAGGTGACCATGACGTAGAACAGGATGATGAACACATCACGGATGATGACAACGATCTTTTTGCCCAGCGGAGTCTTACCGAGGATGGAATCCACCACCTCCACGCGGAGGTTGGTGCCCATGGCGTTGATGCCAATGCAGGCAATGAGCATGGACCAGACGTTCAGATACTGGCTGCTCTCCATGTACCACTTGAAGCCGCCGATGCCGGGGATCAGGCGCAGCACAACGTTTGCGAACAGAATTACCATCATAGCCGCGCACAGAATGGCGGAAATGAGGGTGGTGATCTTGTCCAGAGTGGTTTGCAGTTTTTTCACAGTACAAACTCCTTTCCAAGTGCGATTCAGATAAAATGCAAAGGGACGAAGGGCACGCCCCTCGTCCCTTTGCTTCGGTTTTATTTCAAGGTTTTCTGGTCAGTGATCTCAGCGGGCTTCTTTCCATGCCTTCAGCTGATCCAGCAGGTCGCCGTAGGTATCAGCGTTGTCGGTCAGGACCTTTTCGGTCGCAGCTGCAAACGGAGCCAGTTCCGGGCTGTTGATCTTCATGCCCTTCTCTTCCAGAGCGGAGACCAAATCGTTGGTCTGCTGCTCGTTCAGCTCACGGTCGTAATCGGCAGATGCCTTTGCAGCGTCGGAAACGATCTGCTGCTGGTCAGCGCTCAGCTTGTTCCAGCTGCTCTCGGCAATGGTAAAGCACATGCCGGAGTAGATGTGGTTGGTGATGCTCAGGTACTCCTGAACCTCGAACAGGTTGTTGTTGTAGATAACGGGGATGGGGTTCTCCTGTGCATCGTAGGTCTTCTGCTGCAGAGCCTGATACAGCTCAGAGAAGCTCAGCGGCTGGGGGTTGGCACCCAGAGCGGTCATGGTAGCCATGATGACGGGGTTCTCGGGGGTGCGGATCAGCAGACCGTTCATGTCGGCAGGGCTGTTGATGGGGCCCTTGGAGTTGGTCACGCAGCGGAAGCCGTTGCAGTAGTGGGCCAGCACACGCATATTCTGGCTCAGCAGGCCTTCCTCAGCGGCAGCCTCGATGTCGCTGTCCATGAATGCCCATGCATCGTCGAAGGTCTCGAACTGGAACGGCAGTGCGGAAATGCCCATCTTTGCATCGTAGGTGGCAAAGTTGGAAGCGTCGGTGATGATGATATCCACCGTGCCGGAATCCAGAGCGATAGAGTTGATCAGGTCAGCATCGCCGCCCAGCTGGCCGGAGGGGTACAGCTGAACTTCCACAGCGCCGCCGGTCTTTTCGGCAACTTCTTCTGCAAACTGCTTTGCGCCCTTTGCACGGGGGTCTTCTTCGTTGGTGGAGAAGCCCAGCTTCAGGGTGACAGCCGAGCCGGAAGCGGCAGCGGAAGAACCGGTGGAAGCGACAGAACCGGAAGAACCGGTAGAAATAAAGAGACTGGCAATCCCCAGATATACAGCATCCCAGCTTGCAGACAAAGCCAGAAAGGCGGGGGATGCTCCGGATATTGTGAGGGATTCCATTACAAAAGTTACGCTTCTGGATTACTCAGATATCATTGGTGGAGACGAAGAAATAGAAGAATAATTGTATTTAAAAAAAAACAAAAAAGTACTTGCATTTCCTGATGATATATGTTATCTTAGAACAGCTGTGACATGATAGCAAAGAAACGTGAGGTTGCT
>OFLY01001959.1_pt1 | contig 10909 bp, 8 predicted proteins | sample 1541161 | NCBI WGS metagenome assembly OFLY01 (sample SAMN04209247, study PRJEB22552) | human gut metagenome | biome: gut; material: feces | host: Homo sapiens | place: USA: Oklahoma | reverse complement strand
TCTTATAGCCGATGTTGCCGGCCTCGATGCAGGGGAAGATGAAGGTGTTGGCCTGGCCAGCGACCTTGCTGCCCTTGCACTTGACCTGTGCAACTTCGGGAGCAACGGCAGCGTCAAACTGCAGCTCGCCGTCCACAGCCAGCTCGGGGTCCATCTCCTGAGCCTTGATGGTAGCGTCATGGCTCAGAGCAACGGTGCCGCCCTTGCCGGAACCCTTGGTGGAGAAGCTCAGAACTGCGACCTTCGGATCGATGCCGAACAGCTTTGCGGTCTTGGCAGTCTCAACGGCCACCTCAGCCAGCTTTGCGGAAGCAGCGAGCTTGACCTCGCCGGTAGCCTTATCAACGGTATCGGTGTAATCAATGTTGACAGCGCAGTCGCCCATGGCAATGCGCTTCAGACCCTCTTCGCCAAAGTCACGGTCCAGAATGAAGCAGGAGCTCACCAGGTGTGCGCCCTTCTTGGTCTTGACCAGCTGCAGAGCGGGGCGGATGGTATCGGCGGTGGAGTAAGTAGCGCCGCCCAGCAGGCAGTCAGCCTTGCCCATCTTGACCAGCATGGTGCCGAAGTAGTTGGACTTCTTCAGCATTGCGGTACACTCTTCAGCGGTCTGCTTGCCCTTACGCAGCTCGACCATGGTGTTCACCATCTCGTCGAAACCTGCGTAGTTCTCAGGGTCAATGATCTCAGCAGCGGAAATATCAAAATTGCCTGCGGCAGCAGCAGCCTTGCACTCAGCCTCGTTGCCCACCATGACAACCTTCAGAACGCCCTCGGCCAGCAGCTTGCTGGCTGCCTCCAGGATGCGGGGGTCATTGCCCTCGGTAAAAACGATCGTCTTGGGGTTTGCCTTCAGCTGTGCTACCAGCGGTGCGAACATATCAGCCATTGTTGATTACCTCCGAATTAACTATCCAATATTCACATCCGGGTGCCTGTTGGACACAAGGATGCCTTTCTCTTTTATTCTAGCACACCCGGCAAAAAGTTCAAGACAAAATTGGCTTTTTGTGCTATTATTTTAGGAGAAAACCATTTTTTATTTGTGAATAAATTATCATTCAGCTGCAAGGAGATCAAACTGCTATGGATTGGGATACATTAAAGGCTGAGTGCCTTGCCTGCCGCAGATGTGAGCTGTGCACTGACCGCACCCATGTGGTGTTCGGGCAGGGTGTCCAGACTGCTGAGGTGCTGTTCGTGGGCGAAGGCCCGGGCCAGAGCGAGGACGAGCAGGGCCTGCCCTTTGTGGGCCGCAGCGGCCAGCTGCTGGACAAATACCTGTTTGCCATCGATCTAGACCGGAGCAAAAACTGCTACATTGCCAACATCGTCAAGTGCCGCCCGCCCCAGAACCGTGACCCGCTGCCCACCGAGAGCGAAGCCTGTATGCCCTGGCTCCGGGAACAGTTCAAGCTGCTGCAGCCAAAGATCGTGGTCTGCCTGGGCCGTATCGCTTCCCAGCGGATGATCCGCACCGATTTCTCCGTGACCAAGGAGCACGGCACCTTTGTGCAAAAGAACGGCGTATGGTTCATGGGCACCTTCCACCCCGCCGCCCTGCTCCGGCAGGCGCAGAACAAACCCGCCGCCTTTGCGGATTTTGTGGCTCTGCGGGATAAGATCCACGAGGTGTGCGGGCACACATATTAACAAGCTCACCCTCTCCGTCATTGCTGTCGCAATGCCACCTCTCCCGAAGGGAGAGGCCTTGGCAGAAAGATGAAGCTCACAAAAACTGCCAAGGGCTCCCACTTTGGGGGAGCTGGCGAGCGAAGCGAGACTGAGAGGGCAAGGCCGTTTCCAAGTATCATCTTCCTTCATTTTTGCATACCCTAAAGCAAAAGTGAGGTGTTCTGATATGAAAACGATCCAAAGCCGTTCCCCCGATTTCTTTCTGGGGGCCACCACACCGGCGGGCTTCAAGGGTTATTTTGAGCCGCTGCGCCGGGAGCCCGGGATGCAGATGCTTCTCATCAAAAGCGGGCCGGGATGCGGCAAATCCACCTTGATGAAGCATCTGGCCCAGGCCGCCGAGCAGCAGGGCCAGCGCATCGAAAAGATCCACTGTGCCAGCGACCCGGACAGTCTGGACGGGGTCATCTTCCTCGACCAGAAACGTGCCATCATCGATGCCACCGCGCCCCATGTGGTGGAGCCGGACGCGCCCGGGGCTGATGAGCTGGTGGTGAGCCTGTACCACACCATCGATGCCGGAAAGCTGGCTCCCCACCGGGACGAGGTCAAGGCCCTGTTTTCCCGGAATGCCGCCCTGCGGGGCCGGGCAGCCCGGTATATCGCATCGGCGGGCAGCCTGATGCTGGACAGCCGCCGGGCCGAGGCCTGCAGCGCCAACTTTGAAAAGGTGCGCCGCTACGTCAAGCGGCTCTGCACCCGACTGCTTCCCCGCACCGAGGGCACCGCCAGCGAGGAGCTGCGGCTGCTCTCAGCCATCACCCCCAAGGGGATGGTATTCTACCGGGGCACGGTAGAAGCGCTGGCCGACCGGTATGTGGTATTCCGGGATGATTACGGGGCGGTCTCCCGCCTGCTGCTGGAACTCATCCGGGCCGAGGCACTGGCCCGGGGCTACCACATCATCACCTGCCCCTGTGCCATACACCCTGAAGATCAGATCGACCACATCTTCATCCCGGACCTGCGGCTGGCTTTTTTGACCGACAACCTCTGGCATCCCATCCAGCTGCCCGGCGTGCAGGCCGTGCGCTGCACCCGCTTTGTGGACCGGGAGAACCTGTCCGGCTTCCGCGCCCGCCTGCGCTTCAACGACCGTGCCGCCTCCGAGCTCATCGACCAGGCTGTCGCCCTGATGGCTCAGGCCAAGAACTGCCATGATGAGCTGGAGACTTATTACCGGGCCGCCGTGGATTTTGACCAGGTGAATGCTGTTGCAGCAAATTGTCAAAAGATCCTGGGTCTCGGGTAGGCCCTGCTGTTAAACCCCACCGTCAGCCCTTTGGGCTGCCACCGCCCCTAGTAGGGGCGGCCTTGGCAAAGCGATGTAGTTTGTGCGTAAAGGGGAACCCCAAAAAACTTTACGTAACGCCAGAGGCCCCACTATTAGGGGGGCTGGCGAGCGATAGCGAGACTGAGGGGTTTAGTTTCCCAACATACTGTGCACAACCTGAAAGGAAGTGAACCCCATGCCAACCATCCGTCTCTCTGTCCGGGAGCTGGTGGAGTTCCTGCTCCGCACCGGCAGTATCGACAGCCGCTTTACCGGCTTTGACCGGGCCAACGAGGGCGCACGCATCCACCGCAGGCTCCAGAAGGCGGCGGGTGAAGGCTACGCCGCCGAGGTGTTCCTCACGGCAGAACGGACGATGGAGGGAATCGGGTTCACCATCGAGGGCCGTGCCGACGGCATTTTTACCGATGAGGACGGCACGGTGGTCATCGACGAGATCAAGACCACCGCCGCGCCCACCGATGCCATCACGGAGGACATGAACCCCTGCCACTGGGCACAGGGCATGGTCTACGGGGCCATCTGCGCCGAGCAGCGGGAGCTGGAAACACTGGATGTCCGGCTGACCTATTACCAGATCGACACCGATGAGATCATCCGCTATACCCGGCACTTCTCCGCCGCTGAGCTGGATGCGTTTCTCAACGACCTGCTGCGGCAGTATCTTCCCTGGGCACGGCGGCAGCTGAACTGGGTGGAAGCCCGGAACCGGAGCCTTGGGGCCCTGCAATTTCCGTTTCCGGCCTACCGTCCCGGGCAGCGTGCCCTTGCCGGGGAGATCTATCGTGCCTGTGCTGCGGGCAAGGCAGAGCAGAAGGGAGGCACCCGGCTGTTCTGCCAGGCACCCACCGGCATCGGCAAAACGATGAGTGCCCTCTTTCCTGCCCTGAAAGCCATGGGCGAGGGCAAGGGGGAAAAGATCTTCTACCTGACCGCCCGCAACACGACACAGGCCGCTGCTGAGGATGCACTGGCCCGTCTGCGGGCGGCAGACCCGGCGCTTTCCCTGCGCAGCGTGACCCTTTCGGCCAAGGAGAAGGCCTGCCTGTGCAAGGATGCTGAGGGCCGTCCCGCCTGCCTGCCGGAAGCCTGCCCCTACGCCAACGGCTACTACGAGCGACTGAAGGATGCGCTGGCCGACCTGCTGGACAGCGCCGTCCCCTATGACCGGGCCGCCCTGACTGAGACTGCCCGGCGGCACAGGGTCTGCCCCTTTGAGCTGGGGCTGGACCTGAGCGAGTGGTGTGATGTAGTCATCGGGGACTACAATTATCTGTTCGACCCCACCGTGCACCTGCGGCGCTTTTTCGATGCGGCGGGCGACTACATTTTTCTCATCGACGAAGCCCACAACCTGCCGGACCGGGCCAGAGCCATGTACTCGGCGCGGTTCTGCAAGAGCAGCCTGACCGATGCCAGACGGGCCATCGGCAAAGGAAAAAGTGCACTGAAAACCGCGTTGACAAAGGCAGACAGGGGCTTTCTGGAAGCGCGCCGGGCGGTAACGAAGCTGGCCCCCCGCCGGGGTCCAGCGCCCACCGAACCGCCGGCAGAGGATTTCACCCAACAGACCAGCCTTCTGGACACCGAACCGGCAGAAGCCGTCTTCCCGCTGCCGGAGCCTTTGCTGGCGCGGGATGGCACGGTCTTTTTGCAAGAGCTGCCGAAGGAGCTGCTCCGACTGCTGTTCAGCCTGCAGTCCCCCCTGCAGGACTGGCTGGAGGCCAACCCGGAAGCCGATGCCCACGCCCAGCTGCTCGAGCTCTACTTTGCGTTGCAGGATATCACCCGGGCGGCAGAGCGGTACGACGCGCATTTTGTCACCCAGCTGACAGCCCGGGGCAGCGAGCTGGAATGGGAGCTGCTCTGCCTTGACCCCGCCCCCTTTGTGGATGCCAGCCTTGCCGCCGGGCGGGCTGCGGCACTGTTCAGCGCAACGCTCACCCCGCCGGGCTACTACCGCTCCGTGCTGGGCTGTCCCGATGCCCGGGCCGTGGCTCTGGAAAGCCCGTTTCCGCCCGAACATCTGGGGCTCTACTGCCTGCCCGGCATCTCCACCCGCTACCGGGACCGGGAGGCCAGTGTGCAGGCCGTCTCGGATGCACTGGCCACACTGGCCCGGGCCAAGGTTGGCAACTATCTGGCCTTTTTTCCCAGCTACGCCTATCTGCGGCAGGTATATGAGGACTTCACCGCCCGTTACCCGGACATCGGGACGCTGGCCCAGGAGAGTGGTCTGGACGACGCGGCCCGGGCGGCCTTTCTGGAACAGTTCGGCCCAAGCCCCGCAAAAACGCTGCTGGGCTTCGGGGTCATGGGCGGCATCTTTGGCGAGGGCGTGGATCTGGTGGGCGACCGGCTCATCGGGTGCGCCATCGTGGGGGTAGGTCTGCCTCAGGTGAACCCCCGGCAGGAGATCCTGCGCCGTTACTATGACGAGGCGGGCGGCACCGGTTTCGACTACGCCTACCGCTTTCCGGGCATGAACAAGGTGCTGCAGGCGGCGGGCCGGGTCATCCGCACGCAGGAGGACAGGGGCGTGGTGCTTCTACTGGATGACCGCTTTGCCCGCGCCGAATACACCCGCCTGTTCCCCCGCCACTGGCACCAGCTCCAATACCTGCGCAGCACCACAGAGCTGGAGCAGCAGCTTGCCGCCTTCTGGGCACTGAACCAATAGAAAAAAGCCTGTCAGCGCAAAAACCGACAGGCTTTTTCTCATGCTCCGGACATTTTCCGGCTCTTACTTCTTTCTGGGCAGGGATCTGCGCAGTTCATCCCAGGCAGTCATCTCCACCAATGTGGTGGCGCGCAGGGCGGCAAACGCTTCATCCAGATACTGCATCTCGCTCACCGCACGCATGGCGTGATCCGAAATGCACCACTTCCCAACGACCGTCTGCGCCATCCAGTAGACCATCCGCTCGGTCTTTTTCCGCTGTTTGGTGCCCTCGCGGTAGCGATCGGTGTTCTCCGCATCGTTCACGGGAACACCTGCCGCTTTCAGCATCTCACAGCACTCCCAGGCTGCATCCACGATCATCCTGCGCTGTTCCACTGTGGTGCGGGAAAGTTTCCCATCCACCGCATAGCAGGCATAGGCGCAGGGCAGGATAAAGGCGATGTGGCTCTTGAGCCACTCGTCCATATCGCTGTAATAGGTCAGCTTGTAATGAGTCCCCTCAAAGGCAGCCTGCAGCCGCAGGCGGAACGCGCCGGACAGGGGTGCGGTTGCGCCGCCAACGGTCATTCCCATCCCCATGTGCACACTGACCAGCCGGTCATGCTCCCGGCGGCCTGCATTGTTCTGGAAGCCAAAGGCGATCTTATCCACCGGGCGCTGCATGGCCTGCAGCATCTCCTGCGCATAGGGATCATTGCCCACAAAGATGAAGTACTGGCTCCGGTTTGCTTTGAGGATAGGCAGCACATCGGCCAGCTGCCCGGCCTGCACCGTGACAAACACAAGGTCATACACATCCTCAGGGGCCAGCACATCTGTCGTCTGCATCCGATCCACCGTTGTTTTCCGCTGGAGCATGTGGCGGATGGTCAGGCCCTTCTGGTCGATGACCTCCTTCCACTCGCCCCGAGCCAGCAGGGTGACCACATTTTTCTTGTTCTGTGCCAGACTGTGGGCCAGCTGACAGCCTTGAACGCCTGCGCCGTACACCAAGATCCTCATAACGAGATACCTCCTGTTTTGCATGATCAGCCCGGCCAGAAACACCGGGCTGTTACTTTTTCAGGAACGAGAAGAAGCCCTTTTTCTCATAGGGCCGGGTCTGCACGCCGGTCACGGTGTAACCCGTTTCGGCAATGGCAGCCTTCAGCGCCTCCACATCTACCGGCTGCTCCGAGATGATGACCGTCTCGCCCCTGGTGTGGGAAGAAGTCACCTTGTTCACCCGGGCGGTCTTGCGCACCACATCATTGATGTGGCTCTCGCACATACCGCACATCATACCATCGACCCTCAGAATCGTTTCTACCATTGTTGTCCCCTCCATACTGTATCTGCGGGTACCCCTGTCAAACTGCACAAGTCCAGCCCGCTGTTTTCGTCATTTTGTTAGTTTTAGCTAACTCATTGTGGAAACAAAAAGGCTCCTGCCCCGCACAGCACTGCTCTGCGGAACTTTGCCGATCTGTTTTCAGTTTTATCATACCATACCGGTGGGCAAATTTCAAGCTGCCCGCAAAACCGGCCGGGGGACTTTATCAAAGGGTCAGTTCATGGAAAACAGCGCTGCTTTCCAGCTCTTTCCATTGCATCGTGTTTCCTTCCAGGGTCATGTAGCTGTGGGGGCTGTTCTCCTTGGGGATGCTCACAGAACCCGGATTCAGATAAAGATTTCCCTGCCCGAACTCTGTCCAGGCCGGAACATGGGTGTGCCCGTGCAGCAGCACATCTCCCGGGGCCAGCGGCGGCAGATTTTTCACATGATAGATATGCCCGTGGGTCGCATAAATGAGCCGCCGCCCCACCGGAAGCACCGCATAATCGGCCAGCACGGGGAATTCCAGCACCATCTGGTCCACCTCGGCATCACAGTTGCCCCGCACGCAGAGCAGCTTCTCCTTTTTCCCGTTCAGCAGGGGGATGACCTCCTTGGGAGCGTACTCTCGGGGCAGGTCGTTGCGGGGGCCGTGGTAGAGCAGGTCGCCCAACAGGAACAGCCGGTCGGCTCCCTCCCGCTCAAAGGCCTTCAACATTTTGCGGCAGTAGTAAGCCGACCCGTGCAGGTCTGACGCGATCATCCATTTCATGGCAGATCCTCCTTTTGTGCGTTCTGTTCTTATTTTACCGCCGCCGCGCCCCTTGTCAAGGGCAAGGGTTCACTGTAAAAAGTCATACTTTTATTTTAAAAAGTCCTTGACAAGCATCCCTGTGATGTGGTATCTTTGAACCAATAAAATATCGTGTGGATTTTTACAGCATTCTGCAACTTTTCGCCACACAATGGTACAAAAGCCATTGTGTGGCTTTTGCTTTGCCTTCAAATCCAAATCTGACCCTCAGGAGCAATGAAAATGAACGATACTTTTATGAAAACCAGACCGGTATTCCCGCTGCTGCTCTCCATGGCCCTGCCCAACGTCATCTCGATGCTGGTGAACAGCCTGTACAACATCGTGGACAGCCTCTTTGTGGCCCAGATCAGCGAGCAGGCCATGACGGCGCTTTCGCTGGTGTTTCCCATCCAGAACTTTGTCAATGCCGTAGCCATCGGCTTTGGCATCGGCATCAACGCCCAGATCGCGCTCTACCTCGGCGCAGGCGACCACGAAAACGCCAACCGGGCCGCCACCCACGGCATGATGTTCTCCCTGCTGCACGGCGTGCTGGGCATGGTCCTCTGCATTGCCATCATGCCCGGCTTCCTGCGCCGCTTCACTACCGATCCCGCTCTGGTGGACATGGGCGTGACCTACTCCACCATCGTGTTCCTGTTCTCGCTGGTCAACATGGCAAACCTCGCCTTTGAGAAGATCTTCCAGTCCGTGGGCCGGATGAACGTTGCCATGGTGGCGCTGATCACCGGCTGCGTGACCAACATCGCCCTCGACCCTGTCCTCATCTTCGGCCTTGGGCCGGTGCCCGCTCTTGGCATTGCCGGTGCGGCCCTTGCCACCGGCATCGGGCAGGCCGTTTCCCTTGTGGTCTACCTCTATGTCTACTGCACCACCGAAGTCGCCGTCCGCTTCTCCCGCCGCTGCCTGCGGTTCGATGCCGCCCTTGACGGCAAGCTCTATGCCATCGGTGTACCGGCCATCCTGAATCTGGCCCTGCCCAGCCTGCTGGTCACCTTCCTGAACGGCCTGCTGGCGGTCTACTCCCAGAGCTATGTGACGGTGCTGGGCATCTACTACAAACTCCAGACCTTCCTTTACCTGCCGGCCAACGGCATCGTGCAGGGGATGCGCCCACTGGTGGGCTACAACTACGGTGCCCGGGAGCATGGCCGTGTGTCCAGGCTCTACAACCTGACACTGGGCCTGAGCGCCGGGATCATGGCCATTGGCACCCTGCTCTGCCTGACCATTGCAGGCCCGCTGATAGGTCTGTTCACCTCTAACCCCGAGACCATCGCCATCGGCCAGACCGCCCTGCGGATCATCTGCCTGGGATTCATCGTCTCGGCAGTGTCTACCACCTCCTCCGGCGCGCTGGAGGGTCTGGGCAAGGGCGTGCCCTCGCTGGTCATCTCCCTCTGCCGCTATATCATCTTCATCATGCCCATTGCGTGGGTGCTGTGCGGCCGCATGGGCCCTACCGGTGTCTGGCACGCCTTCTGGATCACAGAGGCCCTCTCTGCCGTGATCGCCTACGCGGTATATCACAAGGCAGTCCATCAGAAATAACCCTCTCTAACAAAAATTCCCGCTCGATGGAGCGGGAATTTTTTGTTATCATCTCTTCTTTTGTGGAAGGCTGCTCTCAGATCAGGCCCAGAGTTTTGAGCTCCCTTGCCACGCCGTCCTCCGTCACAGCCGGGCAGATGCGGTCGCAGAGCTTTTTCAGGTTGTCGGAACCATTGGCCATGCAGACGCTGATGCCTACCACATCGGTCATCTGCAGGTCATTGTCGCTGTCGCCAAAGCCGATGGTATCGGCCAGCGAACACCCCAGCTCATCACAGATGGCCTTGATGCCGGTGCCCTTGTTAAACTTGCGGTTGATGAGCTCCCCGTTGACGATGGCTGACGGGTTATCCCCCAGCCGGGACTCACAGAAGATGAACTGATCCTCATACAGCTGCTTTGCCTCAGCAAGGCAGGCCTCGTTGGGGGCGATGAACACCACCTTGTAAACCGGCTCTCCGTGGTATTCCTCAATAGGCCGGATGGTCATGCCATACTCCATCGTTTTGCGCCAGCGCTCGGCCTCGCTGTTCAGCTGCCCCGGCTTGCGGGGGAACAAATGGGCGAACCGCTCGATCATCCTGATGCCGCCGTAAGTATCGTCCCGGGCTTCCAGTGTACACTCGGCACCGGCACGCCCCAGCACCTCCCGCAGCCCCTCGACCTGCGCAGGCTCCATGGGAAGATCCACGAGAATTTTCCCATCACAGCCTACATAGCCGCCTGCAGAGCAGACAAAGCCATCGAAACCGTAGGCAAGCAGCGGTTTTGTCATGCGCAGGTTACGGCCAGTGCACAGAAACACCTTGTGGCCGTTGGCCCGGGCCTGCCGGATGGCCTCCACGGCACTGGCCGGAACGGTCATCTCACCGGGAGGCAGCAAAGTACCGTCAATATCCAAAAAAATCAGTTTTTGCTTCATAGTTTCCTCACTCTTTCACTGCCAGTTCATGGTAAAGCCGCGAATCAGCAGACCCACGGCCAGGATCGCCAGCAGCACCAGCAGAACGGTGCGGTTGGCCTGTTTCTGCTTCTGCCTGGCCCGGGCACGGCTGTTCCGGCTGCCGCCCTGCTTCCGGTTCTGGGGTCTGCCGCCGGAGCTGCGGCCGCTCGTGTTCTGCTTTGTGCTGCGGCGGGAAGCACTGCCGGAAGTCCCCTCTTTCTTCCTGCCCGCAGTGCTCTGGCCGGACTTTGCCGCGCGGGGTGCTTTCTCTTCCGGGGCCGCGGACGCAATGGGCTTTTTGGCCCCGCAGCGACCCAGATAATCCTCAGCCAGCCGGTAATACTGGCCCAGCTCACTGGTGCGCAGGGGCGCGCCTGCATAGCCCTCTTCCAGTGCTTCCACGGCCTCGTTGAAGAGGATCGCCGCCTGCGCAGCCGCCGTGCGGTCAGAAGCATGGGCCGCTTCATTGCGGGCGGTGCGCACCGCGTTGCAGGCCCGGCGGGCAGCAGCGGGGTGCTCCGTATTGCCCAGCAGATCCAGCGGGCGGGCAGCATCCTTTTCCGGGTCCAGCAGCACCCGCATACACAGGGTGGTATCCAGCTGCTGCCAGC
>OFLY01001957.1_pt1 | contig 10916 bp, 10 predicted proteins | sample 1541161 | NCBI WGS metagenome assembly OFLY01 (sample SAMN04209247, study PRJEB22552) | human gut metagenome | biome: gut; material: feces | host: Homo sapiens | place: USA: Oklahoma | reverse complement strand
GACATGCCATTCAACAACTGTTATATATAAAACAAGGGTGAGAAGCCTGATTTTCGGGCTTGCCACCCTTACGTATCATAGAAGAATCTTATTTACAGACTTTTTCTCACAGTCTCTGTTCAACCTTATATACACAAAGACCGAGAATTTCTTCTCGGCCTTTACTATGTATCCACTATTTTGAAGCAGTTTTTTTAGATTTTCTCGAAGTTTTTTTCTTTGACTTTTTGGCTCTCGCCTCCAGTTCTTCCGGGGATATTATCTGATAATAGGTTTCATTTCTATGCTCTTTTGATGTTTCTTTTCCCGAATATATTCTAAACGACACGCCCTGCTCTTCCAAACTTTCATTAATTTTCTTGATCTGAGCATACTTGATTCCATAATTTCTTCTGATTATTCCTTTAATCCTTTCAATATCCTCACCATAGAATCTTTTATCTGGCTCAAGATTCTTAGTAAATCCTTCCTCAATAATACCCTGCATTTTATATCTTGGTATAAGCAGCGGCGTTTTTATTCCATACTCCTCACAATAGTCCTGAAGTTCTTCTTTCCAGTCCTTGATATTCAACAACCGTATTTCCTCATTATATTTTATCTCGAAAAGCTGAAATTTTTTCTTTATAAAGTTGTACCGGATATATGGATTCTGCTCCACAAATCTTATCAGAGAAAATGTCGGGCCATATTCAAACACATCTTCCTGCTCTTTTATATATGTGTCAACAAATTTATTGGCAGCAGTTATTTCCTGTTGCTTTGCATACTCATACAAAAGTTTATCATGTTTAATCTCATGCTGCTGTGCATCTTCAATAATATAAACTGTACCGCCACCAACACGTACACGGCCAAAGAACTGTATTAAATTGGACAGAATATGGTTATCACAGATTACACAGGCATTCTCATTTAAAATATCCACCCCCTCTTTTAATCTTGATGTGGATATTAAGATCTCGCATTCTTCCGGAAGTACTTGGCTCTGAATAAGACTTGTATATACCTGGTCATTGATTTCTTCATTGTAGCCTGGAAATTTTTCCTTTAAAGCTGCGTCCATATCTTTTCTTTTTTCATCCGAAACTATGACAGCAATTTTTTCAATCTCTCCAATTCTCTTATCCAATACTTCTCTGATTGTCTCTGTGATAGTAGCTGTGTTATTTACAAAGTAGATAACCTTCTTATTTTCTTCCAAGGCCTCCTTGATAACATCCGCTCTTTTTTCCTTATAAATATACTTTATAGCCTCTGGTTTAACATAATTACAAATTTTTCTGTAATCTTCAATATGCCAACCATTGTTCTGAAAATAAGACTGTACTGGTTCTGGAGTTCCTGTCATTACAATAACCTTATGGCCTTGTTCTGCTGCATACTCAATGAATGTAAGCACATCAAACGAAGATCTGGCAAAGGTCGAATCTGAGGCCATCGAATGTATCTCATCAACAACAATATACTCATAGCAGTTCAGGAAATTATCTACTGTCATTTGCATGTCCGCATGAGCATTTATCAAAATGTATCCAAGTTTAGCATTCGTTATCAGGTTTTCTCTCTGCCCATCCTGTTCGCGCACAAAGCTTGTAAAACATGAGTGTGCAATATCCTCGTCTACCTTTGCACGTCTAGAAGTTATAAACAGTACATTTCCTTTTTGTGTCAGAACATCCTTTACCCATGTACTTTTTCCAGAACCAACACCTGCGATAAGCATAATCTTGTTTCCGTATTTCTCTATGAGCTTATCAATATCTAGGACATCTGATATATATTTTTTCTTCTCCGATTCTTCCCCATGCAATTCCATAGCCTTGTTTTCCTCTGCCATAGCCTCTCCTTTTCCTCATTTGCGAAATTTTTCTCCTGCTCTTAGAATAAGACAAATTTTCGCATTCAGCAATACCCAAACCTTTAAAAGGACCAGCAGCCAACTGCTGCCAGTCCAACCAAACCTAAGCTGTTGGTTTATTTCTTTTTATCGTATGCTTTTTCCTTCTCTTTCTTACCATTCTATCTAATGGACTATATTCATCAAATCCTTCTTTCAGATCTACAGCAAAAAGGTTTACATAATTTCGAGTCATATCAAGTGTTGAATGCCCCAACATTTTTTGCAGTCGGAACACATCTCCATTATTATGTATCCAAAGTTTAGCAAAAGTATGTCTAAGCGCATGAACACTGGTCTTTTTCACGCCTCTTGCTGCATTGTAATCACGAATAGATAATTTCAAGGCATTCTCTGTCAACTGTTCTCCAGACACATTGCAGAACAAGAATTCATTATCATCTGCTTCACTTCGAAAATCTCGTATAAACTGTGTAAGGACAAACGACAGCTCTGTACTCATAGGAATTATCTGAATTTTTTTATTTTTTGTCTGCTGCAACACTATTTCTTCATCCGGAAGATTTATATCCCGCATCCTCACATTACACACTGTTTTCTCACGATTTCCCGTAGCAAGAATCCAGTTAATAATCGCCCAGCATCTCCACTCACAATAAGAATCCCCTTTGGGCTTCTCCAGTAAAGCCTTCAGTTCTTCTTCACTGTAAGTTTCTTTCACCGTCTCCTGCCCTTTTACAAGTTTTACTTCTATTTTGCGGCAGTATCCTGATTTACTGCACCAATTAAAAAATGCACGGATATCACGTAGGTAATGATTTATTGAAGATACACTTAATTCTTCTTCCTTCAATCCCTGTGTAAAGCTCAAAACATCATCGTAATCAATCTCCTGGATTGGCGCATCTGTACATTCCATGTAATCCATAAAACGCTTCAAGCTGTCTTCGTAGTTCTGTAATGTACTCTCAGAAAGTCCCAGGATTTTTTTCTCATTCTTATACATCCGGAATAATTCCCACACATTCCGCTCCTGATCGGCCCTCCTTTTTATCTTCTTACAAACTCCCATAGTATACCATCCTTTCTTTATTCAAAAGGATCTATACCTATAATCATGGTGTCTATATTAGACATTCTGATTCTATCTGATGATCGACATTTTCATCTCGGTCCATTTACTCCGCATCACTTCACGCCCAGATATCCTTATCCCCCCTGAAACCCGAATAAACACAACAAAAAAACACCGTCCCCGCAGCTCTATATCTGCAAAAACAGTGCCTTTAGTGCGTCTTCAGGGGTTCGAACCCTGGACACCCTGATTAAGAGTCGCACATCGGCTTCCATTCATGCTAAATTCTGAAGTCACAAAGGGTTTTATCAGATTTTGTTAATTTAGACTTCCTGATTATATAGTATAATCCTTTTATATTTTAATAAAACTTTATCTGTTTTTTCTCCAACCGTCAACTAAATTCTCACATATTTTACTATCATTTCTTCAGTCTGTGTAGACATCAACCAGCTTAAGAATATCCAGAAAAAACAAGCCCTTTTTCCAGTTGAAAACACCCCGGGATAAATACAAAAAAAAGATGCAAAATAAACGATTTTCCACGATTCTATCCAGTACAATAAGATTAGAAAAAGTAGTAAATCTGACGTATACGGAATTAGTAGTAAAACTAGTGTCAACATCCCAGGTTGGCGATGTAGATGCAGTGGTAAAAATAACGTTCGTCAGAAATACCACCATAGGAGGAAAAATCATGAGTAAAGAATACGGCTATGCCAGAATCAGTACACCGAAGCAGAATATCGACAGACAGGTGAGGAATATCCTTGCCGCACATCCACAGGCACATATGATTAAAGAAGTATTCACCGGGACAAAATTCCAGGGAAGAAAAGAATTGGACAAGCTTTTACGGACTGTGAAGCCTGGTGATACGATCATCTTTGATTCCGTCAGCCGAATGTCCCGTAATGCAGAGGAAGGCTTTCTACTGTACCAGGATCTTTTCAATCAGGGCATCAACTTAGTCTTTCTGAAAGAGCCACACATCAATACAGACACGTACAAGAGGGCTTTACAGGGCGGTATTCCGACCACAGGAACCAACGTGGACTTTATCCTGGATGGCGTGAATAAGTATCTCCTGGCACTAGCTAAGGAGCAGATCAGGCTTGCGTTCGAACAGGCTGAGAAGGAAGTGCAGGACTTACACCAGAGAACCGCAGAGGGGATCGAGACGGCCAGGTTAGCAGGTAAGCAGATCGGCCAGAAGCCCGGAACACATCTGGTTACAAAAAAGTCCGTGGCTGCGAAAGAGATCATCCTAAAACATAACAAAGCATTCGGTGGATCACTGAATGATATCGAGACGATCCGCCAGGCCGGGATCACCAGAAAAACGTTCTACAAGTATAAGAAAGAACTACTGTCAAATACTGTTGCTTAAATCGAACGTACACAGGAAATAAGCCTCTGTTTTCGGAACAGTCGAAGAAGTGCAGGCTAGGAGATGCAGCGGCCGAATTTGATCTATACAGTGTGATTTATCCCTTATCTGCATCGCTACTGCCTCACAGATCACCACAAAGAAACGAAATGCCTAGACAGCTTATTATGGTTGTCCAGGCATTTTTTGTTATCGGTTATGTTATGGTTCAAGCTCAGAAAAAATGAGCTGTATGTTGGATATTCAGGAGTATCCAGATTTGGATGAAATACTGCTTACGACCTAGAAAATTACTGGTTGTATCTGGAATAAATAGAGTTGCAGAGGCACTTGAAATGTTGTTATCGTACGCGCGCAGGCAGTGTTGAAGTCCTGCTGGTTTGTCTGTTTATCCGCTGTAAGTTTCCGACATGTTACTACAAAATATCCGCAGAAATCCTTTACTACATACGAGAAAATCATCATTTGCGAAATTTTTGCACTCTCTAAGGCTTGCAAAAAAATTTCGCATTCCATCAAAACTCATTAAAAAATCACGATCATCTTCTCTCGTATTCACCTCTATAAGCTCTGGTCTGTGTCTGATGGAACATACTTACAAATATCCTGTATCTCACAGTTCAAAATTCGGCAGAGATCGTTCAATGTTGTTGTGTTCACTGGCTTATTCTTACGTAGCTTATCAATGGTAGCACTCGATACATGATACCTGTTAATAAGTGTATATGTGGATTCTGATGATTTCTTTAATGTATCCCAGAATGGACTATAAACTATCAACTCGACCTCTCCCTTCTGTATTCCAGAATACGGGATAGTCTTATTGTTGACTATAGTCATTAAAATAACTATAATATAGTAAAATTGTTTCATTCCAAGGAGGAACATAGCATTATGGATATCATAGATCAGCTTTACAACTCACATGTAAGCACAGCCACATTGGACGCCCTGAACAAGTACCGGGTACACAAGGATCAGGCTCTACATGGTTATCATGCTCTTAAAGAACAGCTTACAGACGATCAGGCCGCCGCTCTGGATCAGGTTATGGATGAGAACCTTAATCTTCTGGCGGACGAGTTGGAGCAGAATTTCAGAAACGGTTTCTGTCTTGGAGTGAAGATGATGTGTGAAGTGTTCGGGAAATAAATGTTAAAAAAGAGCGAGCAGTTTTTATACTGCCCACTCCATTTGTTATTTTTTCAACAACTTTTTACCCTGCTCTGTTAAATGTATATTACCTGTCGCTATAGCATAAACATGTAAAACCTCCGCAAACTGCTGCAAACTCATTGAATTATTATTTTCAAATTTTACATTGTCATTTACAGGCGTAGTAACGACATCCCCCTGCCTACCGCTCTCTCCCGGTAAAAAAGAAGTTGTCCGATCACCTACACCCGCACGACTGATTTCTTCACCAAGCGTATGAATATCCTCTATCGTTTCTGTCCCAGAGTATAACCGCTTCATGCATGGCTGCATATGAGCTAATATATCGTGCATTTTCGATAATAAGAAACGTATGTTTTTAGGATTGCAATTTACTTTTAAATTTCTCATCGCCTCTGCCCTGGTATTAAATGGAACATAGCTCGAACAATGATGTACTTCCACACCCGTTCCGTTCCGGTTTCTCCTGAATGCTTTCAGCCCCTTTTCTTCTATACACTCAGCAGTCTTCCCGTCAATATATGGTAACTTATCCGCAAATACCAGTCCAACAATCGCTTCTCGTGGATAGGCATCTTTTTTGATTCTAACCTGTAAACGCGGACCGCTCTGTCCATAATATAACGCTACACGATATCCAGCTTTCTTACTTCCCATTACTCGGACAATCGTACCTTGGTCAGACACCCACCAGTTTTTAGGCAATCCATGTCTTGCCTTATAGAACCGCTGCTGCCTGTTATTTTTCGTATCAGCTAAATAGCATTGTCTGAATTCTTCTCCTGATTCTGGAATATATGTGAAGTCCTCTCCATTTAATGTCAACGGTGTTCTGTTCTTATTCCATTCTTCGAAGATTTTTGCATAAGCTCCACTATTTTTCCTGTCCTTTTTCATAGGTAACCTCCTAGTATATAAGTGTTTCACTTTCTTCAGAGAAAGTGACATTAGATACCATCACTTTCTCTGCATCTGAGCTTCTCTTTATGAAGCTGTTTTTTTCAAATTTTCTTTCAAATCTTTTGGAAACACTACATACATAAAAGCAAGGAACTCTTCTATAGTAGGATTTTCTCCGCATATCGCTTCCAAAACAGCTAGCTTTAAGTCTCCATCTTCACCGGACAGTATATGGTTCATCGCAATTTCTATGTAGCTTTCTACTTGCTTTATTGCTACACCATATTTCTTAGCAATGATGTCAAATATCTCTCTACATTTTTCATCATTTCCTGTGGTGAATCTACCACTGCCTTTTACCGCAGCAGCATCTTTTCCTGCAAGCCTTCTGCCCATGAGAAACATGCTTGTGGCCAACCATTTGATTCCTTCAAAGTGCTCTTCTGAAAAAAGTGGAAATTGTCGCATGTTATAATCTCTCCTTTTCATTTCATGCTTTTTATGGATTACAAACACAAAGAACAAACCAGTATGTCTTTCCGTCAATCTTCAACGTCAGCCATATCCTTATGCTCGTATCCTGCATAGTTTAGTTGTCAAGGTACATTGACAGACTTGTCACGAAATGAAAAAGATGCTATACTACACTTGATAAGAATGTATGGGCATCGATTCATTCGTGAATCTGTCCTGGCTCGGAGAGAATGTGTCACCATTCCTTCCGATACAAAAAGTCTCAGGGTTTGTCTCTGGGGCTTTTTTGTTTGCCATAAGTGCACTATAACAGTCTCATCTTCATCTGTCAAGTTGTTTTTTATTTTCGTCACATTTTTTTGGTATAATAGTGTTTTCTATACATATATCACCTATTTTTCGGTGATTTTAATTGACTTTTCTATGTTGCATCGTATATAATGTAATAAATATAAGAATATCGATATTAGCTTTCAAAGCCTCCACGCCAGTGGACTGTTCTGCGCAAGAATCTTAATTCTTCTTTACAGTAGTCTTATACTAAACCAAGCTAATATTCTTCTAGCTCAATACAAAAACCTCTTAAAAATTCTATTCTATAGAAAGGATGAAAAATTATGCAGTACGAAAAACTTGAAAATTCAGAAGCTTTAGCTACTATGTTGAAAGATTTACGTTTATCCCACCCAGTTGATGGGAAGCCACTCACAGCACATGAATTATCACTCAAAATGGGCAAAAACAGAGCTTGGGTGTCTCAATTAGAGAGCAGACGTCTAAAAAAAGTAAAGACAGACGATGTGTTAAAACTATATCGTATACTCTTAAACACTGATGCTACAAGTGCGGAAGTGCAGTTCCAAAAAGATTATGCCGCCAATATAAGCACTAATAGTTTCTTTGAACAAACATTCAAAGCTTTGCATGATACCGTTTTAACAAAATACCTTTCATTAGAAGAACCCGAAAACAAGAAAAAATTATTAACATTAATCTCAAATCTAGAAAATGGATTTAATAATAATTTTTTTGACCTCATTGATTTGTTATATGATTTTGATTTTTCAATGTTAAATAAACTTCCTTCCAAACAACGGGGCACTATTATAAACGGCTTTGCAAACTCCAAACAGCTTTTAAATAGGTATAAAGCACTCTTCTTATTACAGCAAACGCTACAAGAAAGTTCCTATGTATCTAATAACATCAGAAAAAAGCAGTCCAATCCAATGAATTGTATAGAACACTTAAAAAAAGGATTATCATATATTTCAAAAATTCAAATACATGAAATGCATTTCTCAATCAAAGAAAAATATATAGATGTAATGAATAAATTTTTATTGGCTGTAAAAGAATATTCCTCTTGCTTCTTTTCTTATATGCTTTTTGATATTCCTACAATCCAAAACTTTAGCGAACACAATATGCAACAAACACTACAGTTACTACGTCAACATTTAGATGAAATTGAACACAACATAAATTTCCACGATATCGAACATGAGTTACAAAATCAAATAATAATCTCCGAATTTCTGCCAGATTTAGAATCTTTAACACCTACAAAAGACTCTAATTCTTCCAAGATTATATACATCCCATTAAAAAAGGAGCAGGACGATTAATCCTGCTCCAGCATTACTTAATTCCGGGAACTGTTGGATCAAATCTGCCATATCAGAATTCTGGAATGTACCGTTTGTTACGGACTCCATAGCAGACTGGATATTCTTCATGTCAGATTGGAAGTTATCTGTTACAGTATCAATGTCAGTAGCAGTATCTTCTGCTGCATTCTTGAACTTAGAAGCGAATGTGACAGATTCCTCTGGAGTTTTCTTCTTAGCTTCCTGTGCTGCCTCGAAGTTTTTCTTAGTGGTTTCCTCATCCCATTTCATCTGCTTAGGATTATAGTTATTGTCCTGGAGATAATCCCAGAAGTTCTCAAGCTCTTCATCCGTTTTACCTTTGAAGAAATCAGACTGTCCAAGACCATCTTTACCAAATATATCCTCAAGATTCTCCTTGATACCTTCCAAATTCTTTGCATCAGGATCTGCAATAGACATAATACTATCCTTGAGATCATCCGCAGTAAGTCCGGCATTGCTCATTGCATCTTTAAGACCGTCTGTGTCATCAATCATTTTCTGGATAGCATCTGTACCACCGGATTTACCTGCGGCAATGAGTTTATCCTTCAGATCTGAGAACTGAGAGAGTGCAAAGATGTTATTCATCTTGTCGGAAGTAGTAGAAGTGGAACCGACAGCTTTCTTGTAGTTATCTGTAAGTTGTTGCACTCTTTTAGCAGTATTTCTTGCAGATTCGTCTATGAGATTACCATTATCATCCCAGAGATCCTGAGCTTTATCAGAAATATCAGCTACAGAATCTGTTAATTGTCCCTCTGTTGTTGAAATATCATCTTCGATAGATGCTAGTTTCTTCTTGAATTTTTCAGGACTATAATTACTCTCATTACTGATGAGTTCTTCTCGCTCGGCTTTCTGGCGGTTCAGTTTTTCAATCATATCATTGGCTTCATCAATATCATCCTGATATTTTACACCGCCCGTAAGTAATCCCCTATTATACCAATCTCTTTTCTTGTTAGTGTGAAGTCCACTTTTTTCAAGAGCATCCTTAGCGTCTAAAGCCTGTTGTTTCTGAGTTGCGTCAACCAGGTTATCCTTAACCTTCAGCTGAGACTCCATTAAAGAATTCTTCGATGCTAGATTTTCAAGCTCTGCCTGTTCATCTGTAGAGCGGTTCTCTTTAGCATTGAGTTCATAGTATCTTTCTTTATTCGTGTTGTATTCTGACTGAAGTGAATCACGTTCAGATACCGCATTATCGTATTTCTGTGAAGATTCTTCATACTTCTTGTTTGCATTGTTATTAGTCAGTACATTGTTCCATAAGGATTTACCAGCATGAATAGCAAGTCCTCCAAGAATAAGAGGAATAGCAAATTGTGCGACAGAACCAAGTACAGCAGAAATACCACTGCCAAATGATGTGACACCGCCTACAAGGTTGCCAATTCCATCAGAGAGTATATCTCCAAGAGATGAAGATTCTGCCTTTGCACCTTTGGCTATATTCTTCTTTACCGCATCAGCGTCAATCGTATCAAACGCTTTTATGAACATTTCCATTATTCCATCAGAAATAATAGAGCTTCCATCAGATTTTGTATTTAAATGTCCGAACCACTTGGCAGCTGAATCCTGATCCCCAAACATTTTTAAAGCATCAGAGATAGTATCCGTATCTCCATTTTTCATTGCCTTTTTAAGATTTCCGATTTTACTTAATGACTATAGTATGATAAAATTTATAGTATAACAATAGCAATAAAAGGAGGAATTCTATATGCTTATCAAATGTCCCGAGTGTGGTAAAGAAGTTTCTGATAAAGCACCTGCCTGCATTCACTGTGGGTTTCCTTTGAACGATATACATAAAGAAAATACTTGCCTTGTTGATGGAGCAGAATATGATATGACAGAACTTAAAAATTATTATGCGAAATTAACTGATTATGAAAAAGGAGAATTTTATAGAAGAATAAAAAGCGAGTATAGAGGTAATTCTGAAAGTTTTCCAAATGAAGTGTTTAATCTTTTAGGTAATATAAACGAACATTTTGATTGGTGGCACAATAGTCGTATACATTACAAATTCGTCCTCACCTGTATCGACCACAACTTCCAATACTTCGAATTTAACACTGCCGATATTCCAGATCCATCCAAAACAGTTCGCTGTCCAAAGTGCGGATCAACGTCTGTGACAACTCAAGAGAGAGGTTACAGTATCATGTGGGGAGTGTTAGGATCAACCAAAAAGAAGAACCTGTGTCAGAAGTGTGGCTATACCTGGTGGCCGGGTGCGAGGAAGTAAGAGTGGAGTGTTAATCACTCTTCCCGGTCATCCAGAGCCTTAACATCCTTATTCAATATCTCATCAAATTGTTCAACGAGAGTATGAAACTTTTTCTGTAAAATAATGTTTATAAGGTTCTTCTATGA
>OFLY01001949.1_pt1 | contig 10934 bp, 7 predicted proteins | sample 1541161 | NCBI WGS metagenome assembly OFLY01 (sample SAMN04209247, study PRJEB22552) | human gut metagenome | biome: gut; material: feces | host: Homo sapiens | place: USA: Oklahoma | reverse complement strand
TTATAGTCTTATTCAGTATGATGTCCCGATAATTTGTTTTTACTAATTCTATATTATTCTGCCAGACGGCTTTAATTAATATGTTTTCAATCCGCCGGATATTTGTTTTTGGAAAAGAAGACCTCATTTTTAAAGAATAAAAAAATACCTGTGATGTGGGCAAAACTTTTTCAGGATCTTTTAAAAGATTGTGACCGGGAGATATATTCAAATCCGCAATTTTATACATGGAAGAAAACAAAGTAATAGCAAGTCGAATGGCTGTGTATTAAAATTAGGTAATGTAATTGAAGAAAAGATATGATATCATATGGGTAACAAATTGAACTGTGTGTGGAGGTGATGGCTGTGAAGAAAAAAGTGACAATAGTGTTGGTCATTATTAGTATTGTTGCTATAAGTACAATGATTATGTTTTCAACATATAAGTCTTCAGAAGCCTGTCGAAAAGCAAATGCCGCGATACAGTGGGATTGTTCTGTAACCTGTGCGGAAGAGTCAACGCCTGATTCTTATGTAATTACATATTCTGATGCAAAAATTTTATCCAAAACAGGCGTGTTGACGGTTCAGAACAGAAACGATTTTGACGTTATTGTGCATCTGCTCTGCGAAGGAAAACAGGAACTCGTATCTGGCAGTATTCCTGCGGGTGGCTGCTATTCTTTTCTGAACGTTACAGATGAAGAATACACGGTAGGCATCCATGCTGATGTTGATGAAAATACGGATATAAAAGTATTTGTATATGACGGAAAAGACACCGAACCATATACAAGATAATTGATAAGACAAAGGAATATTGAAAAAAATATTCGCAGATATTTTGGGATATGAAGTTCAGGAATGGATAATGGATTTAGAAGCATTAGGAATTCACTCATATGACTTGGATGATCTGGCACAAACACAGAAAATATTCCACTGCCGATAAAAAAGGCAGCTTTTCCCTATATCTACACGCCATAGGTATCGAAAACCTATGGCATTTTTTATAAAATTTTTTTCTTGAAAGCAAATTGCTGTTTTTCAAGTCTAATAATTATAAGAAGAAAAGGAGGTACGTTATGGATGCTTTAATAACAGAAGCTAAAAATGGAGATAAAGAAGCATTTGTCAGATTAATCCGGATGAATAAGCAGAGCCTGTATAAGACTGCCTGGATTTATCTTCGGGATGAGCAGGACATTGCTGATGCCCTGCAAAATACAATCCTATCCTGCTATGAAAATATACAGAGACTGAGAGAACCGAAGTATTTTAAAACCTGGCTGATGCGGATCCTTATAAATGAGTGCAAGGACATTCTCCGCCAAAAGAACCATGCAGCAGAACTGGATGATTTTGCAGAAGGGGTACATTGTGAAGAACTGAATCTCTGTGAATGGAAACAATTGCTTTTATGCCTGGATGAAGAAAGTAGGAAAATCGTGGAACTCTATTATTTTGATGAGTTTTCAGTTAAGGAAATCAGTGCCCTTCTTGAAATGAACAGCAATACCGTATCAACCAAACTTTCCCGGGCAAGAGCAAAATTAAAAAAGGTGATCAGGAGGTGAGACTATATGAAGGAAATCAGAAGGATTTTAAAAGAAGAAACTACAATACCAGAAAATATTGATAAAGCTATGGAAGATGTTCTGAGTGGAATTTTAAATTCCCCAGATGAGAAAACAACGGGGGATTTAAGTAAAAAAACAGATGGAGAAAGAACGAAAAATTCAGGAAATAAGAAAAAAATAATTCGGATTCTTCTTCCGGTAGCTGCTATATTAGGAGTTAGTACTGGTGTACTTGCAACAAATATCGGACGACTGTATAAAGAACTTGAGCAACAGGGGGTCACTGAACAGGAAGCAGCTCAAATGGTTGTCACAGAACCTGAGTCAACTGCAGAAAATATTACTTCTTATTCAATAACGCCCGAGGAGGTCGATTGGAATCAGTCCATGCTGACTGTTAAAGAAGCGTATTTTGATGGCGGCGGTTTAAGTTTTCTCGGAGAACCTTCCACTGAGGCAAAGAATTATATGATCGGTTGCCGTGATCATGCAACGGTGAATGGAAAAGATGCACTGGCTTCTTTAAATAAAATAGAAGGGGAAGATCTTTATTATGGGCATATTACTTTGTATGATGACGCTTTGATTGAGAAAATATTAAAAGAAGATTCTGAAGTAGAACTTTCCATGACTATTCAGGCATATCCTGTTTATGACGGTAAGATTTATTATACCTGGAAAGACACTGAAGCTTACGAAAAGATTTTTAAAATTGGTTCTTTTACAGATTCAGAAGGAAGGGTTTCTTATGCACTTCCTGCGGAGGACGTTTACAGAGGATATACGCCTCAGACCCTTACGTTAACCCTCCCATTAAAGGATGAAGTAAGGGATATCATTGAAAAATATAGAAAAGAAGGGAAATTGCAGGCTGCTGACACCGGAATAGAACCATCTTCGGGTGAGAGTACGCAGAACACAACAGATTTGGAAAGTTCGTCAAATACTACGAGTGTAAATGAAAAATATGATCCGGAAAAAACAATGTTGCAGGTAAAGGAAAACCATGTAACAGCTTCTCTGCCGGGAAAATCAGGAACCCTTACGATAGAAGCTGATATTACCGGAAATACCGATGACGTTTCAAAGGGAGTTCTGAAAAAATGCAATATATCAGAGAAAGACATCTGCTCCTGGTTTGGCGGGAAAGATGGATGGGAAAAATCTGTAACAGATGAAACGGTCTGGGAAAATAAAGAAAAAGGACTGCAGTTATTTATTTCGGATGGGATGATAGAGTGTGATGGATTAAGTGAAAAAGATTTGGGATTTTTAGGTGAGAATACAGAAGATGAGAAATTAAATATTATAAATCAACTGTTTTCCAAAGCTGATTTAGCTGGAACTTCTGTAAGAAAATCAATTAGCAACATGACGGAAGGATATGATTATTACGACACAGAAGTTATGTTGAATGGAATACCGACAGGTGGACTTTCCCAGTATCATTACCAGGGAAGCGCAGGATTTGGTCTCAAGCTTGAAGACTGTTATTTCAAAATACCGATCCCGCTTCAGGTGAAAGAGAAAGAAACAGTTACTATGCTTTCCATGGAAGAAATTATGAAATCGGTGGGACAATATGTAAAAGAAGGAAAAATTGGATTTTTTACGGAAGAGGACACGACGGAAAAAACAGAACCAATCACGATTCCAGTTACGAAAATTCGTCTGAAATATTATATTGATGAAACCACAGATGGAATTGTTTACAGGCCTGTATGGAGTTTTTGCTGTCCTTACCAATGGAAGGATTCACCAGAAGAACAGGAATTGTTTTATATAGACGGAGAAACCGGAGCTTTGATCCGGGACGCATTCGGATGGTAGACATGAAAAACAAATTTTATGGGAAACATGACCATGGATGATGCTATAGCTTCTAAGGCAAAGCTTTCGTCATAGGCTTTGCATCTGCTTGAAGATAGTTAAGAATAGTTAAGGTACAGTTAAATGAACAGGTAAGAATTAAATGTTATTGTATAAGTACATTCTAAGAGATAACTCTTAGAAAATAATACATGAGGAGAAAAGTAAAGGAGCATTTATGAAAATAAAATGTACGTTCCATATTGCAATAGCATTCATTCTTATTCAGCTTACGGATGAATTTAGTATAGCATTTGCATATGGGATATGTGAGAAGAATCCATATGTGAGAATTCTATATGTGACATTTGCGATTTTGAGCCTGCTGACCATGATATATTTATATACGAAGTATATTATAAGAATTCAAATGCAGGATTTGTTTTTAGGAATGCCGCTTCCGAAAAAAAAGTGGTGTATAACAGCGGTATTAATGCCGGTATTAATATGCCTTTTTTATATATTTTTTACAAAGGGAACATTTGAAAAAGGAAACCTTACATATAAAGAAATCATAGATGTAGTTACAATTTCTATTTTATCATCAGGTATTAAAGCGGCAGTAACAGAAGAAATTGTCTTTCGTGGTATGATTTTAAGATTGCTTCAGAATACTTTTGGAAAGAAATGTGCAGTGTTTGTTTCAAGTTTTTTATTCGCTGTTTATCATTTTGATGGGATTGATACTTCTGATATAGAAAAAGTAATTATGATGATTATTTCTGTTGAAATTGCAGGAATTGCATTGGCACTTGTTACAGAGCAGACAGGTTCTATATGGTCTTCGGTTATGATTCATTGTCTGTATAATATTCTATCAGGAGAAAGCCAGATTTTTCATATTGACGTGGCACAGAACTTTCCTGCAATATGGATGTATACTGTAAATAGTAAAAATATGTTGCTTACAGGAATTAATGGTTCGGTAGGGTTTACAGCTTCAATTCCAACAATGGCAGGATTTACCGGGATCATATTAATGGTGATTTATGATGAAAAAAAGAAAAAAACATATGGGAAAAAGTTGTAGTAAAATTATTCTTCTGATTTTAATTCTGGCAGCATGGATAGTTGTGACAGTAAGAGCGAAAAAAACTGAAGAGGGTATTATATTGACAGACGCTTACAAAAAACAGATAATGGAAAGTGCAGAGTGGAAGAAGATATTTTTACATACAGAAAATTATCCGGATATTCTTTTAGAGGATTTAAAAAGAAATCCGGAAATGCTGGAATTTGTCGAAGGATACAATGATGTACATAAGAAGTCTTCTGAAGGACTTACATTTGAGGAACGGAAGAAAAAAGTTCCTTTATTTATTCAATGGGATAAAAGATGGGGATATGAACCTTATGGAACAAGTGATATAGGAATTTCCGGATGTGGTCCGACGTGCATGGCAATGGTAATATACAGTTTAACCAGAAATACAGAGGCAACACCACCTGTGCTTGCGCAAAAATCCATGAACGAGGGATATTATGTAGAGGGTATTGGAACATCCTGGAAATTCATGAGAGAAGCTGCTTTGGATTACGGTGTAATTGCTTCGCAATTTGATATGCTGGGAGAACAGGAAATGGCCGACAGACTTAAAGATGGAAATCTGATAATCTGTGCTATGGGTCCCGGAGATTTTACAAATTCAGGGCATTTTATTGTTATTTATGATTATTCCAGAAAGAAATTTTCTGTAAACGATCCATTCAGCTATACAAACAGTTCAAAAAAATGGGAATATACGACCCTGATTTCTCAATGTCAGCAAATATGGGTATATGCAGTTTAGAAGACGAAAGGATGAAAATGGATAATCATATTTTGGTTGTAGAAGATGATGCAGCAATTAGAGAAGGAGTGAGGATACTTCTTGAAGGTGAGGGATATATTGTTCAGGAAGCAGAGGATGGATATCAGTGTTTGAAAAAAGTATCAGATGATATTGACCTTGTTATTCTTGATATTATGATGCCGGGAATATCCGGGATAAAAACTTGTGAAGAAATTCGAAAAATCTCACATGTTCCAGTGTTGTTTCTGACAGCCAAAAGTCAGGAATCTGATAAATTACTCGGACTTATGGCAGGAGGTGATGACTATCTCGTGAAACCATTTTCGTATGCGGAACTTCTTGCCCGGGTTAAAGCGTTACTACGAAGATATCATGTATATAGTCAGACATTACAAGGTGAGAAGACAAAAGAACATTGGATTGAATATGGAAAAGTAAAAGTGAATACTCAATGTAATGAGGTATTCCGCAATGAAAAGGAAATCAGTCTCAGAGAAATGGAATACAGAATCTTATTGCTTATGATGGAAAACCCGAAAAAGGTATTCTCGGTAAAAAATCTTTATGAGAGTTTGTGGGAGGAGCCGTTCTTATATTCATCTGGAAATACTGTTATGGTGCATATCCGAAGATTACGAATGAAAATCGAAGATGATCCACAAAAGCCAAAGATGATTCAAACCGTATGGGGAAAGGGATATCGCCTTGGATAAAATTTGCGGAAATAGTTTGACAGACAAGATAATTTGCTATCTTATGCAGGGGTTATTAGCAGGTTTATTAGTGTTAAGCGTGACATATTTCGGGGGAAAGGGGTTACTGCAACGCTTTTTCTTTCGTACAGGATATGTTTATGCTGAAGAGACAGAACGTGCAGAAGAACTTCAGGAGTATGTTACACAAAATAAGTTGAGTGCATCTGATTATAAAATGTTGAAAAAATGGGGTACAGAACGAAATATTGATGACTTCACGATTTCAAGGGGAAAATGGCTGTTGTTTGATATTTCCTACAACGGAAAAATTATGTATGGCAGCAGAGAAATACCAAATCTGACATGGAGAATGTACCACAGAATTTCATTTAAGGATGGAACGGCAGATGTATATATATATGAAGGAACAGCGGATAAATATTTTAACATATTGATGGTCTTTTCTGTTGTACTTGGAGTCGCGGCGTGTATTGGAATTGTTGTATCTGGAATGTATGAGAATGTAAAATATATACAATGCCTTATGAAAGAGGTAAATATAATCAGCAGAGGAAATTTGCAGGGGAATGTAACTGTTCAGGGAACAGATGAAATTGCACAGTTAGCCAGTGGACTGGAACATATGAGACAAACATTGGTGAAAAAAGAGCAGATAGAGTATGACCTGAAGAGTGCACAGGAGAAGCTGGTGTTAGGAATGTCACATGATCTGCGTACTCCTCTGACTGGTTTGATGGCATATCTTGAGATTCTAAAAAAGCAGCAAAAAGAAGGTGCGGTTACTCAGGAATATATAAATAAAGCCTTTGATCGTGTACTTCAGATCAGAGATTTGTCGGAGCAGATGTTTGAATATTTTTTTGTAAATTCACGACACCATATAGAACTGGAACCTGCAGAAGATATTATGTGTGCTTTTGGTGATTATCTTTCTGAACTGTGTGCTTTACTGGAATATGAAGGATTTAAAGTAAATACAGATCGGTTGGAGTGGAGACAGATATCTGTATGTATAAATACAGATTTTATTGGCAGAATTATGAATAATATTATTTCTAATATTGAAAAATATGGAAAACATGAAAATGAGGTATGTATACAGCTTTGTTATGGGAATGAAGAAGTAGGAATCAGTATTCAAAATAGTATTACCAGGTTTGATTCTGAGCATCAAAAAACAGGGATTGGGTTGCACAATATTTCTATTATGATGGAGCAGATGGATGGGCGAATGGAAGTTAACGCAGACGATTTAACTTATTGTATAGTTTTGTATTTTCCAGAGAAAAAAGAGTATCATAAAATTTCAAAAGTATAGAGAAATCTGTTGGCATAGACGCCTGCTCAGGCAGACAATCATAAACAAGGTATCCGCAGAGTAGAAAATTATTTACACGCCATAGGCATTGGAAAAAACCTATGGCGCTTTTTATGTCCATTTCTGAAGGAATACCGGAAATAAAACTGGCAAAAGTAAAAATGAAGATGGAGTTTCAGAGGGAAAGTGAAGGAGTACTACTCTGAGTGAAATCTACATAACATGATCCACTTGAAAAATCACCTGTTCTTTGTAAAAAATATAAAATTTTGTGCATGTTTTGTATTATATCTTTTATGTAAATTCAGTATGAACAGAGTTATTATAATGACGTAAAATCCAAAAAAATCAGAGAAAATTGTTGAGGTACATAGCATGAAATCTAAGTACATGGCAGTAATACCGTTTTTGTTTGCTTTTGGGGTATTACTGATATCAGGATGTTCAGTTACAACACAGAAAAGTACATCTTCACAGGAAAACATGCCAGAGATAATCATTGGAAGTGACGATTTTCCACCTTTTAACAAATGTAGCAAGAATTCTCCCACCTCTTCAGGGACGCCACTGAAAAAGTGGTAAGTTTAGTATCACAGAGTGTAAAATATGTGCAAAAATGTTCCTTGATAATAAAATATTGCTAAAATAGTGTTTTGAGGGATGCAAAATCTACCCTTTTGAGAGATGAACTTTCCTATTTTTCCTCATTTGGGCAGACTTCTCCCTTTAGTTTTAAAATTCGTTTTAAATTGACTGCAAATATTGATACTGCTCCTTGAAGTTGCATGTTTGATAGTCCAGCAGCATCACAACGACTATATCCGTGTATATTTTTTAATTCACTATTTTTTGCCTCTATCATATAGCGGGTTTTGAAACGTTCCTTGAAATATTGTGTTTTTTGAAACTCCTCTTGATTTTTATGATAATCCGATTTAATAGTGATATTATACGTTTTGGTTTTTGCATTTTCTTTATAGCAGCCATTACGATAAGGACAGACATGGCATTTATTGATATCGAAAAAATATTTGATACGTGTATTCTTTTTCTGATTACTACGTTTGTCAATTCGATATTTTATAGCCAAATGCCCCGCTGGGCACTGCATGGTATCCGCATCTTTATTAAAGATAAAGCCGTCCTCTGAACGAGTCCCTTTTATGATGCTCGGGTTAAGCTTTGAAATTAATTTATAGTCATTGCTTTGTGCATCTTTTAAATTTTCCAGTGTGGAATATGCGGTATCTGCTATTACTTCATTAACGGTTGCACCTGCTGCTTTACTTTTTTGAACCAGTACTGGAAGTTCCTGACCATCAAATGCTTCGCCGGATGTGATTGTTGCTGCTGTGATAATCCGTTCATCTGTCATGGCCAAATGAGTTTTGTATCCGTAAAAAGAAGAATTGACCGTTTTATGGCCAATCCGGGCATCCGGTTCAATGGATTGATCATAACAATCAATCTGATTATCCAAAATTTCGGATAACATAGAAGATTCTTCTTTAATCGTTGGCAGTTCTGAATACGGACTTTCCTGAACTGTGTTTAATAATTCATGACAGTATTCATTATACTCATCTAAAGAAGCTCGTTTTTCAGGTTCATCTGGCAGATAAATGTCTTTATCAGAATCTTTTAAAGCTGCTTTTAAAGAAGTAGAGGCTTTTTTCAACATTTCTCTCTGAGTAGTTTTATGATAACGGGCTTCTGTATGAGTTGAGTCAACAATTATAGTGTTGCTTTTTAAAATACCTTGATTTATGGCAAGTTCTACACTTTTATTTATGAGCAGATCAAGTATATTTTCATCTTTTAAACGCTGCTTTCTGAATTTGGTTAAAAGACTAGGATGGATAACCTCTTCTTCTGGCGTTAATTCCAGAAAATATTTAAAAGACATATCATATCGTGATCTTTCAACAACACCATTATCAGAAAGGTTATAAAGATATTTTAAAAGCAGATATTTAAATAGCAATATAGGGTTTTTGCATTACGTCCATTGTCAAGGCAATATTTATTTTTTAATTCATCATATATAAAAGAAAAATCGACCAATTCCCTGATTTTTCTTAGAATATGATCTTTTGGAACAATCATGTCATATAAATCTGAATAATAACTAAGGCTAAGTTTAAGTTGGGATGATAACATTTCAACCTCCGACAATTATGATACCTTAATTATATCAGATATATGATTTTACGACCACTTTTTCAGTGGCGTCCTTCAGGTGGTGAGATGAATTGCACATCTGAGCATATCTGCTCAAAAAATTCCTATATTATAAAAGAAACACTTGTTCTCCGTTTCCTAATGTAGTATACTAAAAAAGAACAATTAGTTCGTAAATATATATCAGTCGATATAAGAAAAAGGATGATAAATATAATGGAATTAGACCATAATTCTCATTCAGTATTTCTGTTATACTATCATCTAGTGATGGTTATAAAATACAGAAGAAAAGTACTGAACGACGAAATATCCGAAAGAGCAAAAGAGATCTTTGAGTATATCGCACCCCAGTAAATTCATCAATGCCTATAAAAGCGCCAGCAGCAGGCTGCTGAAAAAAGAGTATCCCAAGATAAGAGAAAAACTCTGGAAAGATGCATTCTGGAGCCAGAGCTTCTGTCTGCTCAGTGCAGGCGGGGCACCGATTGAAACGATACGACAGTATATAGAAAGTCAAGGTGAGAAGAATGAACCGCGCCGTAAAAATAAGAATCTATCCAAATAAAGAGCAGAGAGTCCAGATAGAGAAAACAATCGGCTGCAGCCGCTTTATTTATAACCAGATGCTGGCGGATAAGATCAGCTATTATCAGAAAGAAAAAAAGATGCTCAGGAACACACCGGCCGGATATAAGAAGGAATACCCCTGGCTGAAAGAGGTGGACTCCCTGGCCCTGGCGAATGTGCAGCTGCATCTGGAAAGTGCGTTCCGGAAGTTTTTCCGGGAACCATCCTGCGGATTTCCACGCTATAAATCAAAAAAACGTGCAGGAAATTCCTATACGACCAATGCAGTAAACGGGAATATCTTTTTGCAGGATACCCATCTGAAGCTTCCAAAGATGTCTGCCATAAAGATAAAATTCCACCGGCAGATCCCGTCAGACTGGGAACTGAAGTCTGTAACTGTGAGCCGTGAGCCATCCGGAAAATATTTTGCAAGTCTTTTGTTCTGCTGTGAGAGCCAAACAGTGGAAAAAAGTCCGGCAGAAAAATTCCTTGGGATCGATTTTGCCATGCGGGGAATGTGTGTATTTTCCACAGGGGAAAGAGCCGGGTATCCTATGTTTTACAGGAAAGCAGAGAAAAAACTTGTAAGGGAACAGAGGAAACTCTCCCACTGTGAAAAAGGAAGCAGGAATTATCAGAAACAGAAGAAGAGAGTAGTGCTGTGCCATGAAAAGATAAAGAACCAAAGAAAAGATTTCCAGCATAAACTCAGCAGGGGGCTTGCAGAAAGATATGATGCGGTATGTGTAGAAGATCTGAACCTGAAGGGCATGTCCGGAGGCCTGCATCTTGGAAAGGGCGTGCAGGATAATGGGTACGGGCAGTTCCTGTCCATGCTGGGATACAAATTGGAAGAGCGTGGAAAGAATCTTATAAAAGTAGACCGTTATTTTGCATCCAGCAAGATCTGCAGTGTATGCGG
>OFLY01001948.1_pt1 | contig 10946 bp, 7 predicted proteins | sample 1541161 | NCBI WGS metagenome assembly OFLY01 (sample SAMN04209247, study PRJEB22552) | human gut metagenome | biome: gut; material: feces | host: Homo sapiens | place: USA: Oklahoma | reverse complement strand
AACAGGAAAGACGGATCACATATTGACATTGCAGCCTGTGCCAGAAAAGATGCACAGGGTATCGTTGCTGTTTATTATTATACACCTCCGAAATTTGCCAGGAACTATACTCTGACGATACAGAGTCTTTTAAACGGCTATAGCACCCAGAAGGATGGAACGATTATTGTTGCAGACGAGGGAATCATTGTTGCCAGCAATGATGAGAGTTTGTTGGGGCAGAATACGGCTGACAACGAAGTTGTTAAGGCAATGAAGAGGAATACAGACAGTCAGCACATTTATCATTTGAAGAATGAAGGAACCGGATGCTACGGAATCATGCTGAAGCAGCGTGATTATTATATCTATGCGTATCTTTCGGATACAGAAGTGTTCCATAACCTTCCATTAAATGTGATAAGCGTTATTTTTCTTTATTTCCTGATGTTTAGTATATTCTGGTTTTGGACATACAGAACCAATCAGTCACATCAGAAACAGGAACAGGAAAAAGATGAAAAATATAAAACAGAACTTCTGATTGCTGCAAAAAAGGCAGAAGCAGCCAATGAGGCAAAAACAGAGTTTCTACAGCGAATGAGCCATGATATCCGGACTCCGATCAATGGAATCTGCGGCATGGTAAATATGGCAGATCATTATGCAGATGATATGGAGAAGCAGAAGGAATACAGGACAAAGGTGAAAGAGGCATCCAATCTGCTGCTGGAACTGGTAAATGATGTTCTGGATATGAGTAAGCTTGAGTCAGGTGAAATCGTTCTGGAAGAGATTCCATTTAATCTGAGCAGTATTTACAGGGAAGTATTTGTTGTAATCGAGCAGGTGGCTGCAGAACAGAATCTCCAGATTGTGTGGGAGAAAAAAGAAATCACACACCGTGATCTTATTGGAAGTCCAAGATATGTGAAACGTGTGATGATGAATATTCTGTCCAATGCGATGAAATATAACAGAGAAAACGGACATATCTATATCAGCTGCATTGAAATTCCATCCGGACAGCCAGAAACGACGACAATGGAATTTGTCTGCCGGGATACCGGAATCGGAATGGCAGAAGAGTTCCAAAAACATATTTTTGAACCATTTGCACAGGAACATGCAGGAAGCCGCACAAAATTTTCCGGAACAGGTCTGGGAATGCCGATTTCAAAGAAACTGATTGAGAAAATGGGTGGAACGATTACCTTTGAAAGCGCAGAAGGCATAGGGACGACATTTGTGATCCGGGTTCCATTTAAAATAGATCTGGATGTGGATATACGTGAAGAACAGGCGGATGTATCCGAAAAATCTATAAAGGGGCTGCATATTCTTCTGGCGGAAGATAATGAGCTGAATATGGAAATCGCTGAATTTGTGCTTCAGAATGAAGGTGCTGAGGTGTCCAAAGCATGGAATGGCGAGGAAACTGTTGAGCTATTCAGAAAAAGTGAATCTGGTGAATTTGATGCTATTCTTATGGATATTATGATGCCAGTCATGAATGGATATGAAGCCACAAAGATGATTAGGTCTCTGGACAGGGAGGATGCAAAGGTGATTCCGATTATTGCGATGACAGCAAATGCATTCACGGAGGACAGGCTAAGAGCAAAAGAAGCAGGAATGAATGAACATATCGCAAAACCTTTTGATGTAAAACTATTGGTAAAGATAATTCATAAATTGGTGCATTAGAGCATGTTTGAAAAATAGTCTCAGAAGGGGGATTCGTAATGAGAAAGAAAAAATGGAACAGAGTTTTAGCTGTACTTTTAATGATGGTGATGAGTATATCACTTCTGTCAGGATGTGGCAGCAAAAGTGCGGAAAAAGAAGATGCAGAAACAATTACTGTGTATTTATGGAGCACAAACCTCTATGAAAAATATGCACCATATATTCAGGAACAGCTCCCGGATATCAATGTTGAATTTATCGTAGGGAATAATGATCTGGATTTCTACAAATTTCTGAATGAAAATGGTGGATTGCCGGATATTATAACCTGCTGTCGTTTCTCACTGCATGACGCGAGTCCCCTGAAAGACAATCTGATGGATCTTTCTACAACCAATGTTGCTGGTGCTGTCTATGATACCTACCTCAGCAATTTTATGAATGAGGATGGAAGCGTAAACTGGCTTCCGGTGTGTGCGGATGCACATGGTTTTGTAGTGAACAAAGACCTTTTTGAAAAGTATGATATCCCTCTTCCAACAGATTATGAAAGTTTTGTCTCTGCCTGCCAGGCATTTGACAAAGTGGGGATTCGTGGATTTACAGCAGACTATTATTATGATTATACCTGTATGGAAACACTGCAGGGTCTGTCAGCATCAGAACTGTCTTCCGTGGACGGACGAAAGTGGCGTACTACCTACAGTGACCCGGATAATACAAAGAGAGAAGGCCTGGACAGTACAGTCTGGCCAAAGGCTTTTGAACGTATGGAACAGTTCATTCAGGATACCGGGCTGAGCCAGGATGATCTGGATATGAATTATGATGATATCGTTGAGATGTATCAAAGTGGCAAGCTTGCCATGTACTTTGGCACCTCTGCTGGTGTAAAAATGTTTCAGGATCAGGGCATTAACACAACCTTTCTTCCATTCTTTCAGGAAAACGGTGAAAAATGGATTATGACTACGCCATATTTCCAGGTGGCTTTAAATAGCAATCTGACAAAGGATGAGACACGTCGAAAGAAAGCAATGAAGGTACTGGACACAATGCTTTCAGCGGATGCGCAGAATAGAATCGTTTATGATGGACAGGATCTGTTAAGCTACAGTCAGGATGTAGATCTCCAGCTTACGGAATATCTGAAGGATGTGAAACCTGTGATCGAAGAAAACCATATGTATATCCGCATAGCGTCAAATGACTTTTTCTCTGTTTCTAAGGATGTGGTTTCGAAGATGATATCAGGAGAATACGATGCAGGGCAGGCTTATCAGTCATTTGATTCTCAGCTTCTTGAGGAGAAATCCACTTCTGAAAAAGTAGTCTTGGATTCACAGAAGTCTTATTCAAACCGTTTCCATAGTAGTGGAGGAAATGCTGCATATTCTGTTATGGCAAACACGCTGCGCGGTATTTATGGGTCAGATGTGCTGATCGCAACCGGAAACAGCTTTACGGGAAACGTGCTGAAAGCCGGCTATACTGAAAAAATGGCGGGCGATATGATCATGCCGAACGAACTTTCAGCTTACAGCAGCAAAATGAGCGGAGCCGAACTGAAAGAGGCAGTTAAAAACTTTGTAGAAGGCTATGAGGGTGGATTTACTCCGTTTAACCGAGGCTCTCTGCCTGTGCTCAGTGGTATTTCTGTAGAAGTCAAAGAAACAGATGATGATTATACATTGAGCAAAGTTACAAAGGACGGAAAACAAATTCAGGATAATGATACTTTCACGGTAACCTGTCTTGCGATACCAAAACACATGGAGGCTTATCCGGCAGATGATAATATTGTGTTTGATGGAGGGAATACCTCTGTGGATGATACATGGACAGGATATATTTCAGATGGTGATGCCGTTCTTGCAGAGCCTGAAGACTACATGACTTTGAGGTGAGAAGGATGGGCATTAAGAATCATAATACAAAAAGAGAGAAGAATGTCATGATAAAACGGTTAAGGATAGCTGTCTTTATTGCAGTTTCTCTTGGAATTGTGTTGATAGTTTTCCGATATTTTGGATTTGTATCGGAAACTATTTATGAGGAAAGTGTTTCTCATCTGACGGAAGTTTTTCATCAGTCTGATAATATGCTGAGGGAACTGACAGATAAGAATCTGAACTATCTTCATATGTGGGGTGAGAATCTGCAGGATATTTCCAGCGAAGGTGAAATTCGGGATTATATAAAGAAAGCGCAGGAAGATGCCGGCTTTTTAGACTTCTTTTTTCTGTCAGCTGACGGGAACTATAAGATGGCAACAGGGGAAACCGGATACCTTGGATTACAGGAAAATATTGAAGATGAGATCCGGCAGGGAAATGATGTGATAGCGAATGCAGCGGTTCCCGGAAAATCCCAGCTGCTTGTTTTTGCCACAGCTAAGGCTCATGGAATTTATCAGGGATTTGAATATGATGCCATTGCCATTGCTTATGAAAACTCTGATATCGTAGATGTACTGGATATTTCTGCTTTTGCTGGAAATGCCCAGAGTTTTGTTGTTCATCCTGATGGCCGTGTTGTGGTTGATCATTCTTCTGAGGCATGGGGGAACGTGTATAATTTCTTCGGTGTTCTGAGAGAGCATTCTGATATGTCCGAAAAAGAAATTAATGAACTTTCAGAGAAGTTTAAAGCAAGACGTACCGATGCAATGCTGCTAAATCTGGATGGAAGAAACTATTATCTGGTCTATGAAAAATCAGATATTCAGGACTGGATGTTTTTGGGACTTGTCCAGGCGGATATCGTCAATGCCAGTATGAACAGTCTGCAGCGTAGTACGATACTTCTTGTTGGTGCGGTCGTGCTCTGTATTGCCGCTTTACTTATTAGTTTTATTATTCAAAAAGGCAGAATAAACCTCAGGAAAAAGGATACGGAGATTCTGTACAGGGACGAGCTGTTTCAAAAGCTTTCAATGAATGTAGATGACGTCTTTCTGATGCTGGATGCAAAAACATATCAGGCAGATTACGTCAGCCCAAATGCGGAAAAGCTGCTGGGTATTACGGTAGAACAGATTCGTAAAGATATTTGTATTCTGAGAAAACTACATCCAGAGGAACAGGAAGATTCGGAGAAAAATTATATGGAGAAAATCCAGGTTCATGAGCAGAGGGAATGGGATTTTGAATATGTTCATCTGAAGACAGGGGAAAAACGCTGGTTCCATAATATTGTAATGGGCAGTGAGGTAAACGGAAAAAGGAAATATATCCTGGTTATGTCGGATCGTACCTCTGACTGGAAAATGAACCAGGCACTTTCTGAGGCGGTACATGCGGCGGAGACAGCAAACCAGGCAAAGAGTACTTTCCTTTCTAATATGTCTCACGATATCCGGACACCAATGAATGCGATTATCGGTTTTACCACACTGGCTGTAAGTAATATTGATAATCAGGAAAGAGTCCAGGATTATCTGGGTAAGATTCTTTCCTCCAGTAACCATCTGCTCTCATTGATCAATGATATATTGGATATGAGCCGGATTGAGAGTGGAAAGATACATCTGGAAGAGACAGAGGTCAGTCTGTCGGATGTGCTTCATGATCTGAAGACGATCATCAGTGGGCAAATCCATGCGAAGCAGCTGGAACTTTATATGGATGTCATGGATGTTACAAATGAAGATGTTTACTGTGACAAGACTCGGCTGAACCAGGTGCTGCTGAATCTTTTGTCTAATGCGGTTAAGTTTACACCTGCAGGAGGAACCGTTTCTGTCCGGCTGAAACAGTATCCGAAGGCAGTAAAAGGCAGTAAGCTGTATGAGATCCGGGTAAAGGATACCGGAATCGGTATGAGTCAGGAATTCGTGCAGAAAATTTTTTCTCCTTTTGAGAGGGAGAGGACTTCCACTGTGAGCAGAACCCAGGGCACAGGGCTTGGCATGGCAATCACCAAGAATATTGTGGATATGATGGGCGGAACTATTGAGGTTCAGACAGAACAGGGCAAAGGTACCGAATTTATTGTCTGTCTGCCATTACGGATTCAGTCTGAGCGCCAACGTATAGAGAAAATCGCAGAACTGGAAGGGCTTAAGGCACTGGTTGTAGATGATGACTTTAATACCTGTGACAGTGTGACAAAAATGCTTGTAAGGGTCGGAATGCGTTCGGAATGGACACTTTCCGGCAAGGAAGCTGTTCTCCGTGCACGGCAGTCTATGGAACTAGGAGATGCGTTCCACGCTTATATCATTGACTGGCGTCTGCCAGATATGAATGGTATTGAAGTCACCCGTCAGATCCGCAGCCTTGGTGATGATACACCGATCATTATCCTGACCGCATATGATTGGTCAGATATCGAGGCAGAAGCCAGAGCAGCAGGGGTGACTGCATTCTGTGCGAAACCGCTGTTCATGTCAGATATCAGAGATACCTTGATGACTGCTATCGGCCAGAGTCAGGCTGAAGTAGAAGATTCAATTCTTCCAGAAGCAGGTTCAGATTTCAGAGGCAGATGTATACTGCTTGTGGAAGATAACGAACTGAACAGTGAAATTGCGGTGGAAATTCTGAAAGAATATGGATTTCTGGTTGATACTGCCGAAAATGGCGCAGAGGCAGTGGAGAAAGTTAAGAATTCGACTCCAGGTAAGTATGATCTGGTGCTGATGGATGTGCAGATGCCGGTAATGAATGGATACGAGGCCACCCGTCAGATTCGTGCGCTGGATGATCCGGCACTGTCGGGAATCACCATCCTTGCCATGACTGCTAATGCCTTTGATGAAGACAGGAAGAAAGCCTTGGAATATGGTATGGATGGATTCTTATCCAAACCGATAGTTATAGAGGAGTTAATCAGTACTTTACACAACAACCTGCTGGATTAGAGCGTGTTTGATCAGGTGTTTGGAACTTCAGAAAATCCGCACGGATAAAGGAAATAAGGAATATGGATAAAAGTAGAAAAAAATCAGCCGTACTATTTGTATGTATATTGCTAGTTCTGGGAATGTGGATGATGTTATCAGTACACAGCCAGGCCGCTGAAACGAATAATGATGAAAAACAGGCACAGACCATTCGTGTCGGCTCATTTGAGGATACCTTTAATTATGTCGACAAAAACGGTGTAAGACGAGGATATGGCTACGAACTCATGCAGCTCTGTCAGGTTATACCGAATGGAAATTTGAGTATGTGAAATGTGACTGGTCTGACTGTTTTGATAAGCTTGAAAATGGTGAGATTGATATTATGGGTGATATCTCTTACAGCGATGAACGTGCACAAAAGATGCTTTTTTCGGATGAACCGATGGGTGAGGAAAAATATATTCTTTATGCTGATTTATCGAATATGGATATTGGGATGTCTGATTTTAAGTTTATGGACGGGAAACGTGTAGGTGCGCTCATGGATACAGAGCCAGAAATTATGCTGACAGAATGGGAAAATAAAAATGGTATACATACAGAGCATGTAAATGTGAATAATGATAATGATGTCGAAAAGAAATTAGCGAATCATGAGATTGATGCTTTTGTATTTTACTCTTGATTATAATCAGAGTCTTACAGGTGGAGAAAAATCCTGGCTGGAAGAACATGGTGACATCCGGATGGGATTTTTGAACAATGATCCGGCAATCTTTTCCATGGACGAAGAAACTGGAAAACTTACGGGTATGTTATCAGAATATGTCTCTTATGCCAAAGACTGTCTGGGAAATCAGACACTGAAATTTGATATCCAGGAATATGATGATTACAGCGAAATGCTTCAGGCGCTGCAGGAACATGAAATTGATATGATTTTTTATGCCGGCAGAAATCCTGATTTTGCAGAAAAAAAAGGATATACACTTACAAACACAGCCTGGACCTACAGTCTGATGGCAGTAACTGATGAGAAATATTTCAATGAGGACGAGTCGTATACTGTAGCTGTGCAAAAGGAAAAAGATGCCTTAAAACAACATATTGCATTCAGTTATCCCGAATGGAAGCTTATAGATTGTAATACGCTTGAGGATGCAGCAGATATGGTCACGAATGGAAAAGCAGACTGTTTCCTCATGGGAGCCAGTCAGGCGATGATATATGATAACTATCGTGATTTCAAGAGTATTCCACTTACAAAAACAATGGAGGCATGCTTCGCAGTAAAAGGTGGAGAGGGAACTCTTTTGTCGATACTGAATAAAACTTTAAAGGGCATGCCGTCTGGCATGCTTACAAGCGCACTTGCTATCTATGACAGTACGGCAGATAAGGTAACATTTTTGGACTTTGTAAAAGACAATATGCTTGCTTTTTTTCTCGCTACAGGATTCTCTGCACTCAGCATCATTGTTATTATCCTCGTACTTTTACGCAAGGCAAGGAAAGCAGAAGCTGCCGCAAAGCTTGCTGCAAATGATACACAAAAACTTAATGAGAAACTGGAAATCGCTTTGAAAAAAGCAGAGGATGCCAGTCTCGCAAAGACCAGTTTTCTTAACAATATGTCACATGATATCCGTACTCCTATGAATGTAATTCTGGGTTATGCACAGCTTATGGAGAATGAACTAAATGGAAAAGACATACCTGAAGCTTTGGAACATCTGGAAAAACTGCAGCAGTCTGGAAATCTTCTTCTGTCAATCATAAATAATGTATTGGATATGGCCCGGATTGAGAGCGGAAGGATGGAGATTGATGAGAATTACTGCCGGATTGAAGATGTCTGGAAATCTTTGTTTGCAGTATTTGATGAGAAAGCAAGGAAAAAGAATATTGCGCTTCATTACACAATGAATGTAGAACATGAGCATGTATTGACAGATGTTACCAAGGTAAAAGAAATATTGGTCAATATCCTGAGCAATTCCATAAAATATACTCCAGTCGGTGGTTCTGTTATGGTAGATGTAGATGAATTATCTTGTGATGAGTCCGGATACATGATAGAGAGGATCAGAGTCAGCGATACCGGAATCGGTATGAGTCAGGATTATCTGACAAAGATTTTCGAAGCATTCACGCGTGAGAAGAACACCACAAAGAGCAAAATCGCAGGAACCGGACTGGGCATGTCAATAGTCAAGAATTATGTTGACCTGCTTGGTGGAACAATAGATGTAGAGAGTGAGCTTGGCAAGGGCAGCACCTTTACAGTTACATTAAAACATAGGATAGCGGATGAAAGATATTATGTAAAAAAGCATATTGAAGAGCCTGGAACAGGAAATGAAATCCTTGAAGGCAGGAATATCCTTTTAGCGGAGGATAATGATTTAAATGCAGAGATTGCAGAGGCAATACTTGCGCGTGCCGGTCTTAGGATAGAACGTGTGGAGAATGGTATTCAGTGTGTGAACAGAATACTGAAAATGCCGGCAGGAACATATGATATGATCTTCATGGATATCCAGATGCCGGAAATGGACGGTTATAAAGCAACACAGGCAATCAGAAATTTGCCAGATAAGGATAAAGCATGCATACCGATTATAGCTATGACAGCCAATGCTTTTGCAGAAGATAAAAAAAAGACGATGGAGGCAGGGATGAATGCACATCTGTCAAAACCATTAAATGTACCGGAACTGATGGATACAATCCGAAAATTCTGTGATGGTAAGCAGATGTGTCAGCGACCGGGAAAAGAATAACAGAGGTATAGCAGAATGAAAAAGAATTCTGTTGTTATATCATTCCGTAAGTGATATACTAAAAAGACAGAAAAAAACCGTGTGGAATTACAGTTTTACTTTCGCATGGTTTCTTTTATACATAATGGTTAGTTGCAACTAATATCAAAAATAGTATGAAGGACTACAAAATAGTAGTTATTCCGGTTTTAAAGAAAGGAAAGTGAAAAGCGAATGAATACTTTTTTTGGCATATTGATTCCATTTGTTGGAACAACGCTGGGTGCAGTATGTGTGTTTTTTATGAGAACAACATTTAGCAAATCAGTGCAACGTGCACTTACAGGATTTGCAGCAGGTGTAATGGTTGCTGCTTCAATCTGGAGTCTTCTAATTCCGGCCATGAAACAATCGGAGAAGATGGGAGATTTGTCATTTGTTCCGGCAGTTGCTGGGTTCTGGATTGGTATATTGTTTTTACTCACACTTGATCATTTGATTCCGCATCTTCATGTTGGAAGTGATCAGGCAGAGGGACCGAAAAGCAGGCTTGGCCGTACTACAATGATGGTGTTGGCAGTTACATTACATAACATCCCTGAAGGTATGGCAGTCGGTGTAATGTATGCAGGATTTCTTGCTGGAAATGCACAGATTACAGCAACAAGTGCACTTGCGTTATCACTTGGAATTGCTATTCAGAATTTCCCGGAAGGAGCAATTATATCCATGCCGCTTAGGGCAGAGGGAGAAAGTAAGGGAAAGGCATTTTTAGGTGGTGTACTTTCAGGGGTGGTCGAACCGATTGGCGCAGTATTGACAATTATTGCTGCACAGCTGATAATCCCGGCATTACCATATTTGCTGAGCTTTGCAGCAGGAGCTATGCTTTATGTCGTGGTTGAAGAACTAATCCCTGAAATGTCGCAGGGAGAGCACTCGGATATTGGTACGGTTTTCTTTGCAGTTGGGTTTAGTTTAATGATGATTCTGGATGTGGCACTTGGGTGATAACAAACAGGAAAAGGTATTAGAATATAAATTTGCGGTAATCAATTATATCGGATTTCTAAGATTTTCATAATCAACTTTACAAAATCTAATCAGAATCAGTCCATCCATATTCCACATGGATGCAAATACCGGAATTTCTTTGATATCAGATGTCATTTTTATCATAAGAAAATATCCTTTTTCATCCCTTCTTCTGCAATATTATGATTATATGGTACATTATAAATGTGGAATTTACAAAGGTTAAGCGCATAACCCATTACAAAATTTGCATTCGATTTTTGTGATATTTTACTATTGCATTACGCATTTCCAGCAATCTGTGTGTTAATCATTAATGACATTCTTATCCCACAATAAAACTGTGTCGTAAAATGTGGTAAGAAAATCAGACGAATATATTTTTCCAAAGACTTGTCGTAAAAATGTGGTCAAATCAAGAAAATCGAGTGCGAAAGCAAGTGAGAAATCCCTGTGAAGCCCGTAAAATCAAAGCTTCACCAAAAAATCTCAAAAAATTAGCACTCGTCTCTTGACATGGCTAACAGATAGTGATATATATATGTTATACGAAGTGTAGAACAAATAAGCATCTTCGGGTTAGGAGGAACTTATATGAATATAAATAAATTTACGCAAAAGTCATTAGAAGC
>OFLY01001944.1_pt1 | contig 10970 bp, 7 predicted proteins | sample 1541161 | NCBI WGS metagenome assembly OFLY01 (sample SAMN04209247, study PRJEB22552) | human gut metagenome | biome: gut; material: feces | host: Homo sapiens | place: USA: Oklahoma | reverse complement strand
TCAACCACGAGCTGGACGCTCTGGAGGAAGGTCTGGATACCATCTTCGACCACCTTGCCCCGGGCGGAAGGCTGTGTGTGATCACCTTCCATTCGCTGGAAGACCGGCTGGTGAAAAACAAGTTCCGCCGCTGGTCCACCGCCTGCACCTGCCCGCCGGAGTTCCCGGTCTGCGTCTGCGGCGGCAAGGCGAAGGCAAAGCTCATTACCCGGAAGCCCATCGAGGCCGACAAGCAGGAACTGGAGGAGAACCGGCGCAGCCGTTCTGCTCATCTGCGCGTTTTGGAGAAACTCTGAGCCGGATAAGACGCCGCTCAGTGTAAGAGGAGGAGATCAACTATGGGTCAGCCAGCTTATGATATGTCGTCTGAGGTGCGTCGCAGAAAAGCGCCTCAGACCCAGCGCAAGGTCGCACTGCGGGTGGAAAAAGGCGGCAAACGCCGTCTCAGCCCGTTCCAGGCGGCCATGCAGCACGCACTTCAACTGATCTCGATGGCGCTGCTGGCAGGCTTTGCGGTAAGCCTGCTGTGGAGCGAGGCCCAGCTGGTGGAGGTCAACGACCAGATCCAGAAGGCCAAAGCGGAACTCGTGAGCGAGCAGAGCCAGTACACCTACTATAACAGTGTCCTCAACAGCAAGACCAACATCACCAGCGTGGAAGAAGTGGCCGGGCGGCTGGGCCTCATGAAGATGGACCAGAGCCAGCTCACCTACATCCGCCTCGACAGCGACAGCGTACTGGTGCGCAGGGAGTCGGCTGTCCACCAGTGGACGGATTTTCTGCACGACGGCGCAATGACCGTTCTGGCCTCCGTTGGCAGCATAAAATAAGCAAACAGACAGAAAAGCGTGCGGCAGCGCACGCTTTTCTGGTTTCTGCAGGAGAATACCATGCAAAACAAGCCCTCCAAAAACCAGCACAGGAACGTCTACTACCGCCTTCGCCGCAGCGACCCGCACGAGCGCCTCAGCGCACGGCTGCGGCGTTTCAGCTTCGGCGCGGCGGTATTTTTTGTCATGGCGGCTGCGGGAATCGTGACCTACAGCCTGTATAAGATCCAGATCGAACAGGGTGCGACCTTTCGCCAGTATGCGGCCGAGCAGCAGCTGCTGGACAGCACCATTCAGGCGACGCGGGGCGAGATCTACGATGCTTCCGGCATTACGCTGGCCTCTACCAGCGTAGTATGGACCATCTGGGCCGACCCCAGCTATTCCACAGCCCTTTTCACCAGCCAGACCGCCGAGGAGACGGGCGAAGTCCTCAAGACGGTGGACGAGACGACGCTGGCTGAGGTGAGCCGTCAGATCACCCTGCGGCTGCTCTCCGGCGACGGGGAGAGCCTTGACCGTGTGGACACCTCTTCGGCGGAGTACCAGACCCAGTACCAGACCGTCCACGACGCGCTAGCGAAGAATACTTCCTCCTATCAGGTCCTTGCCACCAAGGTGAACAACGCCGTTAAGCTCTCCATCGAGAAATACGTCAGCACCTACAACAAAGAGCACACCAAGGCCAAGACGCTGGAGGACGGCACCACCGTCCGGAAGGGCCGCATCTCCGTCTCCTCGTCCAAGAGCTTCCAGCGGGATTACCCCTACGGCGCGTTCGCCGCGTCGGTGCTGGGCTTCTGCAACGGCGATGGCGAGGGTTTCTATGGGCTGGAAAAGTCCTACGACTCCACCCTTGCGGGCGTCAACGGACGCACCATCACCCGCCGCAACGCCTACGGCAACGCCATCGCCGACGCCAACGCCACCACCTATGCCGCCAAGGACGGCTCCAATCTGGTGCTGTCGCTGGACGTCAACGTGCAGGAGGTGGTGGAGCGCTACCTCAACGAGGCGGTCTACGCCAACAACGTCGAGAACCGCGGTGCGGCCATCGTCATGAACGTCAAGACGGGTGCCATCCTTGCAATGGCCTCCAAGCCCGACTTCGACCCCAATGACCCGCTGGATTTCAGCGCGAACCTGACCTATCTGAGCGAGCAGGTGCAGGCCGAGCCGGAGATCTATACCATCTACCTCAAGGACCCGGACGACCCCAAAAAATTCCTGCTGGACGAGAACGGCAAGAAGGTCCCCGACCCGGACCCGGACTACACCGGCACCTACCGCGACATCCAGTGGAAGAACAAGGCCATCACCGAGCTGTACTACCCCGGAAGCGTCTTCAAGGTCATCACGGCGGCCATGGGGCTGGACTCCGGCCATGCCACCCTCAACACCACCCTGAACTGCTCCGGTGCCTACACCATTGCCAAGCAGACCTACCACTGCGCCGGCAAAAAGGCCCATGGCGTGCAGAACCTGGTCATGGCCCTGCGGAACAGCTGCAACATCTACTTCATCCAGCTGGGCCAGCGGGTGGGCTCCAGCCTCTTCTACGATTACTTTGACGCGTTCGGTTTCACCGAGCGGACGGGCGTGGATCTGCCCAACGAGACCAACTTTATGCAGTACTACAACGCCAGCCAGCTGGGCGAAGTCCAGCTCGCTTCCTCGGCGTTCGGTCAGGCCATGGCGGTCACGCCGCTGCAGGTCTGCACCGCCATTTCGGCAGCCGTCAACGGCGGCTACCTCGTCACCCCCCATGTGGTGGATAAGATCACCGACCAGAACGGCAACGTCATTCAGGAGATCGGTTCCAACATCCGCCGTCAGGTCATCAGCGAGAGCGCCAGCGACGCCATCCGCCAGATCATGGAATACGAAGTGGCGGACGGCACGCAGGGCGGCGGCGGCCGCGCCTACGTGGCGGGCTACCGCATCGGCGGCAAGTCCGGTACGTCCGAGCAGCTGAACATGGACCGCCGCGCCGACGGCGACTACAAGAAAGTGGCCTCCTTTGCGGCGGTTCTCCCTGCGAATGATCCGGAGATTCTGGTCTACGTCATGCTGGACGACCCCAACAACGCCAGGACGGACTACTCCTCCATTCTGGCGGCGCCTGTGGTGGGCAACATCATCAGTGAGGTGGCCCCCTACTTGGGCCTTGCGACCGACGGCGTGGACCGCGGCCAGACCAGCTACAAGGTGCCCAACCTCATCGGGCAGGAGTGGAGCAACGCACAGGTTTCCCTGAACATCAAGGGCCTCAAGCATCAGCTCATGGAGAGCAGCTCCGACCAGACCGCCGCCGTGGTCACTTATCAGTATCCCCGCGCCGGGGCCGAGGTACCCTACGGCACCACCATCTACCTGTACACGGACACTTACGAGGGCAGCCACACCGAGGTGCCGGATGTCAGCGGCAAGAGTGCTGAGTTTGCCCGCCAGATGCTGGCGGCAGCGGGCCTGAACTGCACGGTGGAAGGCGATGCCAACGGTCTGGTCCAGAGCCAGAGCGAGGCCCCCGGCACCAGCGTCCAGCGTGGTACCATCGTTACAATTACTTGTGGATAAATGAGGAGTACAGCTATGGATAAAATCAGTGCAAGCGTTCTTTTAAAAGGCCTGGCCCCGGAGGGCTTTGCCGATGAGGCAGCCATCGACCTTGTGACCACCGACAGCCGCGAGGTGCGCCCCGGGTGCATCTTTGTGGCGTTCCCCGGTGAAAAATTTGACGGCCACGATTTCGCGGCCAAAGCACTGGAAGAAGGGGCCGAATATGTCGTCCTCAACCACCCGGTGAAGGATGTCCCGGCAGGGAAGTGCTTCCTCTGCCCGGACAGCTACCGCGCCATGATGATGATGGGTGCCAACTACCGCCGCCAGTTTTCTCCCAAGGTAGTGGGCGTGACGGGTAGCGTGGGCAAGACCACGACCAAACAGATGACCTACGCCGCCATTGCGGGCTTTGGCAATACCATCAAGACCGAGGGCAACCAGAACAACGAGCTGGGCCTGCCCCGCACCATGTTCCGCATCGGCAAAGAGACGGAGTACGCGGTGGTGGAGATGGGCATGAGCCACCGGGGCGAGATCGAGCGGTTGAGCCGCTGCGCCCGCCCGGATGTGGGCATCATCACCTGCATCGGCGTGTCGCACATTGGCAACCTAGGCAGCCAGGAGAATATCTGCAAGGCCAAGCTGGAGATCTGCGAGGGCCTGCCCAACGGTGCCCCGCTGGTGCTCAATGGGGATGACCCGTTCCTGCGGGCCGCGAAGCTGCCGGAGCATGTCCACCCGGTCTGGTTCAGCCTGGGGGATGAGAACGCGGACGTCTGCGCCCTGAACATCCGGCAGGAGGACGACGGCATGACCTTTACGCTGGAAGACCGGGAGGAAGACACCACCGAGGTGCACATCCCGGCCATGGGCCGCCACAATGTGGCCAACGCGCTGGCGGCTTACGCCGCCGCCACCCGGCTGGGCCTGAACGCCAAGCGGGTCATTGCGGGGCTGAGCCAGTTCCAGCAGACCGGGATGCGCCAGAAAGTGGTCCACAGCAAGGGCGTGGATGTCATCGAGGACTGTTACAACGCCAACCCCGACAGCATGAAAGCCGCGCTGGCCATGTTCAAAGAGTACCCCTGCAGGCGCCGCTTTGCCCTGCTGGGCGATATGCTGGAGCTGGGCGAGATCAGCCCGGAAGCCCATGAGACGGTGGGCAAACAGGCTGCGGAATACGGCGTGGACTTCCTCGTGGCCTATGGCCCGGAGGCGAAACGCACGGCCCAGGCTGCCGCGGCTGCCGGGGTGGAGGCCCGCCATGTGGATACCTACCGGGAGGCGGCAGAACTGCTGCTGGCCCGGATGCAGCCCGGCGACGCGCTGCTGGTCAAGGCCAGTCGGGGCATGGCGCTGGAAAAAGTGCTCGAAATCTTTTACAATGAGCAAAAATAAAAAGAAATATCAATTGGAGTAATACAAAAATGATCCGTTTTGCCTTGATCGTCGCCTCAACGCTGGGGTTCTTCCTCACGGCGGCGCTCGGGAATTTCATGGTGCCGCTGCTCCGGGCGTTCGGCCCCGGGCAGGAGCCCGAGGCACCGCAGACCTCTCAGCTGCAGCCGGACAGCGACCCGGACGACCTGCCGCCCCCGGCCACCCCGACCATGGGGGGCCTCTGCCTCATGGTGGGCACGCTGGCAGCGGTTGGCGTGGGCTGGACGGCCGCCTGCGCGGCAGAGCCTGCCCTGCTGGGGGATGAGGGCCTGTGGACCACCCGGCTCCTCATCGCGCTGTTTGGGGCGCTGGCCTTTGGGGCCGTGGGCCTGGCCGATGACCTGGCCCGCCTGCGCCGCCATGCCCCGCTGGGCCTCCGCCGCCCGGTGCGGCTGGGGCTGGAGGCCGCGGCTGCTGCCGCCGTGCAGGTGCTGCTGGCGGCCAACCACTGCCTTGCCACCGGGCTGGTACTGCCCGGCCTTGGTTACTGCGAGCTGGGCGTGCTGGCCCCCATCGTGTGGGGGCTGCTCCTCGTCGGCCTTGCCGAGAGCGCCCGGGTGGCCGATGGAGCGGACGGCGTGGTCTGCGGGAGCGCGTTCCTCGGGATGCTGGGCCTTATGGGAGCCATGACCATTCTGGGCTGGTTCCCGCTGGGGGTGCTGCCTGCCGCATTGGCCGGGGCGCTGATGGCGCTCCTGCTCTGGAATTTCCCGCCTGCCAAGCTGCTGCCCGGCAGCGTGGGCAGCCTGTTCCTGGCCGGGGCGCTGGGCTGCGTGCCGTTGAGTATCGGTTGGCCGGGCCTGAGTGTGCCGCTGGGCCTGCCTTATTGGCTGGAGGGCGGCATGGTGGCGCTGCAGATCCTGGTCTATCAGGCATCAAAAGGCCGGAAGCAGCTCTTTGGCACCGCGCCGCTCCACCGCTGGCTGGAAAAGCGGGGCCGTGCCCCCATCTCAATTTTTTACACGTTCTGTGTCTTTGCCATGCTGGGCGTCGCACTGGCGATGCAGATGGCAAAGATCAGCTGATTCAGAGGGAGGAATGCAGATGGCGACCATCCGCAGAAAAAAGGCGGAGCCTTTTTCCATCTTACAGCGCGACCCCGGCCCCTGGCCAACGCTCCTCATCAACTGGATGGCGACGCTGGGCATCATCGTGATCTTCGGGCTGGTGATGCTGTTCAGCGCCAGCTACACCACAGGCTACCTCCGCTTTGGCGACAGCCTGCACTTTATCCGCAGCCAGGTGCTCTGTCTGGGGCTTGGCGTTGTGGCCATGGCCCTGTTTTCCTATATCGACTACCGTTTTCTGCGCAAGCTGGTCTGGCCGGGGTATCTGCTCTGTCTGGTACTGCTGGTGCTGGTGCTGTTCAGCACGCCGCTCAACGGCTGCCGCCGCTGGATCTCGTTCGGCGGCTTTACGGTGCAGGTATCGGAGATCGCCAAGTTTGAGATGATCCTGCTCACGGCCCATCTGGCCGCCAAGGCCCCCCGGCTGGAAAAGCTGGACCCCGGCTCCAACCGCCGGGTGCCGCCCAGCGTCTGGCTCTACCAGCGCCTGGTGCGGGAGCTCATCGTTCCGCTGCTGCCCCTGCTGCTGGTGCTGGCGCTGCTGGTGCTGGAGCCCCATATGTCCGGCATCGTGCTGACCACGGCCATCGTGGGCACCATCCTGCTGCTGGGCGGAAACGGCGGCATCATCACCTGGGCGGGGGCGGCTACCGGCATTTTCCTGCTGGAGACACTGCTGCAGCACATTGATTCCATCCCGTACCTGCAGAGCCGCCTCGACGGCTGGACGCAGGACCTCTCCCAGATGACGGACCAGACCCTGCAGAGCCTGTACGCCATCGGTTCCGGCGGCGTGACCGGCCTCGGCCTTGGCAACAGCATTGAAAAACAGCTCTGGCTGCCCGAGAGCAACAACGACTTCATCTTCTCCGTGGTCTGTGAGGAGCTGGGCTTTGTGGGGGCCGTGCTGGTCATCCTGCTGTTTGTGCTGTTTCTGGTGGAGGGGCTCTGGCTGGCGTTCCACGCCGAGAACCGCTACTGCACCTTAGTGGGCATCGGCATCATGGCGCAGATCGCGTGGCAGGTGTTCTGCAACATCGCGGTCGTCACCAACACCCTGCCCAATACCGGCATTTCGCTGCCGTTCTTCTCTTCGGGCGGTACGAGCCTGATCCTGCTGCTGGCCGAGATGGGCGTTATGGTCAACATCGGCCGCAACGGCGAGCGCGCCCGCCTGGAGCGGGAAAACCAGCATCATTTGCGGGAAGAGCAGCGGAAAGCCAAAACCATCGTGCTGAATACGGCACGCAATGCCCAGCCGGAACGGTAATGGGCCTATCAGGAGGGAAATTGTATGAAAGTTCTGATCGCTGCCGGCGGCACGGCCGGCCATATCAACCCGGCGCTGGCCATTGCGGGTGCCCTGAAAAAAGCCGACCCCACCGCTGAGATCCATTTTGCAGGCCGGAAAGAGGGCATGGAGTACCGCCTGGTCACCCAGGCGGGTTACCCGTTCCATCACATTGAGATCACGGGTTTCCAGCGCAAACTCTCGCTCAACAACATCCGGCGGAACATCATCACCCTGTGGAACCTGGCCCTCTCGGGGCCCACGGCGAAAAAGATGATGAAAGAGATCCAGCCGGACCTCGTCATCGGCTGCGGCGGCTATGTCTCCGGCCCGGTGGTGCGCTGCGCCGCCAAGCAGGGCATCAAGACCGCCCTGCATGAGCAGAACGCGTTCCCCGGCGTGACCAACAAACTGTTGGCCCCGGATGTGGACATCGTGTTCGCCGCCGTGCCCGCCGCCGTGGAGAAGCTGGGTGCCCCGGAAAAGACCATCGTGGTGGGCAACCCGGTCCGCCCGGAGGTGTTTGCGCAGGCCAAGAACCGTGACGCCATCCGTGCCGAGCTGGGCGCGGGCGACCGGACGATCATCCTGTCGTTCGGCGGCAGTCTGGGTGCCCGTCGTGTCAATGAAGTGGTGGCCGACCTCTGCGCCTGGGAACAGAAGAATGCAAAGCCGGTGCTCCACCTGCATGCCACCGGTCAGTACGGCGTGGAGCTGTTCCAGAATCTGGAAAAAGAAAAGGGCTTTGCCCCGGGCGAGAGCCTTGTGGTAAAAGAATACATCAACAACATGCCGGAGCTGCTGGCGGCTGCCGATCTCGTCATCAGCCGCGCCGGCGCGCTGACGCTGGCCGAGCTGGAGGCCGTGGGCCGCGCTGCAGTCCTGATCCCCAGCCCCAATGTGGCGGAGAACCACCAGTATTACAACGCCCTCGAGCTGCAGAAAGCCGGGGCTGCCGTGGTCATTGAGGAAAAAGACCTGACCGGGGAAAAGCTGGTGCAGACCGTTTCCGACATGCTGGCCCAGCCCGGCAAGCTGGCTGAAATGGGCCAGAACGCTCGGAAGCTCTCGGTGGACGACAGCCTGGACCGCATTGCAGACGCCCTGCTCAAGCTGGTCAAGACCCCGTAATTGCACCGGGAGACAACTTGTGATAAAATCAGACGGAAAGGAGGGGAGGCCCCATGGCACAGAACCGCAGGCGTGAGAATCCAAACCGGAACCAGAGCCGCCCGGCGCAGGGAAATACAGCCCGCCGCCGCAGCCGTTCCAACGCTTCCGGCCGCCGCCGGGTGTATGACCAGGCGCAGGATGCCCGCCGTGCCTCCTCTCAACGCCGGGGCAGCCCGCAGGGCTACCAGGAGCAGACCATTGATTTTACAAACGGCAGTGTGCGCTATGAGCAGCCCCGCCGGGCAGATAACAGCATCCAGTTCCCCCGGCAGGGAAGGCAGATGTCCGGCTCTGCCGGGCAGAACGGCGCGGGCCGCTCCCGGAGCGCCCAGGACCGTGCCAGCGGCCGGAATGGGAATCGCAGCACCCGCCCGGCGAACGGAGCCTCCAGAGGCGCGAAAAACGGCCCCAGCGGGCGGATGCGCCCCACGGAGGCCAACCTCCGCAGCCCCAGCCGCCGGGAGAGCAAAAAGAAGCGGAAGCTGACCCGCGCGGCCATCCGGCGGCGCAGGATCATCCGCCGTCTGACCGCCTTTGCCTTGCTGCTCTGCGTCATTGCGGCGGGCGTTTACCTCACGGTCACCATGCTGTTCAAGATCAGCTCCATTCAGGTGCAGACGGCGGACGGCACGCAGGTGGCCGAGGTGGGCGGCTACGCCAGCGAGCAGATCTTGCAGGCGCTGGGCGTCCACACCGAAGAGAACATCTTCAGCTTTGACCCGGGCCAGAAATCCAAGGAGCTGGAAAAAGCTTTCCCCATGCTGGAGTTCATCCATGTGGAGCGGCAGTACCCCGGCACCGTGGTGGTCCAGGTGACAGAAGCCCGGCCCACCTACGCCATGCAGGTGGAGGGCGGCTGGCTGACTCTCTCGGCCAGCCTGAAGATCCTGTCCAAGGATGCCGCCCAGCCAGCGGGCCTTGCCACCCTTTACGGCGGGGAGCCGGTGTCTACCACGCCCGGCGAACAGCTGGACTTTGCCGCGGCCCCCGCCGCCAGCAGTGCGGCCTCTTCAGAGAGTGCCGACAGCGCGGCTTCTTCGGAAACAGAGGCGGAGACCGACCAACGGCTGGAATCGCTCAACACGCTGATGTCCGCACTGGACAGCTACGGGATGCTGGGCGACGCCACCCGCATGGAGTTTGCGGACACCGAGGAAATGGCCTTTTTGTATCAGGACCGCATCAGCGTCCTGCTGGGCACGCTGAATGAGCTGGATTACAAGCTCAAGCTGGCCCAGTATGTCCTGCTCAACCAGGACGGCAAGGGCTGCGCCGCCACCGATACCGGTCTGCTGGACCTGAGCCACCTGAGCGCGTCCAGCACCCGGAAATTCCGCTTTGCGCAGGGCGAACCTACCCTGCCCTCGGGCTATCTCGTGCCGGAAGTTTCCACACCGGAGGAAACACCGGTGGAAAACCCGGACGCCGCTGAGGCGGATCCCCCGGCGGATGCTGAGCTCTCCGCGGAGACGTCGGCAGCGCCGGAGGCCGCCCCTGCGGCCGGAGCGGAAACTCCGCCGACGGAAGAAGCAGCAAATCAGGAAACCACCAATCAGGGATGAGGAGTGTGCTACTTATGAAACTGGAACAACTGATGGAGGATGTGCCCTTTACCCTCGTGCAGGGCACCCTGGAGACCGAAATCGAGGATATCATCTACGACAGCCGCAAAGCCGCGCCCGGCCTGCTGTTCGTCTGTATCGTGGGCACCCAGCGGGACAGCCATGATCTTGCCGCCGACTGCGTGGCAAAGGGCGTCAATACGCTGGTCATCCAGCACGATATCGACCTCTCGGCCATGCCGGACGTCAATGTCATCAAGGTGGAGAGCAGCCGCTACGCCATGGCAAAAATGAGCGCCAATCTGTTCGGAAACCCCTCCCGCCAGATGACCATGATCGGTGTGACGGGCACCAAGGGCAAGACCACCACTACCCACATGATTAAGAGCGTGCTGGAAGCCGCGGGCCGCAAGGTGGGCATGATCGGCACCAACGGCATCTACTTCCTGGGCCACCACAAGGAGACGGCCAACACCACGCCCGAGAGCTATGAGCTGCAGAAGACGTTCCGCCAGTTCCTGGACGCGGGCTGTGATACGGCATTGATGGAAGTCTCCAGCCAGGGCCTGATGATGGACCGTGTGGCGGGCATCCACTTCAACGTGGGCGTCTTCACAAACCTTTCGCCGGACCATATCGGCCCCGGTGAGCACAAGACCTTTGAGGAATACCGCGGCTGGAAAGGCAAGCTGTTCCAGCGGTGCGATATCGGCGTGGTCAACATCGACGACGCCAACACCGAGGCCCTGCTGGAGGGCCACACCTGCCAGCTGGTGACCTATGGCCGCGGCGAGGCCGCTGATTACCGTGCAGGCGAGTATCAGCTGCTCCGTACCCACGATTTTCTGGGTGTGCAGTTCCATGTCTCCGGCAAGGACGATATGGACGTGAAAGTGAACATGCCCGGTGAGTTCAGCGTGTACAACGCCCTGGCCGCCCTGGCCGTGGGCAAGGTGCTGGGCCTGCCGGATGAGGCCATCCACGAGGGCCTGGGCAAGTGCGTGGTCAAGGGCCGCGTGGAGCTGGTGCCCATCAGCAAGCGGTT
>OFLY01001931.1_pt1 | contig 11023 bp, 7 predicted proteins | sample 1541161 | NCBI WGS metagenome assembly OFLY01 (sample SAMN04209247, study PRJEB22552) | human gut metagenome | biome: gut; material: feces | host: Homo sapiens | place: USA: Oklahoma | reverse complement strand
TTTTTCTGGTTCATATCATGCTGATACTGACCGACACCGATGGATTTCGGATCGATCTTTACAAGCTCTGCAAGCGGATCCTGTACACGTCTTGCGATGGATGCGGCGCTTCTCTGTCCAACATCGAAATTCGGGAATTCTTCCGTGGCAAGCTTGCTTGCGGAATATACAGAAGCACCTGCCTCGTTGGTGATAACATACTGGACCTTTTCAGGGATTTCCTTAAGAAGCTCCACGATGATCTGCTCGGATTCTCTGGATGCCGTTCCGTTTCCTACAGAGATCAGTGTCACATGATATTTGCTGATAAGCTTTTTCAGGGTTTCCTTTGCGGCACGGATCTTGGTCTCATTGGTTGGTGCTGTGGGATAAATAACTGTGGTATCCAGAACCTTTCCGGTAGGATCTACCACTGCCAGCTTGCATCCGGTACGGAAGGCAGGATCCCAGCCAAGAACTACCTGTCCTGCAATTGGAGGCTGCATGAGAAGTTGCTCCAGATTTTTGCCAAAGACATGGATGGCACCGTCCTCTGCTGCCTCTGTAAGGGCGCTTCGGATCTCACGCTCAATAGCCGGTCCGATGAGACGTTTATAGCTGTCCTCAATGGCTTCTTTCAGAACCGGTGTAGTGTATGGATTATCGCGGACGATCACCTGTTTTTCAAGATAACGGATGATCTCTTCCTCAGGTGCAAGGATCTTCACAGTAAGAAATTTCTCTTTCTCACCACGGTTCAGAGCAAGGACACGATGACCTGCAAGCTTTTTCACCGGCTCCTCAAAGTCATAATACATCTCGTATACAGACTGCTCCTTCTCATCTCTTGCGGTGGAACATATAGTTCCCTTATCCATTGTTCTCTTACGGATACTGATACGATAATCTGCTTCATCAGAAATATGTTCTGCAATGATATCTCTGGCACCGCTGATGGCCTCTTCCACAGTTTTGACTTCTTTTTCCTCAGAAAGAAATGCTTTTGCCTCTTCTTCAAGAGGTTTCTTCGTCATCTGGAGAAGGATGATGTCGGCCAGAGGTCCCAGACCTTTTTCCCTGGCGATGATGGCACGTGTACGGCGCTTCGGGCGGTACGGACGGTAAAGATCCTCTACCACAACGAGTGTCTGCGCTGCCTCGATCTGTTTCTTCAGCTCCGGAGTCAGCTTGCCCTGCTCCTCGATGCTGCCCAGAACCTGAGCCTTTTTATCCTCAAGATTTCTTAAATAAGTAAGTCTCTCATTAAGATTACGAAGCTGTTCGTCGTTCAGTGTACCGGTTGCTTCCTTACGGTATCTGGAAATAAAAGGAATGGTGCAGCCTTCATCGATCAGCTTAACCGCTGCCTCGACCTGCCATTTCTCAACGTTCAATTCTCTGGTAATTACCTGAATAATATCCATTTTTATCTTTCTCCCGTTGTTTCAAATTTGCCTGAGGCTGCTTTTTCCTCTTTACACAGCTTCTGACATTTATCAAAGATCAATCTGTGCGATCACGTCCTTCAGAGCATTGGCGCTTGCGTGAAGCTTCTCTGTCTCCTCCTCGGTCAGCGGAACACGAACGATACGTTTTACACCTTCCGGTCCGATAGAAGCCATGGTACTAAGACATACGTCTTCAACACCGTACTCTCCGTGAAGCATGGTTGATACACTGACTATTGTATCAGATGCTGCAAGAAGAAGCGAGCAAAGTCTGCAAACAGATACGGCTACCGCATAAAATGTAGCACCCTTCTTGGCGATCACAGTTGATCCTGAAGTATGAACATACTCCAGAACCTCTTCTCTGTCAAGTGGCTGCAGATCTTTCTGATCCTCATGAACGATCTTGTCAAACTCATCAAGGGTCGCACCTGCAACAAAGGCTCTGGACCACGGTACAAAGGAAGTATCTCCATGCTCTCCGAATACATAGGCGTGGATGTTTTTCTCAGATACACCGTAGTGCTGAGAAAGTCTGCAGCGGAGACGGGCCGTATCCAGGGCGGTTCCGGAACCAAGGATCTGATTTTCCGGCAGTCCGGAAAGCTTTGCAAATGCATAAGTCATAATATCACATGGATTACTTACGATAATATAAAGCGCTTTGGGAGCCACCTTTACGATCTCCGGAGTAATATTCTTCATAATGTTAACGTTGGTCTGTGTCAGCTCGATGCGAGTCTGTCCCGGTTTTCTGGCAATACCGGAAGTGATGATCACAATGTCAGAATCTGCAGCATCCGGGTAATCTCCTGCCACGATGGAGATCGGCTCACGGAAACTGGTTCCCTGCTCAATATCCATAACCTCACCTTCAGCCTTATCTTTGTTAATATCGATCAGAACGATTTCTGATGCAATACTCCTCTGTGATAAGGTATAAGCGATAGTTGCTCCTACACTTCCTGCTCCGATGATCGTAATTTTACTGCTCATATTTGTTCTCCTTTCAGCGTTGTTTGTCATTTTAATAACAACTTTAATTACACACATTCAAACATAACATAAAACATTGCCCTGTGCAATAAAAATTTTATTGTATTTCTCAGGTTAATCCCCGCCAATTTGCATTTCAAATTATTTAAACCGCTTATATTTTCTGATATTTTTCCTATTATTCTGTATACATTCCTGTTATTTTTTTATCGATTTATAGAAGCAATTTCAGAAACCTAGCAAAAAACCTCTGAACTTCAAAAAAAATCAAGAAGTCCAGAGGTTTCTTTCACCTCTTATTATTGGCTTAGATTCAGATGTTTATAGCTGCTCCAACGTTCACCCGGTTAATTCTTTGCCTGGGCAAGGGCTTTTTGTGCAGCGTCCAGGATCCCTTCGGAAGAATATGTGGCTCCGCTGACAGTATCGATCCCATCCGCCGACTGGTTTGCCATGATCTGAGAATAGATCGTGCTCCATGCAGGATCAAAAAATTCCGGTGTATCCTGATTTGTCTGCTCAATGGATGCGATCTGGCCTCCTGAGATCGTAATTGTCAGATATGTTTTTCCTCCATATCCAAAAGCCGAGCCTGTATACGTTCCATCTCTGTACATTCCCACCGGTTCCGGTGCTTCCGTTGGCTCCGGTGTTGCATCCGGCTCATCTGTCCCTGGTGTTGGAGTTACATTGGGTTTTTCAGGAACCGGCGTCACATCCGGGTCGTCCGGCTCCGGCGTCGGGGTTGCTGCCGGCGTCTCTGTTGGTTTCGGCGTTGCCGTAGGTTTCGGTGTGGCTGTTGGCTTTGGTATCGGTTTCTTTGTAGGAGTTGGTGTGGGTTTCTTTCCATACTCCGGATTAACCGCTTCTTTGAGGGCTTTTTTTACAGCATCCAGAATCCCGTTGGAGGAATAGGTTGCTCCGCTGACTGCATCAATATCATCCACAGAATCTGTACCGATGATCTGTTCTTCCAGCACGCTCCATGCTTTTTCAAAAAACTGCTTTGTGTCCGTATTTTCCTGTTTCAGAGCTTTGATCACTCCATCCTTGATGGTCACAATTACTTTCACGTCTCCATTGAAGCCCTTTGCCGAAGCTGTATATTTACCATCCAGATATTTTTTGGGACTGTCCGGATCTTCCGGTTTCTTTGTAGGAGATGGGTTTTTGGATGGTTTTTTTGTAGGTGACGGAGCTGATGTCGGAGTTGGTAAAGCAGGTGTAGGGGTGACCTGCTGGCTGTTTCCATCTGCCGCTGCCTGGGAGAGGGCATTCTGAACTGCCTGGATGATTCCGTTGGAGGAATAGGTTGCTCCACTTACTGCATCTACATTCGGTGTATTTCCGGCGATCATCCTGCTGATCACACCCTGAGCTGATGCAAAATACGACGCGGTTTCTCCAGATGCCTCCAGAATATCTATGGCTGCAATCTTTCCGCCGCTGATTGTTACTCTCACGCGGATCGTCCCGCCAAATCCGGTTCCGCTTCCTTCATACGTACCGTCCTTATATCCATCTGCCGGAACGCTTGCTACCGGTGTCTGCGTGGTTCCCTGTCCTGCGGCGCCGGCATTGCTTTTTGCAGATTCGGAAACCGTTCTTGTACCTGAGCTTTTTTTCGCTGCTGTTTTTTTTGAACTTTTTTTCGATGAGCTTTTCTCTTTTGTTGTACTGTTTTTCTCAGCTGTGCTGTCAGAAACAGTATTTTCTTTTTCATACCCGAAATATTTTTCCAGCTCTGAAGCGGACATTACGGTCGTCTCTGCCTGCCCGACTGCTTCTGTCTCTCCATCAGAGCCCTTCGCCTTTATGCCTGAAAACACAAGCGCCGCAATCACAGCAGCTGCAGGGACCAGCTTGGTCCAGGGTATCTTCGGAGTATTTTTTTCCTCCTGCTTTTTATCTTTCAGATCTTTTTCCATGCTTCCTTACTCTCTCCTCTTTTCTTGCGGCCTCTGTCAGACATTGCTCTTCAGAAATCAGCAGACCTCTGCCGCAGACATTGCTCTATGTCTGCGGCAGAGGCTCCCGGATATCTGTGCTCGCATTCGGTTCAACAGTGAAATTATTTAACTGTTACCACAAATTTCTTTGTAATTCCGTTGCATTTCACTGTGATCGTTGCTTTACCTTTTTTGATTCCCTTTACAACACCCTTGCTGTTTACAGCTGCAACTTTTTTATTGCTGCTTGTATATGTAACCTTGCCTGCAGGTGCTGCTTTGGATCTGATGGTTGTTGTTTTACCTTTTTTGATCGTTGCAGAAGATTTTACAAGACTGAATGCAGGATTCTTGACAACTACTTTGCAGGTTGTCTTCAGGGCTCCTGCCTTTGCTGTAATCGTAACGGTTCCTGCTTTGATTCCTTTTACAACACCTGTTTTACTGTTTACGGTTGCAACCTTTGTGTTGCTGCTTGTGTATTTTACAGTTGCAGATGGTGTTGCAGTTGCTTTTACAGTTGCTGTTTTTCCTTTGTAGATCGTTACGGAAGCCTTTGCAAATTTAATTGTAGAAGCTTTTACTGTTACCTTGCAGGTTGCTGTGGTATTTCCTACCTTTGCTGTGATAACTGCTGTTCCGGCTTTTACGCCTTTAACAACACCCTTGCTGCTTACCGTTGCAACCTTTGTGTTGCCGGACTTAAATGTTACTGCTGCATCGCTGTCATTTGTTGTTGCCTTAAGAGTCGTTGTTTTTCCTGTATATACAGCTGCTGCTGTCTTATCAAGTGTAACTGTTACCTTCTGAAGCTCTTTCTCTGCTCCCTGAAGATGTTCAAGTGCTTCATTTACCTCAGCCTGACTTGCATCTGTTTTTGCAAGAATGTCTTCTGCTTCCTGAAGCTCACCGGCAAAGGACTTCCAGGTTGCAATTGTGTAATCTGCCTCTGCCAGAGCCTTTGCAGCTTCCACTTCTGTTTTAAGACTTGTAAAATCAGTTGGCTCCATTGTAGGATTTACGATATTCTCTGCAGTTGCCTGGAAGCTGTAGGTATAGTCATTATATCCAAGAGCATACACTGTCAGTTTCCAGTATCCTGTTCCGTCTGTTCCTCCCGGAAGCTTGCAGCGTGCAGATTTTGTAAGTCCAAGCTGGATTCCCATTGCTTTATGCATCCAGTTATCTGCGGCAAACTTGGTTCCATAAGAAGCGAGGCATTTTGTATATGTGGAATCATCTCCATAATAATCCCAGCGTACAGCCTGCATATTTGCACCAAGATCGCCATAATTTCCATTGAGATCCACACGGAGGAATTCGCCGTAGCTTCCGCTTGCTGCTTTTACACTCGGCTCAATCCCTGTTGCTGTTTTTAACGCCTGATCCTTGATACCGGAAGCTGTTCCGTCTGATTTTCTTGCTGTAAATGTAAAGCCGTCACCATTTTTCTCCGCATATTTCAGACCATTTGTCTGTGCATTTACGTCTGCCACAAGGCCTTTATAATACTGAAGATTGTTTTCACTGTATCCTCCGGAGAGCACAGCTCCATCCTGTACAACATTATACTTTTTGCAGAAATCTGCAAAATCTGCGGTCTTAACTGCTACCGGGACATATTTCAGACCATATATCTCATAATGATCCATCGTATAGGTTTTTCCATCTTCTGTTGTTATACTGCCTCTGTTCCATTTTACCTTGGAACCGTCTGTAAGATAAAGTGTGCTTCCTTTATCCTCCCAGTAGGATACGTCGAATCTGGTTCCGTCTTCAGCAATGATCGTAGCTTCTGTCTGATAGCTTCCTCTGTGAAGTCCATGATTTGCAGTCGCTCTTGTTACTGTATCAAAAGCTCCTGTATCAAACTCACTATGTGAATCCTTCTCTTCTGAAGAGCTTGTATCTCCAGCTGCATATACGCCTTCTGCTGCCCAGTACTCACCCCAGGTAAGTCCTGCATATACGTACTGATACTCGCCTGTCAGCTGGTCAGAATCGGAAAATGCTTCCGCCACTTCATCGCCTTCTGTGAAATCCTCTTCCCCTGTAGAGAACGGGTCTGCTTCCTCTGCTGTATCTTCCTGCTGGATATCCTCTGTCTCGTCTGCAGCAGCTTCTGGCACTGCTGCATCCTCTGCTGCTTCTTCTGTTATGTCTGCAGCATCCTCTATAGCTTCTTCTGCTACAGCTTCAGTATCCTCTGCCGTTTCCTCTGTGCTAAAATCCTCCGTATCTCCTGCCTCTGCCTCGGAAACCACGGCTGCATCAAGATCAGATGCCATTACAGCGGTCGGAAAGGTTGTTGCTGCCACTGCAAGACTTAAAATGCATGGAGCTGTTTTTTTCAATAGATTCCACTTCTGCATTGCTTATTCCTCCTAAAAATATGATATATTTATAGAACCCTTTCCAGGTTTACTATCGCAAGTACTGCGGATATGAGCATTCCCTCTGCCAAACAGTCATAAACCGGATTGCCGGGAGATCAGCTTCACTCTGCAATATCCTCCACACTATAGGAATCCGCAAGCAGGCTGAACCGCTCCTTCATCCCCTCAGTGAGATACACATGATGGTCTTCATCCACAAAAAGTCCGTCTGCACCGTGAGCTTTCAACAGCTGTGTCCCTTTTTCCACCCCCAGCACAAAACATGCTGTGGAAAGCGCATCTGCTTCCAGACCTGAGTCACAGACTACCGTTACCCCGGTCACTCCGCTTTCTGCCGGATAGCCGGTAGATGGGTCCATAATGTGGTGATACCTTACACCATTTTCGATAAAATATTTCTCATAATCTCCGGATGTGGAAAGAAATTCTGTACCATTTAAGGCAACCACACCAAGATAGTCATCCTCATTTTCAGCTCTGGGATCTGTCACTGCCACATTCCAGGAAGAACCATCCGGCTTGCTTCCGTAGGTCATGACACTGCTTCCTCCCAGATTCATAAGTGCTGCTGTTACATCCTTCTTTGTTTCCAGTTCTTTAAGGATCAGGTCACAGCCAATACCCTTTCCCGCTGCTCCAAGATCCAGAGAACAGCTCTCCTCCATGTGGACCGTATTTCCGTCAAGAAAAATCTTCTGATATCCGGAATCCTTCAGAACATTCTTAATTTCTGCTTCTTCCGGAATTTTCTGGTTTTCCCCTCCAATATCCCACAGGCGGATCAGCTTCCCGATGGTTGGGTCAAAGGCTCCGTCAGAATCCTCTGCGATCTTCAGAAGACGTTTCAGGTATCCGGAAAGCTCGTCGGAAATCTCCGTATCTTTTCCGCTGTCTGCATTCACCTTATAGATTTGGGACTTCTCATTGGTCCAGGAAAGAAGGTTCGTCTCCACATCTGTCAGCACAGCTGTCAGCTTACTGTTTATATCGTCACCTGTGGTATAGAGTGTTTCTGATACCACAGTATCCATTGCAAAATCTGTATCGGTATATGTCTGTACATCATTTTCCGAAGCAGCCATGCACAGCACAGGAAACAACACCGCAATTCCTGTAAATGTAGCTGCTGCCAGAAAAGTTTTCTTTTTCAGAGCCTGATATCTCATAGATCATTTTTCCTCAATTGTTCCAATATGAATATTTTTTCTCGGGCAGGCTGCGGCACATGCGTGACAGCAAAGACATTCGCCGGATCTGCCTGTGTCACCGTCGATATCCAGATGAGCCGGACATCTTTTTTTACAGAGACCACATTTCGGCGGACATTTCTCACGGTTTCTCCGAAACAGTGCACCCGGAAGGATTGGCATTAATGCAAAAACCGCTCCCATGGGACAGAGCAACTGGCAGAAAAACCTTTCCTGTGTACACATTCCCACAATGATCAGCACCAGGAGCACAATTCCCACCAGATATTTGCTGTTCGGGAGCCGTCCTGCCGTGAGCATGGAAAAAACATCCCACGGGCTGGTTCCCGTAAGCTTTCCGTATACACCTGTAAGGCAGGAAAGCAGGATCAGTGCCAGTACGATATATTTGACTTTCTGAAGCCCGTGAACCATTTTTTCGGAAAGAACCGGTTTCTTTTTTTTGTGAAAGCATTTCATCCGGATCCAGGAAAAGCCTTCATATACGGCATCTCCGAAAGATCCGAATGCACACGCATATCCGCAGAAATGTCTTCCGAAAAAGCAGGTAAAGATCAGAAGCACTGCCGTTACAGTCAGAAAGGAATTCCACTCCACCGGCTGACCGGCCGCAATGGCAAGAAAGATCGATTTGATACCTGCAAAGGCTGTAGAAAACAGAGACGGGGCGGCAATAAAAAATGCCAGCTGTATTCCCGCACGCATCAGCCTTACCTCCCGCTGTCTTTTTTTCATGAGTTTTCCGCCTTTCCAAGTGCCGCATCCACTGCGTTTAGGATTCCTGTGGAGCTGAACGTTGCTCCAGATACGGTATCCACATCTGTACTCTGAGCACTCAGGATGGAATCGATCACACTCTCTGCCTGTGAAAGATATGCACTGTCCTCACCTGGGGCGCTGACTACGTTGATGGATGTGATCTCATCACCGGTAAGTGTCACCTCCACCTGAATGGTCCCGCCGTATCCCTCGGCTTCTCCTGTATAGGTTCCATCTTTATATACATTATCGGAATCTGTGGTTGCTGTGTCCTCTGCGTCTGCATCGGATACATTGCCGTCTGAAGTGTCTGTTGTTTTGTCATCGCCTGCTGTATCTGCATCACTGCTGCCTGATCCTACAGATGCTGCCTGATTCTGCATACGATTTACATAACTCGTCTCCAGCGCACTGAGAAGTTCATTCTGCTGCTCCTGAAGTGTATCTACCTTATCTGTCAGAGCCGCGATCTCTTTTTCATTTGCCTGGGCTTTCATGCTACTGTTATAAAAAAGTACAGCCAGGATCACCAGCAGTAAGGAGATCACTCTCATATAAAAATTCTGATTTTTCATCTCTTTTCTCCCTTGTATTTATAACAATTCCGTAAATTGCTGCATCAGGCTCAACTGTGCGAACATATATGGCTGCGTCAGATGCTCTCGATCCAGTCCTGTAATCTGCGTATAACTGTCTTTTGGATAAATTATATAGTTTTTATCCATATACATAAATTAGTTTTGATTAATCTTTTTTATAAAATTAGACGATGCTAACTTACAGTTAGGTATTATATCACCTGTTTTTTTTCTTGTCTACACTTTTGTTAGTAGTTTATAACTTTTTCCAATATGAATTTTTCTGTTTTATGTCTTTTATAAAAGAAAAATCATCGCCACTCCTCCCTTTCCGTTGGGAACAGCTGTATGAATTATGGTTAGATATCATTAACTTATGTTTGCCTTTTAATTTCGATTATGATATGATTTTTCTGAATCTGTAACAGAAATGGAGATTTGTTTTGAAGAAAAAAGAATTGATTTTTATTGCCGGGATCCTGATTCTGGCGGGGGTTCTCTGGCTTGGTTTTCAGATTGCGGGGAAACGTTCCCATAATACGATCCGTATTACCGTTGACGGAAAAGAATTCGGAACCTATTCGCTTTCCCAGGACCAGATCATCCACATCGGAGACACCAATGTCTGCGAGATCAAAGATGGAAAAGTTACAATGATCGAAGCAACCTGCCCGGATCATTACTGTATGAAACAGAAGGCTGTGGACGAGCACGGCGGTTCCATCATCTGCCTTCCTAATAAGGTTGTGATAGAAGGGGAAAATACTGCAGAGGATTCGGAGAGTTCACCTAAAATTGATGCGGTGACATAAAATTTCCGGAGAATATGCGCAATGCGTGTTCTCCGTAGAGTTTTCTCTGACAGATGATATTCTGTCTGTGCTATTCCTGCAACGATATTCCTGCAACAAATGAAAGGATTTATTTATGAAACGAAAAACAGCTTATCTCGGATTATTTGCCGCAGTAGCGATCATTTTTGGATACGTGGAGTCTCTGGTCCCTGTATTTACAGGGATTCCGGGTATCAAGCTCGGGCTTGCAAACCTGGCGGTGCTTTTTATACTGGACCGATATTCCTTTAAAGAAGCGGCTCTCGTGTCCGTTGTCAGAATCCTGGTGATCGGATTTATGTTTGGAAATCTGTTCAGTATTTTGTATAGTCTGGCTGGCGCTGCGCTTAGCCTGACTGTGATGGATCTTTTGAAAAAACATTCCGGCTTCAGTCTGATCGGTATCAGTGTGGCCGGTGGTGTCACACATAATATCGGGCAGCTGATCGTTGCCATGATCGTGGTGAGCAATACGAGTTTGATGGTTTATGCACCGGCACTGCTGGTAGCAGGTGTCCTGGCGGGGATTCTCATAGGTGGGTTGACAAAGGAGGTTGTGGGACGACTTCCTTTGAATCTATAATTATGTGGTTTGCTTTTTGGATTATGGTTTTCACTTTTTGAAGTGAGGGGAAATTGTGTGGTTTGATTTTTTAGATTATAGTTTTCACTTTTTGAAGTGAGATAAATTGGGTAGTTTGATTTTTTGGGATTGTAGTTTTCACCTTTTGAAGTGAGAGGAAATTGGATGGTTTGATTTTTTTGGATTATAGTTTTCACTTTTTGAAAGTGGGTAATTTGCGAGAAGGGGAAGCACTCATAGTTGCGAAGGCCGTCTCCCCTTCTCGCGCTCTTCCCCTCCTGGCCACGCCGCTGT
>OFLY01001927.1_pt1 | contig 11035 bp, 19 predicted proteins | sample 1541161 | NCBI WGS metagenome assembly OFLY01 (sample SAMN04209247, study PRJEB22552) | human gut metagenome | biome: gut; material: feces | host: Homo sapiens | place: USA: Oklahoma | reverse complement strand
CGGCATTTTCTGGTGCGATGGAAGGGACTCGAACCCCCGGCCTACTGATTCGTAGAGGGCCTTTATATGAGTTTCGCCGTTTTCGGTCATCGCAGTTTATATAGATTCACCGTTGTTTTTGTGTTTGTTCGTGCATGGTCGTTTCACTTCTTTTCGATTCAACAAGGCACAAATAAGGCACATTCCAGAGAGCATACCATCCCATAAAACGGGCACTATGAGAAAAGTAAAAAAGCAGACGGCTCACGAGGGCGGCAGAAATGCCCCTGTGAGCCGTCTTTTGTTATGCGTGCGACTTTTCCTTGATATGACTGAAAACGTCCGTCAGCGCGTCCGCTGCCGCCGCATCGCTGGAACGGATGAACCCGGCGTAAATATCCGTGGTGGTGCTGGTCTTTGCGTGGCCAAGTCTGCCCGAAACAGTTGTAACAGGCACATGAGCCGCTATCAGCAAGCTGGCGTTGGTGTGGCGCAGGCTGTGGAAGTGAACCGCCGGGAGGTCATGGGCGGCCAGAAAGCCCGGAAACCAGCTTGTAACCGCATTGGGGTCGAACGGCTGACCGTTCCAGCGAGTGAACAACAGGTCATTGTCCACCGTCTTGCCGTTCTCGATCTCCACCCGGCGCACCCACTCGGAACCGACCTTGAACCGTTCGGCCTTTTGGTGCTGGCGGTACTCCCGCAGCAGCTGTACGCACTCCGGGCCTATCTTGATGCACCGCCGGGAGCGTTTCGTCTTGGGTGCCGTGAATACCGTACCGCGCCCGGCGATGTTCTGCACTGTCCTGTTGATGGAGATCACACCCGCGTCAAGGTCAATGTCCGACCAGCGCAAGGCGCATATCTCGCCCCGGCGGGCACCTGTAAGCAAGGCCAGCTGTGTGATAACGCTGTACTGTGCTGGCGCGTCTTGCAGGGCTTCCAGCAGCTTTGCAACGTCCTCTTCCTGTAAGGCCTTCCACTTCGATTTCTGCCGCTTTGGGGGCTTCTGTGCGCCGACAGGGGTTTTCATCAATCAGCTGCCACTTGACCGCCTTTTCAAACACGCTGGACAGGAAGCGGTGATAGTGCAGCTGTGTGTTGCCGCCCAGCTTCCCGCCCGCCCTGACGTTCTCGGTGAATGCTTTGGACAAGGGCATCCCGGCGGCATCGGCTACTTTCTCGGCTGTCTTGCGGCTGACAGGCTTGCCGCTGCACAGCCCCCGCATGGTTTCCTCGCCCACCCCGGCGGTCTCCCGGATCCTTGCCCGCTGGCCTTTCGGCAGCAGCTTCAGCAGCGCGGCCGTTGCCGTATAGGTGGAATCCTGCCGCACTCCACCCTCGGACAGATTCGCATAGAACGCCATGAGGTGCGCCGGGCGTATCTGGTTGACCTTCATGTGACCCAGAGCAGCGGACACGCGCGGCACCAGCTTCCTGTACTCTGTGGCCGTCTTGGGCTTCAGCTGGCGGTCTGCATACTCTGTGAACCAGCGTTCTATCAGGTCATCCAGCTTCATGGACGCATCCAGCGAAATGCCGCCGTGCACTTCCTGTTCAAAGGCATCTGCCTGACGTTGCAGCTCCTTTTCCAGCTTCTTCCCAGTCATGCCCGGCGGGGGTGTATAGGTGCGGTTTACCAGCACCTGACGGCCCTGCCGATCATAGCCGTTGGAGACCCGGATGCAGTAGGAGCAGGTGCCGTCCTTCTTTGCGCGCTTTATGATTTTCGCCATCTGTCACCCCTCCTTTGTGGGTGAGCATTTTTGTTCTATTTGCTTCTTGCCGACAGTTTTATTCTACATCATTTTCTTTTTGCCATTGGTATTCCGGTATCCTAGCTAGTTCTTGCACACGTTCCGCCGCTAGATTCTGCGCTCTTGGGTTCATCTGTTCAAGTGCATTGCATATTTTTTCAACAGCCATTAAGTTAAGTGGACCATTATTGAGCATGTTCTCAATGCGCTTTACCTGTTGCTGCAAAGAATCGTCAATAAATGGATAGACACGCTCTAGGTCACAGGGTTTTACATCGTATTCTGTAGCCACCTCTTCGAGATGTTTTTTTATCCACTGATTTTCTTCATCTGCTCTCCAGATTCTTTTTGTCTTTCTCTCTGCATCGGATTCAATTATCTCAAGCCATTCACACGCAGCAGACAAACGCTCTTCATAAGTTCCTTCCTTTTTCAACCTTTCACTCCGAATATCTATTCCACCATCTTCAGCTGTCAAAGCATAAAACCAATTCCATCTCTCACCAAGAGCCTTTGCAATTTTTTGAACCGTTTCAACCTTAGGGATGACCTTTCCCGACTCGTATTTTCTGATTGCAGAATCAGCCATTCCACATTTTTCAGCAAGCTGTTTTTGCGTCATGTGAGAGTTGAGCCGCGCTTGTTTGATTTTTTCACCAGTGGTTTTATCACTAACTGCCATGAAATCACCTCAATCATACTATAACAGTTCTCGGTTTGAAAGTCCAGACCAAAAAGCATCTATTTCACCTGTTGACAGACCAAAACAAAGCTGTTATACTTTCTAGCAGACCACTATTGGTCTGAACCGAGGTGATAATTGTGAAGATTTCAAAAAACAAGCTTAATGTTGCCCTTGCTCGTAAGCAGTGGAATCAGCGCGACCTGCGCGATAACGCCGTTGTGTCCAGCCAGACAATCTTGAACATCAACAAGGGAAAGGAAATCATGCCCGCCACTGTGGGCAAGATCGCCGCCGCGCTGGGTGTGGACGTGACCGAAATTATTGAAGATGAGGGCTAACGCGCAGTGAACAAGATTCACCGTGTTAATGATTCAATTTCATCAATAATTTTTGATGTACAAAATCGGCAGCATTTATCCATAAATCAGGTGGGCATCCCTCTGTAAATCTATTGCAAAACAAGGTAATCCATTGCAAAGCATGACACTGGATATCACCAGATAATACTAGATGGATTTTGACGCAAAGGACTTCATTTCAACAATGGTTCATGGCATCAATTTTCAATCGAAATTTGTCGGTATTGCAAAGATTTTCGTTTTGTGCTTTACTGCTGACACATCACAAAAAGCAACGCTTTGAGTATACCAAGGAGGTGCATAAAATGGGCGATTCAATCCGTTATCCGATTATGAAATCGGTGAAGGATGCAGCCGAAATTTACGGCTTATCTCCGGCCTATATCCGCCGCCTTTGCCGAACTGGCAAAGTGCGTTTCGTCAATGCAGGTCACCGCTGGTTGGTCAACATGGATAGCCTTGCCCGATATTTTGAAGCAGGCGACCCCGGCCCGGCAGGGCTGGATGAAACCATTGGCGGTATCCGCCGGGTTTCTGGGAGGTGATATTCTTGAACACACCGAACCATAAAAAGAAACGAGTGTGAACCAATGCCGATTGAGAAAAGAGGAAGTTTCATCATGCTCCTAGAGCACGTTCATACAATGGATGAACTGACAGACGAAGAGTTTGGAAAGTTCGTCCGTGCTTACGCTAGTTACATTGAAACTGGCGTTGAACCAAATTTCTCTGATCGTTCTATGCGGATGATGTGGAAGACCATCAAGGCATTTGACGACAAGAACCGCGAAAAATACGCTGAAACATCAAGAAAGCGCAAAAAAGCAGGAGAGAAAGGTGCTGAAAAGCGTTGGAATAAAGATTCTGATGGAATGGCAAACGATAGCAAAAATAGCAAATGCCATTCCGAAGATGGCAAAAATGGCTTATATGAATATGAATATGGATATGATTATGATTCTACAGCTGTAGCTGTAGATAATGCTGCACCCGCTGCTCCTCGCACAGATTCAGGCCTTGCCGAGATCATGCAGCACTTTCAAGAGATTATAGGCGTTTTCCCACCGTCCGCACTAGACAAGCTGCAACGCTGGCGGAAAATTTACCCAGCGGAGATCATCCGAGCCGCGATTGATGAAGCCGCCGAGAGCGGGCATCGGTCGTGGAAGTATGTAGACGGGATCCTGAGAGGTTGGCAAGCGGATGGTGTCCGTACTCTTGGCGATGTAGAAGCCCGCCGTGCAGCCCGGAAGAAGTCCGAACAGCCGCAGGAAAGAAAGTTTGAGGTGTTGACATGAACATTCACAAGGTTTTACTGGGTGCAATCCTCATTAAACCAGATCTTGCGCCCTATTCGCTGCCGGATTTGGAGATTGAACACTTCCCGGCAGACCTTCAGCCGGTGTTTGCCGCGCTGTCCGGCCTTTGGAATGCAAAGGGCCAGCTGGACGCGGTGGAAGCCTGTTCCCGATATCCAGAGCAGCGAACGGCCATTATGGAGTGCGTAGAGGAATGCGAGGGTGAGTATATCGCCATAACCCGCGACCGCGTGGAAGAATGGACGCAGCTTGTCCGGGAACGGGCGGCCTTGACCCAGTTCCAGAGTTTGGCCCTTCAGGCTGGCAGCAACCTGACCACCTTTGCAGACCTGCCCGACCTGTATAGCCAGATGGGCGAAGCCTTGACCCTTGACCGGGAAGAACAGGATTTCAAGCCAATCGGGGAACTGGTAGACACCTATATCCGAAAACTGGATGAAAAGCCGCGCTACCTTCCCAGCGGAATTTCTGTTTTGGACAAGCACCTACACCTTTCACCCGGCAATCTGTTCATCATCGGCGGGCGACCCAGTGCCGGCAAAACGGCCTTGTCCCTGCAAATAGCCTGTGAACAAGCCCGGCGGGGCTTCCGGGTGTGCTATTTCTCGCTGGAAACCGACCCGGACACCCTGACCTCCCGCATTATTGCGAACCGTCTGGCGGTTCCTCTGGCCGATGTGAAGGCAAAGACTGTGCCGCAGTCTGACCTTGACAGTCTTGCGGATCTGCACAAGCTGCCGCTGTTCATCCGGTCTGCATCCGGCAAGGGGGTCGGTTGGGTCAAGGCGCAGGCCCAGCGAATGAAGGCGCAAGTTGTTTTCATCGACTATTTGCAGCTTCTGGCCGCCAGCAAGGCAAAAGACCGCTATCAGCAAATCACGTCTATTTCCATCGGGTTGCACGAGTTTGCACAAACCACAGGAATCCTTGTGATAGCCCTTGCCCAGTTGAACCGCAACGCTGCACACGCATCCCCCAGCACCGCCGATCTGAAGGAATCTGGCCAGTTAGAACAGGACGCGGACGCTATTTTGCTCCTGTCTGGCGATGATGAGAAGTTTCAAGCCATCCTTGCCAAAAACAAAGAGGGCCGTGTTGGTGAAATCCCCTTGACCTTTGATAAAACCCGCCAGCGTTTTCTCACTGTCACCAGCGAACTTGAAGGGAGGTGAACGCATGAAACGCAACCCAAACCGCCCGCGCCGCCGGGAGCCGTACCACTATGATGCAACCGGCGCGCAGTACATCGCCTGTATCGAAGCAGCCTTGCAGCATGGCCAGAGCATCCCGCTGCACGTCTTGCAGGTAGTCTATCACATGCTGCTGCCTTATATGCACAGTTGACCAACTGACCACACCCCGGCGGTGTTGATTTTGAACGCGCCCAGTAAGGGTGCAGAAAGGACTTTCCATGATTATCAATCACACTTCCAACCCGAACCTATTCGCACTCGTCACCGACCGCAGCAGCAACCGTCCGCTGATGAAGAAGCTTTCCAAGCTGCTGGGCGCAATCAACCATCTGGACGGCATCGACCCGGAAACCCGCTCCAAGCTGTACGAGCGTGCCGTTGATGCTGTCTTTGCAGCCGAAGAGAACGCCTTTGACAAGGCGGCAGAGATGCAGGCAGCTATCACCACGGACGAGCTGATCACTCACGATGATTAAGTGACACCGACAAACAAAAAGGCTGCCATGCAAGCAGCGAACTCGCAAGGCAGCCTAGCGGGAGCGATTGACAGACCACATCCCGCAGCCATTCTATCACACCCAGCACCCCATCTCAAGCCCGGCGCCCCCCTCAAGGTACTGTGAACGGGTACCCTAGCCCTTAGCGGGCTCGCTGACCCCTGTTGTGGGCTAGTCTTATAGGAAAATTTTGACCGTTTCGTTACGCATCCTGCACCCGACCCTGTATCCTCTTTGCACCCGCTGATGAAACAAACAAAGGATATTTCAGGAGGTAAGACTATGGGCAATGATATTCACATTCATCTTGACGAAATCCCCCCGGAAGTAACTGCCACTCTAGCGCGCGGCTGTCTACGGCTCTATTATCGGATCATCGCCATGCCAAACGGTCGAGAACTGCTGGACAATGAATGGGAAAAATATCAGCAGCGGAAAAACACTGAAGCCGCATCCCCATCCGCTGACAGCAGTTCCGAATAACTTACACCCTGCTGGCGGCCAACACTGTCGATGATGTGAGTCTGGCTCACTTCATCTTCATCAAGCCGTTCAGCCACCCTTGCAGGGGGCCTAGCATTCGCAATCAGTGCGCCGTGGTACCAACACAAGCGCGGCAAGCAGTGCTTTTGTACGCACAAAGCCTTGCAAGCAATGTCTTTGTCTATACAAAGCGGCCTTGTTGGGAAGCATCCCAAACCCTTTGACCGTGCAGCACCCGCCGGGCGCAACACTTCAGCTGCCACACCATCCCGGCGGCGTCACCGGCATGTTGTTCACTCGCGTACATCTTCGTGACACCACGAAAATGGTAACGCCAACAAAATCGCAGACAGCACAAAGCCCCCAGACCGTGACAGCGCACGTCTGAGGGCTTTTCTTGTTGCTTGTGGGTATTTTTCCTTGCCGTGGCTCTATCCACACTCTGACAGCCCCCGGCGGGCTATCAATCGCGGTAGAACTTGCCCAGTGCTTTCAGCAGAGGCAGAAAGTCGTTGCAGATCTGCGCGGCCACATCCTCGGCGGTCTTTTCATCGTAGACGTGAGAAGTGATGTTACGGGCCGTGATGATCTTGTTCCATTCGTCCGCGTCCTGAATGATACCAGCGGCAAAGGCTTCTTTCAGCACAGCGCGCGGGGTGGCAATGGGCGTTGTGCTGCCCTGATCTTCCAGATATTCCTTGATGGACTTCCATGCCAGTTCCACCGTGAACTCAAATCGCTGGATCAGGCCGTCACGGTAAAGGGCATCCGGCTGGCTCTTCTGGTAGATGGCTACCGCCTGTTCCAGCTGTGCCAGCGCGCTGATATAGTGTTCAATCTTCTGCAACATAGAGGTCTACACCGTCCTTCTTGATATTTTCGATAAACGCCGGGTTCATCCCGTCTGTGATATGCACGATGTCAAATTTCAGCAGCGTGGGCAAGTCCTCGCAGTCCATCCAGAAGTTTGCCCGGTTGCTCTCTGGCATCCCATACACGGCCAGATCCACGTCACTGTTATAGCGGTTGTCACCTCTGGCGCGGGAGCCGAACAGCACGAGCCGCCGGGCACCGTGCTGGCGGGCGAGTGCTGCCAGCTGCTTATACAGTTCTTCCATGTTCATTCCTCCCCGGCGGGTTCATCCAGCAGCTTCTTGACAAATTCCTCTGTGGAGCCTGTGAAGTGCTCACCGCTGCCTGTCTGAATCATCTCGTTCACTTCATCCATCGCCGCTTGCGTTTCAGCGTTCGGAATCTCATCGGGCACATATTCCAGCAGATCACCCGGCTGGCAGTCGAGCAAACGACATACCGTATCAATCGTTTTCCATGATGCAAGTTCACCATGCCGCAGCTGCTGCAAGGTAGCCTGTCCCATGAGTTTATCTGTACGAATTTTGTTGGTGCTGTATCCTGCTGCCTTGAGCGCAGGTAGAATCTCCATCCTATACCGAATCATTCTGATCCCTTCCTTTCTATGATTTATTTTACTTCATCTTTGCACTATTTACAAGTGCAAAAAGTGATAATTATAGCACTCAATTCTTGTGCATTTTATCAATAGACTGCACTTTGTTTGAGTGCTATAATGAAGACACAGCAAGGGAAGCACGACCGGAAGGCAAGGGGCGAAGTAAGAACCGGGAGCGCAGTAAGTCGTGAGCGCGTGCTAAGTCAGTAACCCACTTCCTGAAAGCTGTATAAAAGAAAATGGCCCGGCGACCGCTACCAACGAACCACCGAGCCAAACCCACCAAAGGGTCAATCCCATTATACAGGAGCTGACCCTCAAAGTAAAGCGAGGACAGTATGAAAAAGTACAATCTCTCCGAGATCATGCATAAGGCATGGAAGCTGTACCGCAAGGGTGTGGGCAGCTTTGCCGAGGCCCTGCACCGGGCATGGAACAGCGCAAAGGCCGCCCCGGTCAACGCCCAGCGCATCGAGGAAGCGCAGCAGACCGCCGGGATCACCGAGCCTGTGAACACTTGGGCAGGCTGGAAAGCCGCCGGGTACATGGTGGAACACGGTGCAAAGGCTCTGTTTCAGGCGGTGCTCATCCACAGCAGCAGGGGTGACGGCCAGACCTACCGCGCATCGTTCTTCGGTGCATCGCAGGTGAAGCCGCTAGAAGCCCAGTAACACGCACAGAGGACCCCGGCGGGAAGATGGAAGCCCGCCGGGCATGATAGGAGGATATGACCATGAAGATGGAAAAGAAAATCAGCTTACACGCCTTTGAGGTTGAGTACATCGACCAGCGGGAAGCCAAGCCCCGCACTCTGCACCGAGAGAGCATCGTGCTGGACGGCGGCCGGATTAACACGCTTGACCACCTGAACCAGACCCCGCAGAGCTGGATCCGGCAGCAGTACGCCCAGCAGGGCTACACCGTGGCAGCCATTCACAAGGGCGACAGCCTGACCGCCAAGGTAGACACCGGGTTTCTGTGGAAGCTGGCCGCACTGGATGCAGCCGCAACAAAGGCCGGCAAAAGCGTAGCCAAGCTGTTGGAAGGAGGTGCAGTGGGATGTTGATTGGAACATTCAAGGGCAAATCCGTTCACTGCTTCCGCATCGGCGAGGAAGATTACTTTGTTCGACGAGGCCGCCGATTTGTTGCAGCGAAGGCAAAGCACGAGGATGGTTGTTATGTGCTGGTTCCAGTGGGCATGAGTTACCAACAAGCAGCAATGAAAGCCGCCCACCTGCGCACTGAACGGGAAAGAGGTGCAGCAGTATGACCGCGGCCCAGTGGCAAGAAGTCCTCTGCCGTGTCCGCAGCCTGTCAGCGGCCGACAAAGAACGCCTATTGACCTATCTCCACGCGCTGCACGATGCAGCACAGCATTCCTCGAACGCCGAGGGAACACCGAATACACTCAAGATACTGTAACAGCCCCACCGGGCTATCAGCGGGCTTTCCAAGCCCTATCTTTACCCAGTCATCCGGGAAAATTCTGACCACTTTAATTGAATTTTGAAAGAGAGGAATACCATGCAGCACCATGATGACGCCCCTAGAATCCCCACCATCACCGCAGAAGAAGCCATGAAACTGTCATGGACATGGAGCACAGCGCAGACGCTAAAAGCCGTCAGCGATTTGTATCAGGCTCTTTTGAAGATTCCGCAGCCGGTTGATGATTGCGGTTCTCTGACGGTTATGTCCCAATTTGCAGCCCTCTGGAACGCTGGCAGGGTGCAGGGCATCCGGGAAGAACGTGCCCGGCGGAAGCGCAAGACCCTGACCGCCGAACAGTAACAGCAACGCCCTCTTGCGGCCCACAAACGGCCGCAGGGGGCATTTTTCATCGTTCTATGATGGATTCTCTGCGCCCACTGTGGTAAAATGGGTGCAGTCGAATTGATGAAAGGGGAAACCATGACACTCCAAGAAATCTCTCGCTACTTCCACCTGAATGAAACCATCGAAAAGAACCGTGAGGCTTTGAAGTTCCTGCGCCAGAGAGCTGAACCCGCTGCACCCTCGCTAAACGGTATGCCCCACGCATCCGGTGTGAAAGACAGCACCGGGCGACTGGCCGTTGAGATTGCCGACATGGATGCACGGATAACCTACCTTGAGGAACAGGCCGAGCAGGAGCGAGATAAAGCCATTGCCTTTTGCGATACGATTCAGGACGCGCGCCTGTATCTGATTTTCCGTCTACGCTTTGTTCGTTGTCTGACATGGACGGAGGTCGCTGACCTCATGGGGGACTACTACACCGATGCCGGCGTGTGCAAGATGGCCTACAACTATCTCGCCAAGACGGAGAAGGAGAAGCCAACTGCCCAGAGTGCATGACCTACGATAGAGCCGCAGCACCTACAGACAGCACGAAAGCCCGCCCGGCTACACACCGGACAGGCTTTTTCTTTGCCCCAAACAGGCGATGAACAGGCAAAAGCACCCGCCCCGCCGGGCATCCAGCACAAGGCACTCTGTAAGGCACACGAGAGGTAGTTTTTGGGGCAGCAAGGCACAAATGAGGCACTTTCCAGTCCTTTTGAATCCTATATAAAGCAAGAAATCCCACGATTTACACCGTATTTTCAACGGTCAATCGTGGGATTTTACTTGGTGCGATGGAAGGGACTCGAACCCCCGGCCTACTGATTCGTAGTCAGTCACTCTATCCAGCTGAGCTACCAACGCATACGTTCCGTTCGGAACATGATGTATTTTATCACCGAACCGGGGTTTTGTCAACACTTTTTCGGAAATATTTTTGGTTTTTTCGAAAAAGAGCGTCTTTTCATCCACTTTTCTTTTATCTTTCCTGCATCAGCCCTGCTCTGCGAGGGTCTGGGCGATGCGGACGCCGGTAGGCGTAGCGGCAAGACCGCCCTGACCCGTCTCCCGGAGGTCGGGGGAGAGCAGACTGCCCACGCGGCCCATCGCGTCGATGACCTCGTCGCAGGGGATGGCGTAGTCCACCCCGGCGAGGGCCATATTGGCACAAGAAACCGCATTCACTGCGCCGACCACATTCCGCTTGATGCAGGGCACCTCCACGAGGCCGGCCACGGGGTCGCAGACGAGACCCAGCAGGTTGCCCAGCGCCATTGCGGCAGCGGCGGCGCACTGCTCGGGCGCACCGCCCTTGAGGTGGCAGAGCGCGGCAGCGGCCATCGCGCTGGCAGCGCCCACCTCGGCCTGACAGCCGCCCTCCGCGCCCGCCAGCGTGGCGCGGGCCGCGATGACCTGCCCAAAGCCGGCGGCTACATAGAGGGCGTCGCAGATGGCTTCCTCGTCCG
>OFLY01001925.1_pt1 | contig 11068 bp, 8 predicted proteins | sample 1541161 | NCBI WGS metagenome assembly OFLY01 (sample SAMN04209247, study PRJEB22552) | human gut metagenome | biome: gut; material: feces | host: Homo sapiens | place: USA: Oklahoma | reverse complement strand
TTCAATTGATTTGCCATATCTGTTTTGTATATCAACTATAACTATAAAAAGATGAAACTTATCAATAGCCCTATTTATACAGAGCGTATTCGTCGGTTCACTGTAAAAGGGGAGGATGTCAACCAAAGATATTGCGCAATTCACCAATCTTACTATTCGTGGAGTAGAAACAGCCCGTTACCGAATAAGAAAGAAACTTGCCATTCCCGGAAATATAAATCTTGTTGATTTCCTGATTGACTTTACATAGGAACATTTACTGAATATTCCTTCTAATTTCACACCCCTATTCTGTTGGGATTTTCTAAAGAAACTTTATCTTTGTAATGTCAACAATTAAAAGAATATGGTTCGTTTTAATCTTGTTATCACCTTACTACTAATGATAAATATGGCTGTCAAAGCCGAACTGACCAACCGGATGTTCGATGTCAGGCATGTAGGCTATGCAGAAGGCCTTAGTAGTCAACGTGTTTTTTCGATTGTCGAGGATGGAGACGGTGCAATGTGGATTGCTACAAAAACCGGAATAGACAGATACAACGGTCATACGGTAAAGAACTATGATTTACCGGGCAGTTTCTATTATGGCGATCTTGCCGGACGCAGGCTTTACTTATTGTACGACGCACAACAAGGACTGTTTGCCTACGACCATACCGGACGAATTTACCGATACTCCACCATCCTGGATCATTTTGAGCAAGTCCTCCACCTGGGACAATTGATTCAGGAAGAAGTCATCTTGAACAAACTCTGTTTGGATAGTGACGGAACCTGGTGGATGGGGGCGGATAAAGGACTATACAAGCAAGAAGCGGACCATCGTATAGTTGCCGTACTGAAAGGACAATATGTCAACGACATCGCATTTGCCGGCGAGTCGCTTTTTGTGGGTACTTCTAACGGAGTCTGGCAACTGTCACACGCCTTGCCGGATAGGAAACGCCAACTGCTTGAGGGGTGGAATGTACAAACATTGTTCTGCGACAAACCGAAAAAAGAACTCTGGATAGGCACATTTGGCAGCGGTTTGTCTGTGATGAACCTCGACACTTCCAAAGTGCTTGCGCTGGAGGGACAAGGGAGCACGTTCCTTCATCCGATACGGGCAATTACAGACTATGATGTACATACCATACTCATAGGCGTAGACGGTGGCGGTGTGTATGCGATAGACAAGGACACTAAGAAAGCCCGTTTACTGATGAACACCAAAGATGACACAGATACTTACCTGCGCGGAAACGGCGTATATGCCGTAACCAGAGACGACCAAGGCAACATCTGGATAGGTAGTTATACGGGAGGTGTATCCGTGGCTATCCTGCTGAAACATCCCATTTCGATATTAGCACACGAAAAGGGAAATACCCATTCTCTCATCAGCAACAACGTAAATGATATCGAAGAAAACCCGGATGGCAACCAATGGTTCGCTACTGATGATGGAATCAGCATCCGAAACACCCTGTCAGGCACCTGGAAACACGTGCTGAAAGAAATCGTAACCATTTCTCTTTGCACATCCGGAAATGGGAACGTATGGGTAGGAACGTACGGAGACGGAGTGTATCTACTGGATAACAACGGACGCGTGTTACGCCATCTCACCAAGCAACAAGGGCAATTGACTACCAATTATATCTTCTCCGTCAGACAAGACATGGAGGGAGACTTATGGATAGGAGGTCTGGACGGATGCCTGATCATGTTTGAAAAAGAAAAAGGCAGCAGACGGTCTTTCGACGTGAATTGGGTACAGTCCATTGAACCTATCGACCGAAACCGGGTAGCGGTGGCTACGGTCAACGGTTTTTTCCTGGTGGACAAACATACAGGGAATATACAGCACTATGCCAATTCCCAGGAATTTCACAATCAGAATGTCAGTGCTTATATCATCTCTATGCTGTTCAATGACGACGGAACCGTGTGGCTGGGAACCGAAGGGGGAGGATTGAATCTATATGATATGAAAAACCGGACGGTAAAGACTTTCACTGTTCAAGAGGGATTGCCGTCCAACGATATATATAGTTTGCAGCGAGACGACAAGAAACGCTTGTGGGTCAGCACCGGAAAAGGAATTGCCTTGATAGACAGCCTGCGCGTGTCGAACCTCAACTATGCGGGCAATATAGACAAGGAATATAACAAATCCTCATTTGCCCGGTTGATGAACGGCGAGTTTGTGTATGGCAGCACGGATGGCGCTGTCTTTATCATGCCACTCGACATTTCAACCGTAGACTACTGGACGCTCCTGCGTTTCACGGGGCTGACGGTTGATTATCAAAACGTCCAGGAAGAAGAATCGTTGAGACCCGCCATCCATGATATGCTTGCCGACCGTGCGGTACGGCTCGGCTATAAATACAACTCGTTTACCGTTTCTTTTGAATCTATCAACTATCGTTTCCAGCGCGATATTGTCTATCAGCATATTTTAGAAGGGTATGACAATGACTGGAGCAAACCATCTGCCGAGGGGAAGGCATCCTACACCAAGGTATCGCCGGGCACTTATCTTTTTAAGGTGCGCAGCCTGCGGCGCAGCGACGGAAAGACTATCTCCGAAAGCACCTTAGAAGTGAAAGTGAGCCAGCCATGGTGGAACTCGTGGTGGGCTTGGACTATTTACCTATTTATAATAGGCTTCGTTTTCTATTTCATCCTGCGCTATAAGAGCAACCAGCTCCAAAAGAAATACGACGAAGACAAAATACGTTTCTTCATCGACACGGCGCACGACATTCGCACGCCGGTGACGCTTATCATGGCACCTCTGGAGGATTTGAACCGGGAACAGGATCTCTCGGACAAAGCCCGTTATTACCTGAATCTGGCCCATGAAAGTACCCGGAAACTCCATTCGCTCATCACACAGTTGCTCGAATTTGAAAAGGTAGACGCCCACAAGCCATCCTCTTCATCGGTTCCGCTTTGTCTGAATGAAGTTTTGCTGAAAGAAGTCTCCGTCTTCCGGTCTTTTTGCGAGAAGAAGCAGTTGACACTGAATCTGACCCAACCCGACGAATCCGTTTTCGTTTCGGCAGACAAACACCTGATAGAGATGTTACTCGACAATCTTCTTTCCAATGCCTGCAAATACACCATGCCCCAAGGAGAAATCAGCCTGGATTTGAAAGCCACAAAACGCAAAGCCATCCTTTCGTTGAAAGATAACGGAATAGGCATACCGAAGAAAGCGAAAAAGCATATCTTCTCCGATATTTACAGAGCCGAAAATGCCCGGCAGTCACAGGAAGAAGGAACCGGATTCGGACTGTTGCAGGTGCAGCGCATTGTAAAGATGCTGCATGGAAAAATCACTTTCTGTTCCGAGGAGGGCAAGGGAACTACTTTCATCGTAACATTGCCGCGAACCACCACCGTAGCCAAACCCGTGTCGCACGAATCATCCCTCGAACACCTTGCCGGCACATCGGATAATAACAGCCACGAAACGGATAAAATAAAAGATCCGGACGACCGGAATACATTGCTCATTGTAGAAGACCACGAAACTCTCCGTCACTACCTCCGCCAGACCTTTGAACACCTCTATCGGGTGATTGATGTTGCCGACGGACACGAAGCTATCGCCTGTCTCGCCAATGAATATCCGGATATCATCCTCTCCGACGTCATGATGCCCGGCATACGGGGTGACGAGCTTTGCAGAATGGTCAAGGAAAATCCTGACACATCAGGTATTCCGGTCGTTCTGCTGACGGCAAAGGCTAACCACGAAGCAATAGTGGAAGGATTGAAGAAAGGCGCGGATGATTATATCCCCAAACCATTCAGTACAGAGATACTGAAATTGAAAGTACAAGGATTGATTGACAATCGAAACAGGCAACGGCAGTTTTTCATGCGGCAAGCCATCGCTCAAGTAGAGGCGGGCGGCAAACGTGACGACAATGAAAGCAATGAAAACAATGAAAGTATCGACAACAAAAACGTAACGACAGCAAGCGAAACAATGGCCGAGGGCGACCGCCGGTTTATCATGCAAGCTACCCGGTTTGTTCTTGAACATTTGGATGAACCCGATTTCAACATCAATCTCTTGTGCCATGAAATGGCAATGAGCCGGACACTATTCTACAGTCGCCTTAAATCACTGACGGGAAAAGGGCCGCAAGAGTTTATCCGTATCATCCGGCTACAAAAAGCTGCCGAACTGCTGAAAGAAGGTAAAAGCGTAACCGATGTCGCCGCCGAAACCGGATTTGTCAACACGAAGTATTTCAGTTCATTGTTCAAGAAACAATTCGGGATGCAGCCAAGTAAATATAGTGGGAAGTAGACAAGCATTCATGTTCGGTTTTGAATTAAAATTAGCTCGTTTCCGGTACAGTAATGAACTGTTTCAGCCTATTCTGACAAGGGTATATTCTCACTGCAATGAGAAAAAGTTCTCATTATAATGAGTATTTCTTCTCATACCTATGAGTATTTTTTCTCATAGTGATAAGTACACTTGAGAATGTTTACGGAAGTTTTTTTGAATTATAATTGTATGAGTTTACCTCATTTCTATACCGAAATGAATTTTCAACTAATCAGAAAAAGAGATACGAAATTAGAACTATATGTCTCTACAATCTATATACCATCACAAAAGCAACATTTATTTCTGTTTTCAACAAGTTTTATTCACATCATTCACTATATTTGCATAGTTTATCTTTCCATTTAATGCAAAAAAGGAGCAAATGACTACAAATTTAAACGAGACCTTTGCTGCCGTACAGGTGGCAAGTCGGGAATTAGCCTTGCTGAATGATGACATCATCAATCAGATTTTAAATGCAGTAGCTGACGCAGCAATTGCAGAAACACCTTTCATTCTTGCAGAGAATGAAAAAGACCTCGCACGGATGGACAAAAATGATCCGAAGTACGACCGGTTGAAATTGACGGAAGAACGTTTAAAAGGCATTGCTGCCGACACACGCAATGTAGCGACACTCCCCTCTCCTTTGGGTAAAGTGCTGAAAGAGAGTGTTCGTCCCAATGGAATGAAGTTGACGAAAGTCAGCGTTCCTTTCGGAGTCATAGGAATCATTTATGAAGCGCGCCCTAATGTTAGCTTTGATGTTTTCTCCCTTTGTCTAAAGAGTGGAAATGCCTGCATATTGAAAGGAGGAAGTGATGCCGATTGTTCCAACCGGGCTATCATCAGTGTGATTCACGAAGTATTGAAGAAATTCAATATCAATCCACACATTGTAGAACTACTTCCGGCTGATAGAGAAGCTACGGCAGCATTGCTGAATGCTGTGGGTTACGTAGACCTGATTATCCCCAGAGGCAGCAGCAGCCTGATTCATTTCGTACGCGAGAATGCAAAAATTCCCGTTATTGAAACAGGGGCAGGTATCTGTCACACTTACTTTGATGAATTTGGAGATGTAAACAAGGGGGCAGCTATTATTCACAATGCGAAGACACGCAGGGTTAGCGTATGTAATGCGCTGGACTGCACCATTATACATGAGAAAAGACTGACCGATCTCCCTATGCTTTGCGAGAAACTAAAAGACAGCCATGTCATTATCTATGCTGACGCACAGGCTTATCAAGCATTAGAAGGCCGCTATCCTGCCGAACTTCTGGAACACGCCAAAGCAGAAAGTTTCGGCACAGAGTTTCTGGATTATAAAATGGCTGTCAAGACCGTAAAAAGCTTCGAAGATGCCTTAGGCCATATTCAGGAAAACAGCTCCAAACATAGCGAGTGTATTGTTACCGAAAACAAGGAACGTGCAGCCTTATTCACAAAGATTGTGGATGCAGCTTGCGTATACACCAATGTATCTACTGCCTTCACTGACGGAGCGCAATTCGGATTAGGAGCAGAAATCGGAATCAGTACGCAAAAACTACATGCGCGCGGTCCGATGGGACTGGAAGAGATCACCTCTTACAAATGGGTCATCGAAGGAGACGGGCAAACGAGAAGAAATTGAGACGATACCGTTATCGTTAAAAATCAAACAAGGTATTGAACGAAACTAATTGAAAATTAAGAATTAAAAGATAAATGATATGAAGAAATTTACTTGCGTACAGGACATCGGCGATTTAAAATCAGCCCTTGCAGAAGCATTCGAAATTAAAAAAGATCGTTTCAAATATGTAGAACTGGGACGAAACAAGACTTTGATGATGATCTTCTTCAACTCCAGTCTGCGCACCCGCCTTAGCACACAGAAAGCTGCAATCAACTTGGGAATGAATGTAATGGTACTAGATATCAATCAAGGTGCATGGAAACTGGAAACCGAACGTGGCGTAATTATGGATGGCGATAAACCGGAACATATCTTAGAAGCCATTCCGGTGATGGGCTGTTATTGTGATCTCATCGGAGTACGTTCTTTCGCCCGTTTCGAAAACCGCGACTTTGACTATCAGGAAACGATTATCAATCAATTTATCCAATACTCCGGACGTCCCGTCTTTTCGATGGAAGCGGCAACACGCCACCCATTGCAGAGCTTTGCCGACTTGATTACCATTGAAGAATACAAGAAAACAGCACGTCCTAAAGTGGTCATGACCTGGGCTCCACATCCACGTCCATTGCCACAAGCTGTTCCCAATTCTTTTGCCGAATGGATGAACGCAACGGATTACGAATTTGTCATCACCCACCCCGAAGGTTATGAACTCGCCCCGCAATTTGTAGGCAACGCAAAAGTAGAATACGACCAGATGAAGGCTTTCGAAGGAGCCGACTTTATATATGCCAAGAACTGGGCAGCTTATTCCGGCGACAATTACGGACAGATATTAAGTAAAGATCGCGATTGGACGGTCAGCGACCGTCAAATGGCAGTTACCAACAACGCTTATTTCATGCATTGTCTTCCGGTTCGCAGAAATATGATTGTGACAGACGATGTGATCGAAAGCCCGCAATCAATCGTTATTCCGGAAGCTGCTAATCGTGAAATCTCGGCAACTGTCGTTCTGAAAAGGTTATTGGAAGGACTGAAATAACCCCCAAAAATAAAGTGCTGATAAATCAGCACTTTATTTCTCTATTTCTTTACCTGCTTCCTGCCAGGAATTAAATCCCTTATCAAGCTCAAAAACTTTATATCCCTTCTCGCTCAAAATTGCCGCAGCCTTCTTGCTCCGATTACCACTACGGCAATACACAGCCACCGGTTTATCCTTCTGTAATAATGAATCAGCCATTGAAGCAAAAGAATCATCCATCACATTGATGTTGATTGTCTTCGTGATGTGCCCCTCCGAATATTCCGCAAGTGTGCGGACATCCAGACGTTGTATATCCTCATTCTGAATAAGAGAATCAAACTCCTCTACATTCATGGATTGAAAATCTCCTTTCTGCTGACAAGAGAAAAGGGAAGAGAGAAATAAAAATATCCCCACGACTAATTGATTCAATTTAAACATATATACTCTATTATTCAATTCTGCCCAGGAGTATAGTCAAACCCGGGATCACAATACTTTTCAGATACTATCGCAGATCCATCCTTATCGTACGTACAATATTTAAACTTAATATTTATGGTCCGGGCAGGATGCTCCTCATCAATATATTGCGCCAAAGGAACAGAAATGTAAGCACGCCGATTATAGTATTCTCCATCACTGTTCGCATCATGGTATAATAACATATTCACAATACCATTTGTTTTAAGTTCAGACACATCTTCCACTATGCCGAAAGTATGTCCTTTGCCTGTACTGACTTTTAGATTCAGAATCATATTCAGATAATCCCTCCCCAGCCAGATACTGACCACCTCTACCGGGTCTTGCTTTATACCGTCTTTATACACAGGATCATCTTCCGGCTTAGGCACCGGCACAATGAGCGATTGCAAAGAATATATAGTAGCCGCACTTCCATCCGGAAGCACTTCATAGTTACTCATTACACGTCTGGAGGTATTTGCGGCAATAGTAGAACCCGTACGGTCTTCCGCCACAGGCAAAGCCTCTCCCTTATCAGGAATAAGCGTTTGTATACGACCGTCTTCCCCGGCCTCTACAGTCACAAATTCCAGTTTCACCGAAGGATAATAATAATCATCATCTCCACAGGCAGTCATCAGGAAAAGCAATCCCCACAACCAAATAACATGTAATTTTCTTCTTTTCATCGGCAAGCTGCTAAATAATTAACTAACGGATTGGAATACATTAATAACAACTTCTCACGCAAAAAGTCTTCATCCTTATTCGGAATCTTGATCTTTGCCAATTGTTGTTCAATATAGTTCATAAACTGCTGTTTCTCTTCTTCCGTGTAATTGGACACGAATTCCGTCGTGCCATTCAACCAATCGTACGCCACATAATTTCCCGGATATATCCGGTAATTACGATGGATGCGGCGATCAAGACAGGCAGAAATACGGGCAAACAAATCCGGTTTCGGCAACGAACGGTCCAACTCTTTCAGATCATCATTCAGACAAGGGGCAACCTGAAAATGTACCCTGCCTTTATATCCGAAAAGACCGGTTTGCATATTAATCAAATCGTCCTGCGTCGTCTTCTTATACCCTTCGATGTCTCTCTTCAACTGAAACTCCTGCGCTTTCAGAAAATCACACGGGTCATATTCGTATGAAATAGCAAGCGGAGCAATATTCATTTCCATCAAACGATCTATCAAATCACCTTCACCACCCATTGCCAGCATTTTCAACACACTGTCTTGTGTACGGTCATTCGAATCTTTTGCACGTCCTTCACGCTGCGCAATCCAAATAGACTGTTTTTTCTCCGAAATGGTGTAATGCATATAACGGGACATACGCGCTGAAGATTCCAACATTTGCCGCATGGTCAATGCCCGCTGCACAATGAATGATTTATTGACACGTACCAGTTTCTTAATCCAGGGATAAATCAGCAAATTATCTCCAATCGCTATTTCTACCGTATCCATTCCCTGGTCAATCAACAAAATAGAGAGAAAGCCCGAATCGAGAATAATGTCTCTATGATTCGATATATACGTATAAGCTTTACTTTTATCCGGTATGGCGGTATGATCCAGTGTCAGCCCGGCGGTATGATCTGCCGCTATCTTCCACAAAATGCCATAGCAAAATGCCTCCTGAAAATCAAGTTTAGTCTTACAGGCACGCATTTTCTGCGCCAGAAGTTCAAATGGAACGTTCGGTATAGCACCGGTAGCAGCTTTCTGAAAAGCCGGATCGGCAATCAGTTCCTCAAAGATTTGAGGAAGTTCCTCATCATTGTAAGGACGAATTTCATTAAACTCTGTCAGATCCATCACGTGATTAAAATTTGTTTTCAATAATATCGGTCATCACATCCTTTATATCCAGTCCGGCTGCACGCACCTGCTGGGGAATAAAGCTGGTAGTAGTCATTCCCGGAGTAGTGTTTACTTCGAGAAGATTCAGTTTTTCACCGGCAGTCACAATATAATCTACACGGATAATGCCGGAGCAACCTAATATATCATAGATAGCTGAAGTCAGCATCTGTACGCGTTTGGTCAATTCATCCGAGATACGCGCAGGAGTGATTTCATCTACCTGTCCATTATATTTAGCATCATAATCAAAGAACTCATTGTGCGTCACTACTTCCGTAGGTGGAAAGATGACCGACTTCTCTTTTGTCTTATAACAGCCGCAAGTCAGTTCCGTTCCGTCCATAAACGCTTCAACAATCACCTCTTCCGCTTCTCCGAAAGCTTTAACAATGGCCGGCTGTATTTGTTCTTTTGTCTTTACTTTCGTAACTCCGAAGCTCGAACCTCCCAAACTAGGCTTGATAAAACAAGGCAGACCGATCTTTTCCACTACTTCCTCGTCAGAAATCGATTGTCCCTGGCGCAGCAACAATGATTCGGCAATGCGCACTCCAAAAGCTTTCAGATATTGATTGCAGGTAAACTTGTCGTATGTAATGGCAGCTGCCAATACTCCACAACAGGAATACGGTATACGCATCATATCAAAATAGCCTTGCAGGCGACCATCCTCACCGGGCGTACCATGGATGGTAATATAAGCAAAGTCGAATGTGTGACGGCCGTCCTTGGCGGTAAACGAAAAGTCCGCGCGGTCAATATGGCAGGTTTCGTTGTGATACTCCACATTCCAGTTGTTGCTTGTCACTTCGACAATGTAGCAATTATACTTGTCCTTGTCCATAAAGGACATGATACCTTCTGCCGAACGCAGAGATACGTCGTGCTCAGAGGAGTCGCCTCCGGCCACAATAGCAATGTTACGTTTTATGATGCTATATCTATATGCTATGCTTACCCGTTGGCAGAATGCTTGGTTACGGGTTAACAGGTTGACAGGTTAACAAGTAAGTATGACATACACTGCTTACTATGTTGAGCCTTTACGGCAGGAGACCTGAAAAGGCTATGCAAACTTACTTGTAAACCCGTTGACTTGTCAACTTGTTTACCAATTCCGCCAACGCGTTATGCTTTAATTCCTTCAATATATTTATCCCACTTGGCCAGCAAAGCCACCATGTCGGCAGCGAGGTCGGTGGTAAAGTCCATTTCTTTGCCCGTTTTGGGGTGCTTGAAGCCCAATGTGCGGGCGTGCAACGCCTGTCGTGGACAAATGGCAAAGCAGTTGCGTATAAAACTGTTGTAAGTGCTGCTCTGTGTGCCTCGCAGAATTTGGTCGCCCCCATAGCGCTCGTCGTTGAACAAGGGGTGACCAATGTGCTTCATGTGCACACGTATCTGGTGTGTGCGGCCCGTTTCGAGCACACACTCCACAAGGGTTACGTAGCCATAACGCTTCAGCACCTTATAGTGTGTCACGGCATGCTTGCCTATGCCCGACGAGGGGTCGAACACGGCCATCTGCATGCGGTCGCGCGGGTTACGCGCTATGTTGCCCTCAATGCGGCCCTCGTCATCAGCCAAGTTGCCCCACACCAAGGCATTATAGCGGCGGCGTGTGGTCTTGTTGAAAAACTGCAACCCCAATTTAGTTTTGGCATCGGGTGTCTTGGCCACCACAAGCAGCCCCGACGTGTCCTTGTCAATGCG
>OFLY01001924.1_pt1 | contig 11075 bp, 9 predicted proteins | sample 1541161 | NCBI WGS metagenome assembly OFLY01 (sample SAMN04209247, study PRJEB22552) | human gut metagenome | biome: gut; material: feces | host: Homo sapiens | place: USA: Oklahoma | reverse complement strand
AGACCACTCTGACCACCGACAAGAACGGCCAGCTGACCTCTCAGATCACTGTTCAGGACAAGGTTGTTGGTTCTACCAACGATAAGATCACCCTGATGGAAGACAAGTACGAGGCCGATACCTTCGTTGGTACCTTCGAAGGTAACGCTGACTCTCTGGGTCTGGACGACGGCATGATTCAGGTCTATGGTGTCACTGGCGTTGAGTCCGACAAGAACCCCAAGGTCGAGGCTACCTTTAAGTCCACTCTGGACCTGAAGTACATCGGCGAGGAAGTTAAGGTCCTGTACAAGGACGAGACTGGCGGTACCGCTGGCCAGCCTGACAAGAAGGACACTATCTACGGTGTCTATGTCACCGGCGAAACCAAGGTCATCAACACCACCCGTGACGGCATCGACGAGAAGTCCGATGGTAAGAAGGTCAAGATCGACGGCACCAAGTATGAGGTTGCTGCCGTTGATGCTAAGGATAGTTCTACTAAGACCACTTATGCCGTGATGAATCTGGGCGCTGCTTCTGATCTGACTGTTACCGGTGACAAGACCGCAGATGAGATGGCTACTACCTTCGCAACTCTGAATGCACAGTCTGGTTCTCCCGTCAAGTTCGTCTGCAACAGCAACGGCAAGATCGTTAAGGCTTATGTGATGGATTCTACCATCAACAAGGTCAATGCTGCTACTTCCTCCAAGGTTACTCTGAACACCATCGGCGGCCTGGAGAAGGAAGACAACTACATCTATGACAAGGCTGCTAAGGACGACATTGTTGTTGCCACCAAGCAGTTTGACGATGTGAAGTACACTGTGGCTAAGGCTGAGACCGTTACCGGTGAGCTGAAAGGCTTTGTTTCCAACACCACCAGCACCTCCAAGGTTACGATCGATGGCACTACCTATAAGGTCAACAACAAGAAGCTGAATAAGCTGAACGACGATTGCACCGATAAGGTTCAGGACAGCGACATCGGTTCCGAAGTCACTGCCTATATGATCAATGGCATGGTCGGCGCTCTGGAAGTCAAGGAATCCGGCAGCACTTGGGCTGTTGTTTCTGACAATAACGGCAAAGATAATCTGGAAACTTCTTTCAATGCTATGGAAGTGGAACTGATTACCTCTGACGGCAAGACCATCTCGGGTAAGGTTCATAAGGATTCCGAGTCCGCAAAGGGCACCGAAATCAAGCTGGCTGACATCGGCAAGGGTAAACTGGTCAAGTATGTCCAGACCTCTGAGAACGTCATCAAGATCAAGGAAGTTTCTACCGGCACTTATTCTGTTGCTAAGGACGCTAAGATCTATGACAAGGATACCAAGTCCCTGTTCACCGCTGCAGATGCTTCCACAGTTGTTGCTTCCGATGCAACTGCGTATATTACCAACTCTGATGGTGATATTAAGACCTTCAAGCTGCGTGATCTGAAGTCTATCACTTCTAAGGCGGCTAATACCACCGTCAACTATGTGGTGGATGATGGCAAGATCATCGCTGCTTATATCAACCTGAACTCTCGTCCCACCGGTTCCGCCGCTGATACTGTCTACGGCGAGATCACCGCAGTGAACGGCACCAAGAAGGTTGACGGCGATTACTACACTGAGTATGTCGTCACCTGCAATGACAAGCCTTACACTGTCTACACCAACCAGACTGGTCTGGATAAAAAGAGCCTGGTTTCCTTCGATCCTACCTCTGATAACATCTACGACAAGGGCGACATCGTTGTTTACACCGGCAAGATGGTTGCCAATAAGGCAAAGGCTGTTTGGGTGAAGGAGTATGACGCTGCTGAAACTCTGACCTACTACACTGAGGTCGAGAAGAAGGACAACGTCTTTGTTGGTAAGGATACTAAGACCAAGACCGACGCTGTTGACGATGATGTGATCGTTGCTTATGTTGACCTGGACGACGTTGACAACGCCGGCGAGAACGTTGGCGTGAACGAGTTCTCCGCTACCACTGGTTACAAGAACGCTATCGTTGTTTATGACACCGACGGTAAGACCATTATCGCTATCTTTGTTGAGACCAGCGATAAGCACGACATGAAGGACGTTGTGACCAATTCCTAATCTTCCCTGAATCTGATTCAGGAAGATTCCCCGTAAAATGCAAGGCCCCTGGGGAGTGATCCCTGGGGGCTTTGCCCCTTTAATTAGGAGGATAGTATTATGCTACGAGAAGGATGGAACTTCCATAACGACATTGCACTCAGGGTTGAACTTTTTGCTCGTGCTCGTTTTGGAATAAGTTTAGAAGAGGTTCCTAATACTATTTTTTACGCAGACATGGTTGAAGGCGGTCGCTTTGTCGAAAGTATGATCTGTTTGCTGCGAAACAACTTTGGGTATACAGCGACGAATACTGCGGTGAATGAATTTATCGATAAAGCCGCTCCGTTCTTCAATATGAGTGGGATTGAAATGGATTCTAGTACTGCACAAGAGCTGCTCGATGAATTTTGGGAGTTGATGGGAGAAAATGTGTAATATAGATCAGATGAACCAAGGTCTTGAAGAGCAAGGTTTGTCTATGCCAGGGTTTGACTTGCCTATCTGGATAGAGAATCACGACGAATATGACGAAGTCATTACACGAGAAATGAAGCGCTATCGTGACAAACTAAGTAGCAAACGGCGATGGCAGGAAGACCCTTCTTTTTTAGAAGAAGTAGATGCTGTGATTTCTCATATCCAAGATGCAATTAATTCAGAGCGACGCGGCGAAACACGGAAAGCGCAACAGGAAATCCATGAAATTATAGCTTCTTATGGCCGCGAATCTTTCTTTGTAAATCCGATAACGAACAATTTCGCATTCCGTGGAACTGCTGCTTTTCATGATAAAGATGAGGATGAAATGGAACCGCAACAACGTGAGCCACTTACCTTTTTCCGTTGTCGAACGGGCAAGTTTCAGAAACGGGAAGAGCTGTATCCGTTGCCAAGCAGTAAGCTGTCCTTCTGTAGCGCTCAGCGCTATAGTTTGGCTGGCATCCCTTGTCTTTATCTCGCAACAACGACCTATTGCTGTTGGATGGAGCTCGGCCGTCCCGAGGAATTTAGTGCCTCTTCTTACATGCCAATAGAGTCCAAGAAGAAGCTACCGCCACGTATTTTGAACCTTGCTTTTAGTCAGCAACAGATGCACAACTTGGGCAAGGATAGCCGAGCGGCCTACTTGCTCTTTCCACTGGTCATGGCTGTTTCCGTAGCAGTGAAGAATCCCCGAGCAGATGCGAATTTCCGTCCAGAGTATACGATTTCTCATTTGGTCATGCGTTGCTTACGTGAGTTTGGGATTGCTGGAGTTGCATACCGCTCCTCCCGCATCGATGATGTGCTTGGCTTGCTGCATACGATAAATCTGGCAATTCCGCTGTTTGATCGGGATAAGATTTTTTCTGATTTTTTAATCACAGATCCGGGTACATTTTCTCCTCAGAAACGTTTATGCAAGGAAAAACAGGATGCCTCTGGATTGAGTTATCTCAACAAGTTCTATATAAAAGAAGATGATGTTCTAAGTTATATATCATGCTATGGGCGTGCAATTCATTACCCAAAAACATCATTTTCTGACATTGATAACTACTTAGCTGGAAGAGCCTACTATCCCATGAATAATGAGAAGTGAATACCACCCACCCCAGGCCGACACCACACCGGCCTGGGGCCTTTTCTTGCTCACATAGCCCCAGCCTCCGCTCACAAATTATCTCCTGTGCTTCTGTGGCCCTCTACGCCCGCTGTATGGCGTTATAGGAGAAATGAGCGCCCCGTGGATGTCGGAGAGAACAGATATGTTCCTGGACGATTCTGAGGGGTGTAGGAGGTATAGAGGGTCTGGGAGAATATGGATACGTCACTTCCATATTTACCCATGCTGATTTGACAGAAGCACAGGGCGTATGTTATCATGTTATCTGTGATATGTTATTTGTATATCATTTCTTTTTCTATTGAATTTCAAGGAATTTTCCCCTATATCCTGTAGAAATTGAATCCCCGTTTGATAAGGATATAACGGCTTTTTGATGGATTGGAGCGTGTTCTTGATGCCTAGCCCTGGCTTAGCAGAGATATGTGAGAGTCTCTCCTATGACGAGCTTCTTTACTGGAAGTATGAGGATGGACGCTATGGAAGTGCGATTTTACCGGTTCGCGTAACCTATTTAACTCAGGGGGACACGAGGTATATCCTGAGCTTAAAATCCCATCAAGTATGTAAGAACCGAGAAGCCTGGATCACTTACAAAGAAGATCTGCAAGAACAGTACCGTGACGCAAACAAAAGATTGGAAGTGAAACGGCTTGATTTGACGGTCGGGCTTTCTCATCTAAATGAAGTCAAAAACATCAATCTTACCCCCCAGCATTTGGAGTCGCTGCTTCACTTGATCCAGGCTTGCGGCGTCCATGAGAGCGCACAGGCCGCAACAGTTACGCTGTTCAGCGTGATCCTCGCCGGCTACTTTTCCAGGACGCTTCATGATTATGTACTGACGAAAAAAGCAACTTCCCAAACGATCAGCCGGGCACCTATTGTCGCTGTGTCCGACCACGATACGTTTGATGTCGTAAAGACGATGATGGAGTCGCTGGCATTGGATGTTTCTTCGGAAGCGACTTCTGAGCAGGTTTGGCTGGGCAATACGTTGCCTTGCGTGTTGGAAGCACAGGGAAGGAGAAAGACAATTTCCCAACGTGCCAAAACAGCTCTGATTGTAGATCGTCAAGATGATTCAGCTGATATGGAGAAAGAGCGGGCTTCTGCGTTCAGAGAGCATCCATTCCCCGCACAATACCAAGATACTGCGGTTCTCATCGAGACAAAGCGCTTTTCGTCACGAGCGGAAATTCGGAAATTCCAGCTGCAAAACCGTTGGGTAACGACCCTTCTCTACGCTCCGACAGACAGCATGTGCAGCGAAGAACCGATCTACTTCAACTCGAAGCCGTTACAGCTGTGTGCCGTGGGCACCTGGGATCAAGACGAGATACAGACTTTGCTGCGGCACATCTTATGGAAGGTGTCGCGCTTCAAAAAGAAAGACTGGAAAGAGATCCGAAAGATTGTATTCGATGCAGAACAGGCTTTGGAGAAATACAACCGTCGCCGGGGAACCCGATCGATCCTGGGGCATCGAAAAGGCTGGATGTTGGCGCAGTTGCTTTCCGTTCATCTGTTCTGGCACGGTTGTTCCGCTGTTGGATTGCTGAAGGAAGAAGAGGTAGCTTCTTATCGGGATACCTGGTGGTCGTTGTTGCTTCCAGGCTATCAGGGAACGACGAAACCATTAAAAAATATTCCTTTGGAAGATCGTCCCGTGCTTCGCCCTCAACAGGACAGCAGGGAGCTGTTTCAAACAGCCATTGTAAAAATCCTGGAAAATGGAATCCATGGCCAGATTCCCTTCTGTCCACCCAACAGCAAAGAACCGGAAGAGGATTCCTGGGGATGCTTGCGGGAGTACCACAGCAGAAAAGACGGGACTAGCTTTCGAGCCTTCCTGATCTCCAGCAAGCAGTTCAAAGACCTGGCAGCCCAATACAATCCGGTTTTCTGCAATTGGACAGAAGTCTTGATGACACTGCGTAAAAAGGCACCTGCCTATTTTTATAGTAGCACCAATTGCAGGATCTTCGGCTCCAGTAAGTCGGTGAATGCAATCATCCTCAATCTGGAGAAAGCCAGTTTTTTACCGAAGGAATTGAAAGCAGACATCACGAAGAAATTTACCGGCGCTGAGCAATAATCATCAGCGCCGGTTTTCCTTTAGCTGTTCTCCTCCAGCCACGTTTCCAGCGCAGCTGCCGGAACCCGATACTCCCGGCCAACCCGCACCGCAGTCAACTCACCGGACTGGATCATCCTTCGCACCTGCTGTTTGCTGGTCTGGAGATAGGATGCGACCTCCTTTACCGTGAGCAGCATCATCAGGCCCACGGGTCATCCCTCCTTTTTTAGGTTTGGGGCGATATGCGCTGACTTGCGCCTTTGCGTATGGCCCCTATAATCTTGTTCTCCATTTCAATCCTTACACAGCTAAGTCACGTTAACCAAAACCAAAGCGTGTCAAAATTGATACCCCTTAAAACAAATTCATACAGCCTAGGCTGATGAATTTTTAGGAGGTCAAGAAAAATGAAAACTCGTAACATCGTGAAAGAAGCTGTACAGAAACTGGGCTACACGGAGCTTCGCAAGCCCCAAATCCAACCCATCAATGACCTGATGGACGGCAAGGACATTCTGCTGATCGCTCCAACCTCGATGGGGAAAAGTGCCGTGTTCCAGGTTCCCGGTCTGGCCCAAGCAAAACAAAAACCAGGCAGCTGGGTATTGGTCATTGAACCCACCCTCGCACTCATCCACGACCAAGTGAGGCGCTTGCGGGAGGAAGGGGTTTCTGCTGCTTGTCTGACCGGTGAGAACGCAGGCAACGGAGATTCCATCTTAACTCAAGTACGTCGCGGAGAGATCACGTTCCTGTTCACAACCCCGGAACAGCTTCAGAGCTACAGGTTCCAGACCATGTTGGTTCCGAATCATAATCCCTGGCTGGTCGTCGTGGATGAGGCCCACTGCCTTACCGAGTGGGGATCTTTCCACTTTCGGCCCGCTTATCGAAGCATAGGCCAGACGATCCAGAAGATGAAGCACCGTCCTGTCATAGCAGCGATGACCGCTACAGCACCTATGAGATACCGCATTGACATCGTTCTTTCTCTAGGGATGAAGAAACCAAAGCTGCATTACACTTCGCTGGCGAAACCCAACCTGAAGTTGGTGGTCAGAGACTATACGTTGGACACATCGGTATTGGACAGCCTGCCGGTATCCAAACGGGAGAAAAAACGTCAGCTGGAGAAGTTGAGGGAGAAGACGCTCCAGAACAAGCTGAAGGAAGCTGTGCGCTTAATCAAAAAATATGGTTCCGGCGGCAGTGTAATCCTCTACGCCACGACCCGCAACTCGGTTGAGTTCGTCTATAATAACCTGAAAGAACAAGAGGAACTGAAAGGCCAGGTCGTCAAATACCATTCCGGAATGACCGCTGAGAAGAAAAACAAGGTGTTAGGCAAATTCCTGTCTGGAAAGAAGCGGATCATCGTGGCAACCTCCGCGTTCGGTATGGGGATCGACAAGGAGGACGTGCGGCTGGTCCTTCATTTTGAGCTGCCTTTGTCTCCTGTGGAGTGGTATCAACAGATCGGACGTGCTGGACGTGACGGCAGGGATGCTCACGTCGTACTGTTCTATCAGGAGGACGACATCAAGCAGAACCGCGCCATTCTTGCCGGGAAGAAAACGATGCGGGAAATTGAGGAACTTCCGGATACACTCCAATCCATTGCCCTGGACGAGATACAAACATCTGTTTGTAAGCTGGAGGCCCTGGTGGACTTGCTGCATCAAGATAGCTGCCTGTTCCAAGGACTGTTACGCTATCTGGGGGAACGGAATGCTCCTGCCTGTGGGTGTTGCAGTATCTGTCAGCGTAACCGGAAAAAGAAGGGGGTGTGAGATATGATCCTGATGGAACGCGGCATCCACACGGTAGAGCTGTACTTGCGGAATATGGGGTACAGTGCCATTCAAAGGATCGTAGATGATCTGTACGAGCAGGAGAAAATCTACCTACGGAAGAAGGATAAGATCAAGAACCACTGTGATTATGAGGTAACGGACCTGTTTCCGGATGGGATCTATATGAAGCTGGAGCAGCGCTATCTTCACAGCCCAGGTGGTATCCGGTTTATCGTCAATCCCCACTCACTGGCATCCGGTGGATATGTTCCGGAGGCACTGTATCATCCCAGTATGGATCCAGATATTATGGAGAAGGTTGTTGCTGTAATCGAGGACGAGTTTTATGATGAGGAACACCACAGCATCTGGGAGTTAAACAAAGAGGACCTTTCACTCAGCCGGGTAGACCTCACGTGGAATCTGTATTTCCCCGAAGAGACTGACCTGACAGAACTCATCCGCCTGTTCAAACACGGTCATCATAGCAAGACAGCAAAGGTCAAACAATTCCATGATTCAGTAAAGGATAAACATTCCTTCCGGTTGAAGTTCAGTGATATGACATTGACTGTGTATGATAAGAACTTTCAGGTCACACGTAAGGGACAAACGATCGAGAACGAGACAGATGGGACCAATATCCTACGGATCGAACTATCTATGAAACGCAACGCATATTACAGAGCGCTGAAACTGAAACCAGGGAAAAAGATATCTTATGATGTGATCCTGCACAAACTCTACAAGCATGGAAGCAAACTGATCCGTAAGCAAATGAAGAACCTGTTCCCTTGTGATGGGAAACATCTGCCCTATCAGGAAGCCAAGCGCAGGATCAAGAAGGAGATTACGAACAAGAAGACCCAGGAGAAGATGCTGTACCTACTGGAGAAAACGAGTCGAAGCGATACACTCGACCATGCCATCAAGAAAACACAGGAACGGTATCGTATTGGAGAGAAAGGCGTGAAATCGTTACTCAAACAGTTTGATGCGATTCAGGTCAATCCAATTACCTTCCGGAAGGACTCGAAGATCAAGAGCGCAGAATCTTTCAGGAAGATGTTATTATGATGTTTTTGATGGTGTTCGGTTAAAAAAATGGAGGATTGAGTGGAGGGTGTTTTGGGGTGTTGGTGTTTCTGGGTGATTTGTTCTTAAAGCCCTTATAGGCCAGGATACGGACCAATTCACGCGAGATTGGAGTCACTGGAATGTTTAGAAGAGGTACTCCAATCTCGCGTGAATAACAGGAGAGATACCGAACCCAAAGCATACCAAAAGAATGAAAATATCATCCAATTCATCAGAGCATACTCCCTGAAAATCTTCTCTCAGACGGCCATACACGCAAGTTAAGAACACCTGCCTGCTCCAAAAGCCCCGTGATAATCCTTGCTCCGAGTAGACACTCAGCCCCCTTAGAAATCCTCGATTGGAGAGAAAAAAGGGCGAAGGCATCGGCCTCCACCCTGTAAAATGAACTCGTTATTTTATTTGGACCAGGCATCGTTTCTTATAGAACGCGATTCCATAGCAGAGTACCGAGTCATAGTCATCCTCAAACTCTTTCGCATACTGCCGGTCTTCAATCTGTTCAAGAGCTGCTGCGCAGTCTTTGGACATTGCATCCTGTGTGCGGGAATACTTCGCCTCAAAAATAGCGACGCGATCTCCCTCCGGGTCAAGGACGACCACATCACTGCGGCCTTCTCCATGCTCCTTATTGGAGTCCACCTCATAGCCCGCTCCGGCAAAAATACCGGCTAGGAACGCATGATAAAAGTCTTCTTTGTAGTCATGGTAGCTGATGGTTTTACGGAGGAGCTTGTTCATCTGCTCTGTAAGAGCCTCCGCTTTACCAGACCAAACGGCATCGAATAAAATCTTTCGGTTCCAAGTCTGAGCACTCTCATCAAACCATTTTTGGATGGTCGTCTCGAAGATCTCCTGGACCTCCGCATTGGGGATCATGAGAGCAGACATTTTTTCCGGCAGCGGATCTGGAAGGTCTTCCTCCCGTACCTGCGTCAGGTAGCCAGTCAGATAAAGTATACTCCATAGATTCTCTTCAGAAGAGTGCAGGTAATCATAGGTCAGATTCTCTTCGATTTTTTGAATGATATAGCCACCGGATAACAGTGTTTCTAATTTACGAGAAATGCTGCGGCCTGCGTAGTCAATAAACGAGCGGATGATAGAATTGTCGCTGGTGTTTTTCCAATAGCTGGCGGGCTTGGCTTTCGGATTCCGTTGGAGGTCTCGCAGGTAATTCATCACATCCCAGGGGCAGTAGACGTCCAGGTCCCCAAAGTGATACCCGTCGTACCAGTTCTTGATATCAGCAGCATGTTTCAGGCAGTCTGCATCTTTGAGGATCTGGTCTACATCTGCCTGGGTGAACCCAAAGTATTCGTTCAAGTGAGAAGATGAGATCGTATCAGAGACAAAGTTGTTGGTACCAGTGAAGATGCTCTCTTTGGCGATGCGCAGGCAGCCAGTGACAACGGCAAAACGCAAGGCATCGTTGTCCTTCAACGCCTGCATCAGCCCCTTCACCACATCCAACATCTCTGCATAGTACCCCTTGGCGCTGGCCTTGGCGATAGGAACGTCGTATTCATCGATCAAAAGAATCACAGGTTTCCCATAGTATTCCTGCATTGTAGTGGTCAATAAAGCTAAGCTATCCTTTATCTCTTTAACAGACGCATCTCCAGACATAATGTGCGTAATAATTTCTTTATCAAATGGATTGATTTTGTCACTTTCTAGCAAATACATATGTTTTTTATATAGATTTGCTAGAACGACCGTCAGCATGTCATAGGCATCTTGAAAGTTCAGTCCATCCACTTTCTTGAAGGATAAAAACAACGTGGGCCACTGGTTCATCCATTCGCTGCACAGGGCTGTATTCTTAGAGATTTCCAATCCCTCAAACATCGCCTGACTGTCCTTGCGGATGTCGAAGAAGTTGGCCAACATACTCATGCCCATGGTCTTTCCGAAACGGCGGGGTCGGGTGATGAGGGTCACTTCTGCTGTCTCTTTCTCCAGCAGGTCAGCGATGAGTCCCGTCTTGTCTACATAATAGTAACCATAATTTTGGATTTTAGCAAAGTCGGAAATACCAACTGGGATCTTGAGATCATTCATGCTTGTGACCTCCTTCCAATCTCTCAAGTTGGTTTTATGATACCATGAAAATCCTGTGTTTACAAGCAAGAAGCAAATCCGGATCTGAGTAGATTCCAGATATATATTATACTCTTGAAACCAGCTGGCATGGCATCAACTATGCTAGCTGGTTATCTTATTTTCAGGAGGAATACACCCATGAAAGCCCTACTCATCGAATTCTACGTCCAGGAGGTACGCACATGATCCTGCCCTTACTCACTTCTGATATGCTGTCCATCCCCTTGCCGAACATCGACTGGGCCATCCAGATCGACACCACCCAGGGTGGGTTGCTGCTGACCTCTCAGCTATCCATTGAAACCAACCAACTGGGACTCTGAAAACCA
>OFLY01001923.1_pt1 | contig 11087 bp, 9 predicted proteins | sample 1541161 | NCBI WGS metagenome assembly OFLY01 (sample SAMN04209247, study PRJEB22552) | human gut metagenome | biome: gut; material: feces | host: Homo sapiens | place: USA: Oklahoma | reverse complement strand
GAAGTGCACACCTGCCTCGAGAAGCTGCTTCATAGAAACGACTGCCATAGTAAAATTACCTCCAAAAATTTGTTTTGCCTCCGCACACCGTGATCCTGCCGCCGCATCGGACGGGGCCGGACTGCCCTCCACCCGCGATTGGGCACAAAAGGGCATAGTGATGCGTGTGTAATGCTAAGTAATAGTAGCACAAAAGTGAAGAAGATTCAAGTGCTTTTCGCTCTTTTTTACAAAAAGACGCGTCAAAATTCTCTCATTTGTCCGTGCTGCTCTCCCCCAGCCCTGCCATATCCATCCGGTCCAGCGCATAGCCTTTGCCAAACATGAGGTCATACTGGAGCATCCAGTGGTTCTGATTCCATTTTTGCTGCAGGGCGGTCATCGTATTCGTTGTACTGCCGTCCCGGTTCAGAATCGTACCGCGGGTATTGCTGCGGCAGGCCACTTGCAATTGCCGGTTGAGATACTGGAAATAGAGCGGCTGCTTCAGGCCGTAAATGTTCATCATCACCGGGGAGATATCGTAAGCGGCGATGGTGCCCAGATCCACAGGCTTGTCCGTGTAGTTCGACCACATCAGCAGGGTGGTCTGGTGGAGCTTTGGGTCCGCGCTGGAATCGCTGGCGTAGCCGCTCCTGGTAAAGACATCGTAGTTGGAGTCAATGGGGTTGTAGTGGTCACCCCAGAAGACCAGAATGACCGGCTCGTCCACCTGAGAGAAGTATTCCGTCAGCTTGCCCAGCATGGCGTCCGCATCCCGGATGCCCGTTGCAAAGTCCTCCAGCGCACCCACGGTGCTGGCCTTGAGGCCCGCCGGGTGTTCCAGCACTTTCACCCGCTCGTCGTCGGGGTAGTTGTCCTTATTATAATTGGTGTGGTTCTGCATGGTAACGGCATGGAGGAAGACCGGCGCGTCCGAGCTTGCTTTCATGCTCTCATACTGCTGAATGATCTGGTTGGCCATGGAGTCGTCCGTGACCAGGCCGCTGGTCCAGTAGTGCTTGCGCACCTTGTTGACGCCGTGCATTTTTTCCAGGCTGAGGAACGTATCCAGGCCCAGATTGGGGTAAGCCGTATCCCGGCTCCAGTATTTGGCCCAGAAGCAGTGCACTGCCGCCGTCTGGTAACCCTGTGTCTTGAGGTAGTTGGGCAGAGCGAACATCGGTTTGGTTACATGCTGCTGGTAGGGCTTGCTGCCGTTGGGCAGGAACGAGACGGAGTAACCCGTCAGCGCCTCAAACTCCACATCGCAGGTACCGCCGCCAAAGCTGGGGCTGTAGGCCCGGCCATAGGCACTGGTCTGCTGCAGCCTGTGGAGATTGGCGGAAACGTCTGTGTCAAACTGGTAACCGTACTGCTCCAGCTCCGAGACATCCCAATAGGACTCGTCCATCACATAAATGATGGTCGGCTTCTGCACGGCCTCGTCCGCCGGGGTGGTTGCCCCGTAGGACTCCGGGTAGAGCGGGCTGGTGGAGTACTTTTCCCCCGCCTCCACGTCATCCAGGATCTCGTTGACCGCCTCTTCCGAATATTCCTCGGGTTTATCAATTTCCAGATTGGTCAGGTTGGTCAAAAAGCTGGTGATAACGCCATAGTAGCGGTAATAACGATCCTGCATCCAGGCGTCCGGCAGGATGCCAAGGCTCTCCGTCACGGCGGACTGCAAAAAGACGCAGAACACCAGCGCGCAGCCGGCTGCCGCGCTGGCGGCAAAGCCCGCCGCCCGCTGAGGCCAGCCCAGCTTTGCCCGCTTCCGGTAGAGGAAGAACGAGCCCACCGTCAGCACCAGTACCACCACGATGGAAACGATCATGCTGGTCTGGATATGGATGCCGGCCGCCGAGGCCACGCCCGCTGCCTCCGAGACCTGCATCAGGTCCCACGGCAGGAACGGCTCACCCCGCAGCTGGAGGGTGTAAAAATCGACCGCCGCGGGCACGCAGCCCAGAATGGCTGTGACCAGCGTGGCCAGCGGCGCAAACCGGGTCAGCCAGTCCACGGTCAGCCAGACCAGGAACAGCAGCGCCCAGGCCAGGGCGTAGGCTTCCCAGTGGGGCTCGATGTACTGTGCAAAGGTATCCGCGTCCAGCGTGCCGCGTGCGATCCACTCCGTCAGCACCAGCACCACCAGCGCTGCCAGCGGCGGGAACACGAGCCGCGCCGCATGGAGCAGCGGCGGCGTACGCGTATCGTTTGATTGCTTGTTCATAAAGAAGTTCCCTTTCACTTCTCATTCATCCATTTTCCAGGGCCTCCGCCCTGTTTCTTCCCCGCGGAATGTGGCGACAAACCATGCCCGCAGTTCTTTATTATAGCGCGGTTTTGGCCAAAATCCAGCCCCTATTGGCCGGAAGATAGCTGAAAATCTTTCACCCTTTCAGCCAGCGGCGCAGCTTTGCGAAAAAGCCCGCCGGTTTTGCCGCTGTTTCCTCGGGCACCGGCAGCTCCGTGCGCACCAGAATGGCATCCAGCCCGATCCGCTCGATCTCATGCCACGGGATGGTCAGCGTTTCCTCCCGGCCCATAAGCCCGAACAGCCGGGGCTGTCCCAGCAGCTGCAGGCTGGTGATCTCCGCCGTCTGCGGGTCAAATTCCAGATCATCGGCTTTGCCCAGGCAGACACCGTTTTGCAGCTGGACGATCTCCTTGGTGCACAGATCCCGGAACGTCATCCCCTCACCTCCCTGTTCCCACCCTATGCCGCCGGAGCGGCGTTCATGCAAAAAGAGTGGAAAAAGCTGGGGCAGTTGTGCTATACTAGGCCCGGAATCACACCCAAAATGCAGACAAGATTTGAGGAAACCGGAATGTATAAAAATATCATCTTTGATTTTGGCGGCGTCATGGTCGATTTTGACCCCAAGGAATACCTTGTGGACCGCTTTTGCAACGCCGAGACGGAAGAGCTGGTCAGCCAGCTGACCTTTGAGAGCGAGGAGTGGAAGCTGCTGGATGCCGGCCTGCTCTCCCGTTACGAGGCCAACCAGCGGATGCTGACCCGCGCCAAGGAGCACGATTGTGTATTTGAGGTGCAGGGCGTGCTGGACGACTGGATGCACATTCTGCGCCCCCGCCGCAAAATGCAGGAGCTGGTGCAGAAGCTGAAAGCCCACGGCTACTGCGTCTACTACCTGAGCAACATCCCGGAGGATGTCCTGGCCCTGCTGATGGAGCGGGATTTTCAGGGCCTGTTTGACGGTGGTGTCGCCTCCTGTGAAGTTCACGTCAACAAGCCGGACCCCCGCATTTATCAGGCACTGCTGGACAAATACGGTCTCAAGGCCAGCGAGAGTGTTTTCATCGACGACCGCCAGGATAACGTGCAGGCCGCCTTTGAGCTCGGCTTTGTCGGCATCCGGATGAAAGACAGTGTTGGCACGCTGGTGCGCAGCCTGGCCACCTGCAACGTCGTGGTGCGGTAACCTCTCACCGCTTCGTATCAGCAAAATCCCCGCCGGGCCTTTGTGAGAAAGGCCCGGCGGGGATTTTTTGTGCGGGTGAAGTTACTTTTTCTCGTAGTTCTGGCAGTAGTGCGGGGTATCCACCTGCTGGCTGGAGCAGGTGCAGTGTTCCGTCACCTTGATCTGCGGCAGGTCACACTTGCAGGCTTCCACATTGTGGCGGCACTCGCAGACATCGCAGGTAACACCTGTGTTTTCCATTGTTATCACCTCTCTTTGTGCCCTTAGGATACCCCGCTTTGGGAGAGATTATACACAATTTTTGCCCGCGGCAAAAACAGAGGGCCGGGAGTTTCTCCCAGCCCTCTGTAAAAAGCTTCTGTTTCAGGAGCAGCAGCTTACCATGCAGCCAGATCTGCACCCAGCTTGCGGCAGGCAGCCTGTGCGTCGTCATCGGGAGTCTCGTTGCAGATGAGGCCCTCCTCGCTGAACAGGACAGCGCCGTCCTCCTTCGCACGCTCACACCAGTCGCGCATCCACTGGCCATCACCCCAGCCGTAAGAGCCGAACAGTGCGACTTTCTTGCCGTTCAGAGAGCCCTCCAGCCCTGCGAACATGGGCTCGAACTCGCTCTCCTCCAGCTGCTCAGCACCCATAGCGGGGCAGCCAAAGGCAACCACATCAAACTCACCCAGCTTTGCGGGGGTCATGTCCGCGCAGGGAACGATGGTGGCGGCGGCGCCTGCGCCCTCAGCGATGCAGTTTGCCATGGTCTCCGTGTTGCCGGTTGCGCTCCAGAATACGATTGCTACTTTGCTCATAATGGTCAGCCTCTCTTTTTTGATGTATTTAGTTAGTATTCTCTAACTTAAACATGGTTGAAAATGCGCCGCAAACATCTCACGACGCATTCCGTTTGGTTAGGTTTCTCTAACCACGGATAGGATACCACAGCCAATGGCCTCTGTCAAGGCATTTTTGCAAAATAGTTTGTGTTAACTTACCGCAGCAAATAGAACACAGAATTGAGCACTCCATACAGCACCGGCTGATGCAGCAGATACACCACCAGCGAGTGCCTCCCCAGCCACCCCAGCGTCGGGCAGATGGAACGGCGCAGCGGCTCCATCCGCTCCCGCCCTATCAGGTGGTACAGGAAGAAGCCTGACCAGAACAGAAACAGCCAGGGCACCAGCGGGAAGTAATCGGTGGAGAAGAACCCCTCCGGGTAAAACCCGAGGTAGGCGGTAAAGAGATTCTGGTATAAAAAACGCGGCAGCAGTACCCAGCCATCGCCAAAACCGAGATACCCCAGCTGGGCATGGTAGGTCAGCCCGAACAGCGCAGCGCTGACCACAGCGCCCACGGCAGGCGGAATTTTACGCAGTGCCTTTTCCAGCAGCGCAGTGATCCCCATGGCCGAGCCCAGCAGCGTGAGCACCCCAAACAGAACGACATCCTCCGGCATGAAAAACACCGTCACCGCCGTGACCAGTGCCCCGGCCCCAAAGACCAGGGCACCGCGCTTGTACGGGTGATGTCCCATGGGCAGGCAGAAACCGGACAGCAGGATGAACACCCAGCAGATGCTCTGCTGCCACAGATGACCTGGCATCCCGGTATACCATGGCAGCTGCACCCCAAAAAGGAAGACCACATCCCACAGGCCGTGGTAGCACATCATGCTGATGAGGTCGAGGCCTCGCAGCTCATCCAGCAGGGCGTAACGATTTGAAGATACTTTTGACGGATTCATTTTCCCTCTCCCCTTTTCTTTCCATCGCCCTGCTATTGTATTCCCCCGCGCAAGATCTTGTCAAGAAACAAAAAGCTGCCACGCAGCCAAAGCCACGCGGCAGCTTATCAAATAACTGGGGAAAAATCAGACCTCGGTGTTGAAGTAACGCTTCAGCAGGCCCTCGAAGCCGCGGCCATGGCGGGCCTCGTCCTTGGCCATCTCATGCACGGTGTCGTGGATGGCATCCAGGTTCAGAGCCTTTGCTTTCTTGGCCAGATCCATCTTGCCGGAGCAGGCACCGCACTCGGCCTCAGCGCGCATCATCAGGTTCTTCTTGGTGCTGTCGGTAACGACCTCGCCCAGCAGCTCTGCAAAACGGGATGCATGATCTGCCTCCTCGTAAGCATAGCGCTTGTAAGCCTCGGCGATCTCGGGGTAGCCCTCACGCTCTGCCACACGAGCCATGGCCAGGTACATGCCAACCTCGCTGCACTCGCCCTCAAAGTTTGCGCGCAGGCCATCCACGATCTCCTGAGGAACACCCTCAGCCTTGCCGATACCGACCACATGCTCGGTCACATAGGTATTGCCAGTCTTCTCCACAAAAGCGGAAGCGGGAGCCTTGCAGACGGGGCACTGAGCGGGGATCTCACCCTCAGCAATATAACCACAAACGGTGCAAACATATTTTTTCATAAGAATAGACCTCCATCATTCTCAATTTACGTTACAAAATTTTGTGAGAGCAGGAGCTCCGGTGTTGGTACTCACCGGCCCTCCTGATGGCTCTATTATAGCGAATAATTCCTAGTTAGTCAAGCATAATTTTGAGAATTATTCCTATTTGCAAAAATCCGGCAAGGTCACTAAAACCCTTGCCAGAAAGATGGGCACTTTGCCCGGTACTCTATTTGAAGCGATCCGAAACTCAGACCTGCAGGTTGGCGCTGGAGGGTGCGTCGGAGCCGTCAGCGGAGTCGAACTCATAGTCGTTGCCGGGCAGGATGGCGTTGAGCGCAATGCCCACGATGGCAGCAATGGCCAGGCCGGACAGGTTGATGGAAACGCCTGCAACGGCAAAGGTCAGGCCGCCCACCGAGTTGAAGCCCAGTGCCGAAACGAGGATGACGGCCGCAATGATGAGGTTGCGGCTGTTGGTGAAGTCCACCTGATTCTCCACCACGTTGCGGACACCAATGGCAGAGATCATGCCGTACAGCACAAAGCTGATGCCGCCGATGATGCCGGTGGGGATGGTGTTGATGACGGCCTCAAACTTGGGGCTGAAGCTCAGGATGATGGCCAGCACGGCGGCGATGCGGATGACGAGAGGATCGTAGATTTTGCTCAGTGCCAGAACGCCCGTGTTCTCGCCGTAGGTGGTGTTGGCCGGGCCGCCCAGCAGGCCAGCCAGAGCGGTTGCCAGACCGTCGCCCATCAGCGTCCGGTTCAGGCCGGGGTCATTGATATAGTTGTGGCCGACGGTGGCGCTGATGGCGGCGATATCGCCCACATGCTCCATCATGGTAGCCAGTGCGATGGGGATGATGGTAAACAGCGCGCTGATAAACTCGGGGCTGCCGTCGATGGCAAACAGACCCATGGCAGACTGATGCAGCGGGATGCCGAACCAGCTTGCCTCGGCAATGCGGGCAAAATCGACGGCACCCGTCACCAGCGCAACGGCATAGGACACCAGCACGCCAATGAGGATGGGCAGAATTTTGATCATGCCCTTGCCCCAGATGTTGCAGACAATGACCGTACCCAGTGCCACAAAGGCCAGCAGCCAGTTGGCCTGGCAGTTGTTGATGGCCGAGGGAGCCAGGATCAGGCCGATGGCAATGATGATGGGGCCCGTGACCACCGGCGGGAAGAACCGCATAATGCGGCGGATGCCAAAGGTGGAGATGAGCAGGCTGACGACCAGATAGAGCAGGCCGGAGAACGCCACGCCTGCGCAGGCATAAGGCAGCATCCGGGTGTTGGCCACGGTCAGGTTGCCGTCTGCATCCGCCAGCATGGGTGCCACAATGGAGAAGCCGCCCAGATAGGCGAACGAAGAACCCAGGAACGCGGGCACTTTCTTTTTGGTGATGAAGTGGAACAGCAGAGTGCCCAGACCTGCGCAGAGCAGAGTGGTGGAAACGCTCAGGCCCGTGAGCAGGGGTACCAGAACGGTGGCACCAAACATGGCGAACATGTGCTGGATGCCCAGAATCAGCATCCGGCCCGTGCCCAGCTGACGGGCATCATAAATGCCCTTGGAATAATCAATGTTTTGCTGCATGGTTTTCCTCCTTTAAGAAACCCACCCCTGAAAAAAAGGCACCGCCGCGCAAAAGCGGCAATGCCTCTAAAATCAGGATGAAATGTAAGATGGAAAGGAAACAGCAGCACCCTTGCTTCGGAACATCGAATCTCGCATACCGCTCTCCCCTTTCGTGTTTTACCTTGTAAAGTATACCAGAAACCCGCGGTTCCTGCAACCGTTTTCCGTATTTTGTGCTCTGCATCTTGCAATCAGGGCAGCCGCGCACTATAATGTTACCTATTATAGCAGTTTGCGTTTTTAACGCACAAGCAACATCCGCAAACTGCATATCGCAAATATGCCGTTTTGATCGACACTATTTATGAAAATTGCGATAAAATAGTTTATTGATAGAGGATTATTATGATATATCTGGATTATTCCGCCAATACCCCGGCAGATGAGCGGGTGCTGGAGCGGTTTTGCGCGGTGGAGCGCCGCTGCCCCGGCAACGCGAACTCGCACCATCAGGCCGGGTTGGACGCCAAGGCCGAGATCGACCACGCCACCCAGACCATTGCCCGGCTGCTGCGGGTACAGCCTGCCGAGATCATCTACACCTCCGGTGCCAGCGAGTCCAACAACTTTGCCCTCAAGGGGCTGGCCCGGCTCTCCCGCCATGTGGGCAAGCATATCATCTCTACCCCGCTGGAGCACTCGTCTGTCAGCGGCACCCTGACCGCTCTGCAGGAGCAGGGTTATGAGATCGACCTGGTGGACATCAAGCGGGACGGCACCATTGACCTGGACCATCTCAAAGAGCTGCTTCGCCCGGACACCATTGTCGTGGCGGTCACGATGGTGGACAGTGAGCTGGGCGTGGTGCAGCCAGTGCAGGAGATTGCCGAGATCCTGAAAGAGTACCCTCACTGCCACCTGCATGTGGACGCCACCCAAGCCGTGGGCAAAATTCCGGTCTCGTTTGAGGGCGTGGACACCATGAGCCTGACAGCCCACAAATTCTATGGTCTCAACGGCATCGGCCTGCTGCTCAAACGGCGGAATCTGGCGCTGGAGCCTCTCATCCACGGCGGAGAGAGCACCACCATCTACCGCAGCGGCACCCCGACGGTGGCTCTGGCCTCCTCGCTGGCGCTGGCACTGGAGCTGGCCGTGGAGCAGCTGCCGGAGCACGCCGAGGCCGTCCAAAAGGCCAATGCATTCCTCCGCACCGAGCTGGCCAAGTATCCCAAAGTCCGCATCAACAGCCCGGAGAACGCCATCCCCCATATCCTGAACCTGAGCGTGCAGGACGTCAAGGGCACGGTCTTCCAGCGGGAGCTCAATGAAGAGGGCGTCTGCGTCTCGGTCAAATCCGCCTGCTCGTCAGACGGGCTCCCCTCCCGCGCGGTCTTTGCCGTCAGCCGGGACCGCCGCAACGCCCTGTCCTCCTGGCGGGTCAGCCTGAGCCATCGAACCACCGAAGAAGACCTGCGCGGCTTTCTGGCCGCCTTTGACCGCTGCTACCGCGGACTGACAGAAACCAAATAAAACAGTCCCTGAAAAAGAGAGGAATTTGTACCCATGAAACGCGAACTGGAACCTTACCAGCTGATCGAACGAAGCATCATCAAAAAGTACCGCAAAGAGCTCTGGACCCCGTTCATTGTCGCCGTCAAGCGCTATGAGCTCATCCAGGCAAATGATAAAATCGCCGTCTGCATCTCGGGCGGCAAGGACTCCATGCTGATGGCCAAGCTGATGCAGGAGCTGCAGAAGCACAGCGATGTCCCCTTTGAGCTGGTTTTCCTGGTAATGGACCCCGGCTACAACGAGATCAACCGCCAGAAGATCGAGTCCAACGCCGAGCTGCTTCACATTCCGGTGACGATTTTTGAGAGCAATATTTTCTCGGTGGCAAACAACACCGATAAAAACCCCTGCTACCTCTGCGCCCGGATGCGCCGGGGCCACCTGTACAGCAAGGCCAAGGAGCTGGGCTGCAATAAAATTGCGCTGGGTCATCACTTCAATGACGTGATCGAGACGACCGTCATGAGCATGTTCTACGGTTCCCAACTGCAGGCCATGCCCCCCATGCTCCACAGCACCAGTTTTCCCGGCATGACCCTGATCCGCCCGATGTACTGCATCCGGGAAGAAGATATTCTGGCCTGGAAGCGCTACAATGACCTGGAATTCATCCAGTGCGCCTGCCGCTTTACCGAGAACTGCACTATGTGCGACAACGGTGGCGGCGGCTCCAAGCGGCAGGAGGTCAAGATCCTGCTCCGCCGCCTCAAGCGCGACAACCCCAACATTGAAAACAGCATCTTCCGCAGCATCCACGCCGTGGCGCTGGATACCATGCCCGGTTACAAATCCGAGGGCGTGGAGCACAGCTTCCTGGAACGGTTCCATGCGATGGAAAAATAATCATGGCAATGAAAAATCCCCCTCAGCAATGCTGAGAGGGATTTTTTCATGCCACCGGCGGGGCTTGAACCCGCACTCTGTTTCCAGAAAGGGATTTTAAGTCCCTCGTGTCTGCCAATTTCACCACAGTGGCACAGAAAAGAGCTGCCGATTTACGACAGCTCTTATAATACAATAGAAACCGTTCTTTGTCAAGAACTGCTCTTAGACTTTGCCGCCGTGCAGCTCCGCGTACATGCGAGAGCGGCACTCTGCCACAGCCGGGGTCATGTTGACATAGTGCTTGTGAGGGCACTCGATGCGCAGCTCGGTTTCCCAGGTCTCCTCGGTGAGCTGCTGGGCAATGTAAGCTTTCTTCTCCGCGATGGAGGGCAGCTCAATGGCCAGCTCGCCGTTCAGGATATGGGGCACCAGCAGCTGTTTGACCCTGGTGGGGGTGATGGTGATGGTGCGCTCGATGGCATCCGGGTCCAGGTTGACCATCGTCACGGGCTTGCCGGCCTCAATGACCTCGCCATCCATGGCGATCAGGTCGCACTGTGCCTGGCCGTTCTCATCGTAGAGTCGCCAGGGCATCTTCTTGCCGGGGATGATGGCCTTACTGGCGGAATCAGAGCACTTCATCTTGGGCTGATAGCTGCCATCCGCCTGCTTGACGGCCACCAGCTTGTACACGCCGCCGAACACGGGGTCGGAAGCCGAGGTGATCAGGTTTTCGCCCACGCCGTAAGAATCAAAGTGGGCGTGCTCATACAGCTCCATGTTGGCGATCTTTTTCTCATCCAGACCGTTGGAAGCTACCAGCTTGATATAGGGCTTGCCAGCCGCGTCCAGCGCCTTGCGCAGCCGCTTGGAGCCGCGGGCCAGGTCGCCGGAATCGATGCGGGCGCTCTTGACACGGCGGTTGGGGTCATTGGGATATTTCTCAATGAGATAGTCGTCCAGCTTGATGAGGTTGGGCAGACCGCTCTCCATAATGTTGTAGGTGTCCAGCAGCAGGCTGACAGAATCCGGGTAGGTATCCGCAAAAGCCTTGAACGCGTCAAACTCCGTCGGGAAGAACTCGATGAAGCTGTGTGCCACGGTGCCCACGGCCTTGACATCCGAACCATACTTCATCTCGGCCAGACAGTTGGCCGTGCCAATGCAGCCGCCCAGAACCGCCGCATAAGCGCCATCGTTGCCGGCGCTCTCGCCCTGTGCACGGCGGGTGCCGAATTCCATCACGCTGCGGGGGGTGTGGGTGTTCAGGCCC
>OFLY01001913.1_pt1 | contig 11128 bp, 10 predicted proteins | sample 1541161 | NCBI WGS metagenome assembly OFLY01 (sample SAMN04209247, study PRJEB22552) | human gut metagenome | biome: gut; material: feces | host: Homo sapiens | place: USA: Oklahoma | reverse complement strand
CGGGTCAACGAGGCCTGCAAGCTGCTGCGGGGCGGCACCCTGTCCATCGCCGAGGTGGCGGCATCCGTGGGCTTCCTCGACCAGTTCTATTTTTCGCGGGTGTTCAAGCGCGCCAAGGGTGTGCCGCCCAGCAAGTATATGACCTCGCAGGCTGATGCAGATGTTCAGCCCGCCCCTGACGAGACATAAGGAGAAATTCATCCATGCCCTTACAAAAAAATCAGCTTCTCACCCTGCGCATCGAGCGCCTTTCCAACGACGGCAGCGGCGTGGCCCACTCGTCGGAGGGCGAGGCCGTCTTTGTCCCGGGCACTGCCCCCGGCGACGAGGCGCAGGTGCGCATCGTCAAGGACTGCGGCCGGTACGCCTTCGGCATTCTGGACAAGCTGCTCACCCCCTCGCCGGACCGCATCCCGGTGGACTGCGCGGTAGCCGGCCCCTGCGGCGGCTGCAGCCTGCGGCATCTGGATTATGCTGCCGAACTGCGTGCCAAGCAGGAGAGCGTCGCCGACGCCTTCCGCCGCATCGGCGGGCTGGATGTGCCTGTGCTGGACGCCCTCCCCTCCCCTGAGGTAGACCGCTACCGCAACAAAGTCCAGTTCCCGGTGGGCCGCGATAAGGACGGCGCACCCTGCATCGGTTTTTACGCCGGGCGCACCCACCGCATCGTCCCCTGCCCCGACTGCAAGCTGCAGCCCGGCGTCCTGAACGACATCGGCAACACTCTCTGCGCCTTCTTCGCTGCCCACGGCATCCAGCCCTATGACGAAGAGCGAGGCAAGGGCCTCGTGCGGCACATCTTCCTGCGCCGGAGCGCACACAGCGGCCAGATCATGGTCTGCCTCGTCTGCACCCGCCCGAAGCTCCCCCACAGCGATGAGTTGGTAGCTCTGCTCCGGGAAAAGTTCCGCGATATTGCCACCATCCTCATCAATGTCAACGCCAAAAAGACCAACGTCATCCTCGGCGAGGAGAGCGTGACCCTCTATGGCCCGGGCTGCATCGAGGACACCCTCTGCGGCGTGCCCGTCCGCCTCGGCCCCCTCTCCTTCTATCAGGTCAACACGCTGGCTGCCGAGCGCCTCTACGGCGTCGCTGCCGAATACGCTCAGCTTGAGCCGGACGATGTCCTGCTCGACCTCTACTGCGGCATGGGCACCATCGGCCTCTCGATGGCCGGCCACTGCCGTGAGCTGATCGGCGTGGAGATCATTCCCGAGGCCATCGACAGTGCCAAGGCCAATGCCGCCCGGATGGGCGATGCCGTCGCCGCCAAGAGCCGCTTCTTCTGTGCCGATGCCGGCGAGGCCGCTGCCCGCCTCGCCGCCGAGGGCCTGCGGCCTGACGTCATTATGCTCGACCCGCCCCGCAAGGGCTGCGATGAGACGACCCTTTCCGCCGTCGTCCAGATGTCCCCCCGCCGGGTGGTCTACGTCAGCTGCAACCCCTCCACCGCCGCCCGCGACGCCGCGTGGCTCGGACAGCATGGGTATCGCGCCGAGAAGGTGCAGCCCGTGGATCTGTTTCCGCGAACGAAGCATGTTGAGACGGTTGTCTTGCTTTCCAAGGGAGAAATCGACTCGAAGAAGGTTCGTGTGGAGTTCTCACTGGAGGATATGGATATGTCCGGGTTCCAGAAGGGGGCGACCTACGAGCAGATCAAGGCGTATGTGTTGGAGCATACTGGCTTGAAGGTGTCTTCCCTCTACATCTCGCAAATAAAGCGCAAGTGCGGGCTGGATGTGGGGCAAAATTATAATCTGTCAAAGAAGGAAGATGCTAAAGTGCCAAAATGTCCGCCGGAGAAGGAAGCGGCGATCAGGGATGCGTTGAAATATTTTCAGATGATTTAAGAGTCTATTGAGCAAAAAAGCAGTAAATCAATTTCAGATTTACTGCTTTTGCTGGCCGGGCCGGTGAGCTACGAGCATTCATGACTTTTTGATAACTTGTTCCATACTGATATATTAAGCGGAAAGTTGTGGCCCTGTATTTTCAGAGGGAAACGAATGCTCCTTGAATATATCCCACAAAATATGCCATCGCTATACTCAGTGCAATGCAACATATACATAGTATTTCAGCAATTACCTTTTTTTCGATTATTTCATTTATGGACTTTCCGTAATCAATAGTAGACCATACCATTGAAAGCAAAAATAGAATTGAAATCCATTGAGTATGAAATGATAGTCCCATGCTAACAAATACATAGTTTGAGATGATGTAAAAAGCGCTTCTGACTACAACTTCTGTCACTTTTACAATCCGATTTCTCATAGAATTCTCCCTCTCTGATAATACTGTGGGCGGCAGCACTCCTTGCTGTCGCCCCTTGATTGCCTATCTGCAAAGGCGGGCGGGGCTGTCAACGGCGGCGCGTATGCGCCGTTCATCTTGACCGTTGACTGGCTCGACTGGCTTTGCTATTCCGTTATCTCTTTCAGTTATTGTCAAAGGAAATGTAGATAGTTAGACTATTGGGTATGTAGCTGATACTTAACCACTTTTCGTCGTTTGATAAAAGCGTCCCGATAGAAACATAATTTTCTCCCTCGATTTCCTCTGACACATTTTCAATTACGGAAAAGCCTTCTTGGTTCAAAAGCTCCATATACTCGTTATAGTCGTTTTCGCTAATGTCAGTAAGGTTGATATTGCAATTCTCATGTTCTGTATCAAGTGTAGCCCATGCAACCGTACCAGGCGCAACAGGAAGCCCCTCTGTGTACTCATTCGCAGGCCAAACACCCTCGTCCAATTTTGTAACACTATTAGATTGCGTATTGTTCTCATTGCTTGTCGGTGTAGATGATGTATTTTGATTAGAACACGCAGCCAAAAAAATCATAACCATGATTGTGAATACAGAAATATACTTCTTCATTGGTTACCTCCTGTTTTTGTGTATGGTTCGGATAATTAACAAAACAGCAATAGCTGTTGCTGCAAACCCAATAGCCAAAAGGATTTGCGAAATATCAAAGGCAAACGCGCCCTCAATCTGTATATTTGTTGTCGCGTCGGCTTGTCCGATTGCTCCTTCTGGTACTTTTCCTGATTGCGTAACAGCATATACCGAAAAGGCAGCAACCGCGATAACAAGCGCAGCAAGAGTAGAAATGATACCGTTCCTTTTTTTCGATTTGGTGTTATCAATGCCAAACTGTTCTGCGGTGCTGTCTGCAAATTCTTTTGGCGTCCCCAAACGCTGGATAATCTGCTGCTCTGTTTCTCCATGCTCCATAGCAGACGCAAAAACTTCATTCAAGTCACGCACAACCTCTTTTTTCATTTTGCGTGGTAAAGATAGTTCCTTTTCAACCTGTTTGATATATTGTTCTTTCATTTGGACACCCTCGCTTGTTGATAACTTTCTATAAAGCCGTTTACGCAGTTTTCATAGCTTGACCAAAATAAGATTAGTTCATCAAGTACATTCCTGCCTTTATCCGTTAAAGAATAATACTTTTTTGAGCCGCCATTTGCCGCAGCCGGAGCCAATCGGCATTTGATTAGTTCTGCTTCCTGTAAACGATACAAAATGGGGTAAATGGTTCCCTCTTTCGCATATCCCAAAACAGACGCACTATTGTTCAATTCGGTTATAATTTCATATCCATAAGTTTCCTTGCGTCCGATTAGGCATAAGAGTATCATTTCCAGAGAGCCTTTTTTGAATTGCTGGACATATTTGTTATTCATATCGTCGCCTCTCTTTAGTTTCGCTATTTAGGTTCGCTAAGTAGCAACTATATTATATCTCTTCCGAGGTATCAGAGTCAATAGGCTTAACGAAAAAGTTACAAAGTGTGTGCGTAAGGTAATAACGGAATAGTGGGTTGCTGTCTATCAAATTCTTGCGTGTTACTTTATGACACATGAGCATTTGCACCGGGATTATCATTTCCATATCCTTCAAGAAGATTGATAACTCCCCATACGCCTACACCTGCGCCGATTGCGGTTACTACTGTTTTAAGTCCTGTTACTGATGTTGTAAAAAAGCTCATTTGTTTGTCTCCTTTTTCCAAAAATAAAAGGGAGCCTTGTGTAAGTTCTTTCTACATCAAAGCTCCCTGTGTACTGGTTTCCTATTCAGTTGTTCCACTTCTGGACATTGTGACCAAAAGTTACTCAGCAATTTCTCCGACATCGCATACCTCATCCACCACATCATTTCTCTTAAAACGGAGTTTATTGCGGTTCTTAACGTATTTTTCAATGTCAAATTCATTCTTTTTGTCATAATCGGATAACAGCGGGTACTGCTTATGCTTCGTTATATCAAACTTGTCAGAGAAAAAAGGTCTCACTCCCCTAAGCTGCATGATACACTTGCTGCCATCCATGACTGCAATCTCGTCCTGGCTCATCAGTTCTTTGCCACAATGTCAAGTGATGAATTAAAAAAAGCTATCAAAGAAATCCTTCTTCGATAGCAGCGTATTCAACATCTATTCACATTTCCTGCCTTGCGTTCTTCGAGCTAATGAAATATAATGAAAGAAATTGTCGGAGGTATGAGCATGGACTACATGACACTCAAAGAGGCAAGCGAAAAATGGGGCGTTTCGTCCCGTCAAGTCAACTATTACTGCGTCGAGGGGCGTATTCCCGGCGCTGTGAAAATGGCCGGTGTTTGGCTGCTTCCTAAAGATGCTGTAAAGCCGGTCGATGGCAGAACAAAGGAAGGGAGAGCACAGAAGTGAGTCGAATTTTGCTTTTAGAAGACGATGAAGCGCTGGGGCGTGGTATTTGTATGGCACTTGAAACACCAAACTGTACCGTCACACATTGCAGCACACGTCTCCAGGCAATCAAGATTTTGCAGGGCGTAGTTTTTGATTTATTGATTTTGGATATTAACCTGCCAGACGGCAGTGGGCTGGAACTGTTGCGAACACTGCGACAGAATGGCACCTCCACACCTGCTATTTTGCTTACGGCTAATGATTTGGAACTGGATGAAGTTACCGGTCTGGAAGCTGGGGCAGATGATTATATTACCAAGCCTTTCTCCTTGGCAGTGCTCCGGGCCAGAGTAAATGCCCAACTGCGGCGCTCTGTCCCGGTAAAGCAGGAACGGATCGAATTGAACGGTTTCATCCTCGACTTCACACGGATGGAGTTTTCCAAAGAAGGGACAATCATCGACCTTTCCAAGACAGAACAGCGCCTGTTGCGCCTGCTGGTGGAGAACCGGGGCCGCACGTTACCAAGAGAATTGCTGCTTGAAAAGGTGTGGGACGGCGGCGAGTTTGTGGATGAAAATGCCTTATCTGTGGCGGTGCGGCGCCTGCGCGGGAAGCTCGGGAATGCCCCGATCAGAACTGTGTACGGGGTTGGTTACACTTGGGAGGTAAGCAAATGACAGCTTTGACCTGGGTGTTGCTGGCTTTCGCTGTCATTGGGCTTCTATTTGGGCTCTGGCAGTGGACGGCCCGGCGCAGAACCGTTCAGCGGCTGGATAATATGTTGGAACAGTCTATTTCCAGTGGTTTTACCGAGGAACATTTTGATGAAACAGAACTGTCTGCGCTGGAGACAAAATTTGCTCGCTTCCTGCGCGGCTCTGCTCATACGCAAAAAACGATGAAAACCGAACAGGAAGCGGTGAAAACACTGATCTCCGATATTTCCCATCAGACGCGCACACCCATCGCAAATTTACTTGTATACGCTTCGCTTTTGACGGAAAGCGATCTGTCGCCGCGTCAGCGGGAACAAGTCCAGGCGCTGCTAACACAGGGGGAGAAACTGTCATTTCTGATTCAGACTCTGGTTAAGGCTTCGAGATTGGAAACAGGTATTGTGGTTCCAACTCCCACACTGGGTCCTGTGGCTCCTTTATTAGAGGCGACTGTCGAACAGGAAAGACCTGCGGCGGAAAAAAAGAAAATCACCTTGCAGAACCTTCCGTTTGTAGGCGACGCCTCCTTTGACCCGCGCTGGACAAGCGAAGCCCTTGGCAATGTTGTAAACAACGCGGTAAAGTACACACCCGCTGGCGGAAGGGTTACCGTATCTGCACAGATGCTCGAAACCTTTTGCCGGGTGGACGTGACGGATACGGGCCCCGGTATTCCAGAAGAAGAACAGGGCGGGATTTTTAACCGCTTCTATCGTGGTACGTTAACGCACTCGGCGGAGGGGCTTGGCCTGGGACTTTACCTGGCACGGGAAATTCTGTCCCTTCAGGGCGGTTATATCAAAGTATCCTCCAAACCAGGAAACGGAAGCACTTTCTCACTGTATTTGCCTCGTGCGTTGAATCGGATATGAAGAACAGGAAATCTTTCAACTCTGTTAGATTTGAGAAAGGCTCAGGAAAGAATTATGTGGTAAAGTCTGTATTGTCAAAAGGCAATGCAGACTTTTTTGTGGAGGTATACAAGATGACGATTTTAGAAACCAAAAACTTAAAGAAATATTACGGAAAAGGAGATACGCAGGTAAAAGCACTGGATGGTGTCAATCTCAGCGTGGAGGACGGGGAGTTCGTAGCCATCGTGGGCACCAGCGGCTCCGGCAAGTCCACCCTGCTCCACATGCTGGGGGGCCTGGACCGGCCCACTTCCGGCTCCGTCACCGTGGACGGGAAGAACATCTTCTCCCTGAAGGATGAGGCACTCACAATTTTTCGCCGCCGAAAAATTGGTTTTGTATTTCAAAGTTTTAACCTGGTGCCGGTGCTGACGGTGCGGGAAAACATCGTTTTGCCCATCCAGTTGGATGGTGGTAAAGTAGATGAGCGCTATGTAGGTGAGGTAGTCACCGCCTTGGGGCTGGAAAAGAAGTTGAACAGCCTGCCGGGGCAGCTTTCCGGCGGCCAGCAGCAGCGGGTGGCTATCGCCCGTGCCTTGGCGACCAAACCGGCCATTCTCCTGGCCGACGAACCGACCGGAAACTTGGACAGCCGTACCAGCCAAGATGTACTGAGCCTGATGAAGGTGACGGGCCGGAAATTTTCCCAAACGATGGTCATGATTACACACAACGAAGAAATTGCCCAACTCTCTGACCGAATTGTCCGCATTGAGGATGGGCGGATTGTGACACAGTAAGGGGGGAGAGCCATGAAAGTTTCAAATCGAAAATGTGTTCGCCATTTGGCGTGGAAAAGCCTGCTGGCAAGCCGCACGCGCAATCTGATTGCCATTGTGGCTATCGCCCTGACAACGATGCTGTTTACTTCTCTATTCACCATCGCCTTGTCCATCAACGATGGGTTTCAGCAATCCAATTTTCGACAGGTGGGCGGCTTCTCCCACGGCGGATTTAAGTACATGACCCAGGCGCAGTTTGATGAACTGAAGGATGATCCTCTCATCGGCCAGTGGGGCGAACGGAGATACCTGGGTATGCCTAGGGAGGCGCCTTTCAATAAAGCTCATGTGGAGGTGAGCTTTGCCGACGCCAACGAGGCCCACTGGATGTACTGTGACCCGGTGGAAGGCTCTTTGCCGCAGGAGGGCACCGACCAGGCTGCTACCGGCACCCATGTACTGGAACTGCTGGGCATAAAGCCGGAGATCGGGGCCGAGTTTACCCTCACTTTTGATGTAGATGGACACGAAACCACTCAAACCTTCACCCTCTGTGGCTGGTGGGAATACGATGAGGCCATTGTGGCGAACCATGTCCTGATTCCCGAAAGCCGGGTGAACGAAATCCTGGCGGAAGTGGGCGTAGATCCTGACAGCCCTGATGACGGCATGACAGGCCGGTGGAATTTGGACGTGATGCTGAAAAGCGACTCCCGACATATCGAGCGGGATTTGAACCAAATTTTGGAAAACCACGGCTACCAGAGCGAGACCGCTGGGGACAATTACATTGATACCGGCGTCAACTGGGGCTACACCGGGGCCCGGATGTCCGACATTGTGGACCCCATGACGGTCATGGCCATTGCCGGGGTAATCCTGCTTATCGTTTTCACCGGGTATCTCATCATCTACAATGTGTTCCAGATCTCGGTGGCCGGGGATATCCGGTTCTATGGCCTTCTGAAAACCATCGGCACCACCCCCCGGCAACTGCGGCGGATCATCCGTCTGCAAGCCCTGACCCTCTCTGCTGTTGGTATCCCCATCGGGCTGGTGATCGGCTGGCTGATCGGCGGGCAGCTAACCCCGGTGATTGTGGCCCGGCTCAACGGGATTATGCCAATGACCTCTGTAAGCCCCTGGATCTTTGTCGTTTCCGCGGCCTTCGCACTGCTGACGGTGCTGATCTCCTGCCGGCAGCCGGGACGGATGGCGGCCAGGGTCTCCCCGGTGGAGGCAGTGCGCTACACCGAAGGCAGCAGCGAAAAGACCCGTGTTAAGGGCCGGAAGGCCCGAAAGGTCAGTCCCTTCACGATGGCCTGGGCCAACCTGGGCCGCAGCAAGGGAAAGACCGTGGTGACGGTGCTGTCGCTGTCACTGGCGGTGGTGCTGCTTACTGTGACGGTGAACTTTGCCGGTGGCTTTGATATGGACAAGTATGTGTCCAATTTCACCGCCAGCGATTTCATTGTGGCCAATGCTGGAAAATTCCAGACCAGCACCCTGTTCAGTGCGGAACAGGCCGTGCCCCAGTCCGTCATTGATGACATCGACGCCCAGGGCGGCATCACCGACAGCGGCGTGGTGTACGGCCAGACCTCTCCTGTGCTGGAGTACGTCACCGAAGACTGGTTCCGGCAGAACAAGCAGAACTTCTACACCCCGGAGGAGATGGACAACCTGATACGCCTGACTGATAAGAACGAGGCGGGCCTGCTGGCCGACGGGGTTCAGATCTCCGGTATGAGCGATTTTGCCCTGGACCACCTGACGGTGCTGGAGGGAGATTTGTCCGCCCTCTACGAGCCGGGCAGCCGGGCTATCGCCGCCGTATACTCAGAGGACGATTATGGAAACGCAGACATGGCCTCCCACTGGGCCCGGTTGGGGGACACCGTCACCCTCCGCTATGTGGAGGAGAGCGAGTATTACGACCCAGACACCGGCGAGGTCTGGGCTTCCCTGGAGGATGTGCCGGACGGGGCCAACTGGGTGGAGCGGCCGGTGAAGTACCGGGACGTTGACTACACCGTGGCGGCCCTGGTGACGGTGCCCTTCGCCCTCAGCTACCGCTACTATGGTAGCGATGAGTTCATCCTGAACGACGAGACCTTTGTCCAGGACACCGGCACGTCGGATGTGATGTACTACGCCTTCGACACCACCGACGAGACCAACGCCGCCATGGAGTCCTTCCTGGCGGATTACACTGAGAACGTCAACCCGGAGCTGGACTACGAGAGCAAGGCCACCTATGCTGGGGAATTTGAGAGTATGCGCTCCATGTTCCTGCTGCTGGGCGGTGCGCTCAGTTTCATCGTTGGGTTGGTCGGTGTGCTGAACTTCTTCAATGCCATCCTGACTGGCATCATTGCACGTCAGAGGGAACTGGCGGTGCTCCAGGCCGTGGGCATGACCGGACGGCAACTGCGCGCTATGCTGATCTGGGAAGGATTGCTGTACGCTCTGGGGGCGGCAGGGCTGGCTCTGATTTTGACGCTGACGTTGGGCCCGATTGCCTTCCAGGCGGTGGAAGGACTATTCTGGTTTTTTACCTACCATCTGAACCTCACGCCCTTCCTGTTCATCATCCCTCTCTTTGCCTTGCTTGGGGCTGGTATTCCTGTTATCACCGGCCATGAGATGGCAAAACGCACCGTAGTGGAACGGTTGCGGATGGAGTAAACCCAATCAATATAATGCTGCCGGACGACGGCAAAATAAAAGCCCCATCCCTCAATGGTTGTGAGAGATGGGGCAAACTATTTACGCTGCAATCTCCGGGATTTCCCCGACAAAGTTATACACGATCCTGACTTCCTGCACCTTCTGGCCGTCCACCTTCTTAACCTCGCCGATCAGGATTTTACTGATAAGCCGGTTCAGCACTGCCTCATCCAGTTCCTCGATGGTGGCATAGCGCCGGATTTCCTTGATGAAGGTGCGGACTTCACTCTCCTGGGTATCCGCCCGGCTCTGCATCATTGCCAGGTCATGCAGGCGCTTCTGGTTGGATTCCTGCTCTTGTTCCAGCGCCGCCGTCAGCTTCACAAACCGCTGCTCGGTCAGGATGCCTTTTGCCTTATCGGTATACAGGCTCAGAAACATCCTGTCAATTTCCTGATTCCGGGCTTCCAGCCGCTGGCGTTCTTTCTCCGTCTGAGAAGCGTCCACCAGATACCGGCGCTCCATTCGGCGGCTGAGCCGCTGGTAGAACGCATCGGCGTCCTTCATGGCCTGCGCCGCCAGTTCCTGTATATCCTTCAGCACCAGATTGTACAAACCCCTTGCCTCGATTTTGTGGCTGGAGCAGACCTTGCAGCCCATGCGGTTGTAAGTCTGGCAGATATAGTACGCCTTGTCAATCGGTTCCCGCATCTTGCCGGTGAAGCGGTTCTTTCCGGTTCGGCCCACCTTCTCATACCGCACCTGCATGGACTTCCCGCAGGTGGCACAGTAGACAAGGCCGTGGAACAGGTTGTAGAAGGGGCAGGAATTACCCTGAATGGTCGGCCTGCGGTCAATCAGTTCCTGCACCTGTTCCCATTCCTCCGGCGTCACAATCGCCTCATGGCAGCCCTCAATCACTTCCCACTGGTCACGGGGGATAATGTCATAGGTGTTGGAGCGGATGCCCTTCTGGTGCGTCCGAAAGACCAGATGTGCGCCTTTATAGAAGGGATTCCGCAGGATATGGCTGATTCTCGCCCCGCCCCAGGAATAATAGTTGGCGTCAAACTCCGTGTTGGCCTTGACATGGGTGATGGGGATTTTTTCTTCCATCAGCCGTTTGGAAATCCTCATGCAGCCCAGCCCGTCCAAGGCATAGTCATAGATTTTGCGGATGATCGGCGCTGTCTCCGGGTCAATAATGAGATGCCCTTTGTCCTCTGGGTCACGCATCAGGCCGAAGGGCGGCGTCCCTCCGCAGAATTTTCCCTGCCGGGAGCGGGTGGTAATGCCCGCCAGCACCTTTTTGGAAATATCCCGGCTGTACATATCGTTCAGGATATTCTTAAAAGGCGTAATGTCCATCTCCTGACGGGTCAGGCTGTCCACGCCGTCCGTGATGGCGA
>OFLY01001908.1_pt1 | contig 11161 bp, 10 predicted proteins | sample 1541161 | NCBI WGS metagenome assembly OFLY01 (sample SAMN04209247, study PRJEB22552) | human gut metagenome | biome: gut; material: feces | host: Homo sapiens | place: USA: Oklahoma | reverse complement strand
GCACTGGCAGGCTTGATCTTTTGTTTTATTTTGTTTGTGGCATACAGAAAAATTCTTGCAGTTAATATTAGCCGTGATAAGACAGGAACACAGCAGGAGTATGGCGATATTTTTCGTCTTATGCTTTCTATTGCACTTCCAGTTATCTTAAGCACTGCACTTTATAACTTGATTGAGCTGGTAGATGGAAGTTTGTTTAACAACATTATGGCTTCAAAGGGCATGGAGGATGTAAAGGACAGCATGTGGGGAGCCTATAATGCAAAGGCTCTGCTTTTAGTTCATATTCCGGTATCTATCTCCTCAGCAATGGCAGTATCGCTTGTTCCAACACTGACAGCTGCATATGCTCTTGGAGATGAGCAGACTGCAAAGTCAAAAGTTCATGCAATTCTTAGGTTTATTTCGATACTGGCATTTCCGTCTGCCGTTGGTTTGCTTGTACTAGCAAATCCGATTATAAAAACATTATTTTCTGGTGACACAAGCGCAGCAAGCACTTATCTTCAGGTTGTCTGCCCAGCCGTTATCACATTCTCATTTTCTACTATCACAAACTCGATTCTTCAGGGAATTGACAGAATGAATCTTCCAGTTTGCCACTCTCTGATTGCGATGGCAGTTCATGTTGTGGTATTATTAATTCTTTGCCTTGGATTTAACATGGGTATTTACGGCGTTATTATCAGCTATGTGATTTATGCTCTTGCGATTACAATCCTGAATTTCTATTCTATCAGCAAGATTTTGGAATATCGCCCAGATGTGATTACATTATTTGTAAAGCCGGCAGCTGCCTCTGGAATTATGGGCATTGCCTGCTTTGGATGTTATCAGCTGCTGCATCAGTTTTTAGGAAAAGCAATTCCGATGCTGATATCTGTAGTAGTAGCAGTCATTGTGTATTTTGCAGTTGCAGTTAAATGTAAGCTTCTTACCGAGAGCGTCATGAGAGATCTGCCAAAGGGAAGCATGTTGATTCGCATTGCAAAAAAATGCAGGCTGATGTAAGTTTATAGGAATAAATGAATGAAAACGAATCCATACTTTACATAAAAATAAAACTTGGCAAAAGGAGTATTTGTGTGAAGTATGCAATTCGTTTTCTTTCTGTTGCGGCATTCTTTCTAATGATTGAGCAGACAAGCTTTTTTATAACAAGGCATGCAGCAAAAAATATGTTGGCAGAGAAAGAACAAAAAGAAATTTTAATACGTTTGCCTCCAAAATCAGAGAGTGAGGTGCGCGTGAATGCACAGATGGATATTTTTCTGGAAGAGTACAGTGTCGATACAGGGCAGCTGCTTTTTGTAGAACCATATTGGGATATACGTTTGGCAGGGATGAATGAAGAGGAACTTCGTCTTTTTTTATCAGATCCGTCTCAAATGGAAGAAAAAGATGATATACGAGGATGTATTAGGTGTGAGATTATTGAGATGGACTGGTGTACACTTAGGATTAGGAAATATGTAACTAGTCAAAATACATTTGTACATGGAAAGGAAAACTTTAATGAAAACACAGGTGCTTGTCATTGGAGCGGGCGCGTCAGGATTGACGGCTGCGATATATGCCGCCCGCGGCGGATGCAAGGTGCATATTCTTGAGGCACAGGATCGCCCAGCAAAAAAAATCTTGGCGACAGGAAATGGAAAATGTAATTATACAAATGAAAAAATGGCACTTTCCTGTTATAGAAGTGCCTTTATCAGTCAGGCAGAAGAGGTGCTTTCACAGTATCCGCCGTCTGCTGCGATTACCTATTTGAAGGAGCTTGGCATTTGGCCAAGTGAACGCGATGGCTATTATTATCCATCATCTGGACAGGCAGCATCAGTTGCAGAATGTCTTTTGATGGAAGCAAAGCGGCTTGGTATTGTGATACATACAGATTCATCTGTTACGCAGGTAAAAAATAAAAATAACGAATTTATAGCCGTTACGTCACAGGGAGAGCATTTTGAGAGCCGTGTATTGATAATTGCGGCAGGAAGTCTTGCCGGAATGAAGGAAGGAAAGCTTGTCGATCCCCAAGGTTTTTGCCGCACACTTGGCTTAAAAGTACAGCCAACAGTTCCGGCGCTCACGGCACTTGTTCAGGAAAAAGATCCGATTGGGAAGATTTGGAGCGGTGTGAGCGTGCAGGCAGCTGTGTCACTTATTTCTGATGGAAAGTGTATGAGTAAGGATAAGGGAGAAGTACAACTGACAGATTATGGCATTTCAGGAATCCCGGTCTTTCAGGTTAGCCGCTATGCATCATATTCATTGTTAAAAAAGAAAAAGACAGAAGCGGTTATTGATTTTATGCCATCAATGACAAGAAATGAGCTGTTAGAGGAGCTTCGTGTGCGTGCAGGCTTTACAGAGCGAAGTGCACAGGGACAACTTTGTGGATTATGGAACTCAAAGCTTGTACATGCACTTTGCAAAAAGGCAAGAATTGCAATTGACAGACCAATGAGGCTGGTAGACTGCGATAACCTGGCAGCGCTTGCAAAAGAATATCGCATTACAATTACGAAAACTAACCCAGTAAGTCAGTCACAGGTATGTGCCGGCGGCGTTGACCTTAGAGAAATTGATCCGTCAACAATGGAATGTGTAAATGTGCCGGGGTTATATTTGACAGGAGAGGTTCTTGATGTGGATGGAATCTGCGGCGGTTATAATTTGCACTGGGCATGGGCAACAGGCACACTTGCCGGAAAAGCAGCGGCAAATAAAATTGGAAAACAGAGGAAAAATAGATGATACAGATCAATTCATTAAAGCTTCCATGCGGTCACAGTAAAGAGGAGCTGGAAGAAAAAATATGTAAGCAGCTTAAAATATCACGCAGTCATTTAAAGAGCTGGAAGATTCTGCGCCAGTCTATTGATGCAAGAAAAAAGCCAGAGCTTTTCTTTGTCTATCTTATCGAGGCAGAGGTGGACAATGAACGGACAATTGTAAAAAAGCTGCATAATCCGTCAATTGTGATTGCCTCTGGGCAGACCTATACATTTCCAAAGGAAGGAGTAATGCAGCAAAAACATCGCCCTGTAATCATAGGAACAGGACCGGCAGGACTTTTCTGTGGCTATCTGCTCGCGCAGCACGGATATCGTCCTATTCTTTTGGAGCGGGGCTCTGATGTAGATAATCGTTCTAAAAAAGTTGAGCATTTCTGGGAAACAGGAGAGCTTGATGAGAAGACAAATGTTTCATTTGGAGAAGGTGGCGCAGGTACATTCTCAGATGGAAAGTTAAACACACTTGTCAAAGATAAGCTTATGAGAAATCGCAAGGTGTTAGAAATTTTTGTTGAGCATGGTGCACCGGAAGAAATTTTATATCAGCAAAAGCCTCACATTGGAACTGATGTGTTAAAGAATGTAATTGTAAGTATGAGAAAGAGTATCCTAGAGTATGGCGGAGAAGTACGTTTTGACAGCTGTATGACAGATCTTGATGTAAGAGATGGCGCACTAGCTGGAATATGGGTCAATCAGACCGAGTATATTGCATGTGAGACTCTTGTTCTTGCAACAGGACATAGTGCGCGCGATACATTTGCCATGCTTGGAAAGCATATTCATATGGAACCTAAATCATTTGCTGTCGGTGTGCGTATTGAGCATCCGCAGGAGATGATCAATTTCTCACAATATGGAGCTGCACATGTTTCGTCACTTGGCGCAGCCAGCTATAAGCTGACGCATCAGGCAGAAAACGGTCGTGGTGTGTACAGTTTTTGCATGTGTCCAGGAGGCTTTGTGGTCAATGCATCAAGTGAGAAGGGCGGTCTTGCCGTAAACGGAATGAGCTACCATGCGCGTGACAGTAAGAATGCAAATTCAGCACTTATTGTCACTGTTACACCGCAGGATTTTCCTGATGCGTCTTATATGGGCGGAGTAGCCCTCCAGCGAAGACTTGAGCAGGCAGCATACCGAGCAGGAAACAGCAAAATTCCGCTTCAGCTGTTTGGCGATTTTAAAGAAGGACGTATCTCAACTGGCCTCGGAGAAGTCAAGCCATGCACAAAGGGTGCATATGCATTTGCCGATTTAAATCAGGTGCTTCCAAAGCTGCTTACTGAGGCACTTTGCGAAGCTATTCCAGCATTTGACCGCAAAATTCATGGCTTTGCAAGAGAGGATGCGCTTTTGCTTGGTGTGGAGAGTCGTACCTCATCACCGCTTCGTATGGTACGTGATGAAAATGGAGAGAGCAATGTGCGTGGACTATATCCGTGCGGTGAAGGAGCAGGCTATGCAGGCGGCATCACATCAGCAGCGATGGATGGCATTCGTGCAGCAGAGTGGATTGCAGCGCGTTTTTGCCCGTGAAAAGGGAGCTTCATATGATGATAGAAGAGGAGAAACGCTTATTTCGCAAATCTGCATTAAAAAAGCGTGCAAAGATTACGAATAGACAGGAAAAATCCGCGCAGATTGCGAAAAATTTATTTGACATAAAAGCTTACAAAAATGCTAGCATGATCGTTGCCTATATGTCATATCGCAGCGAGGCAGATACAATGCCTGTCATTGAGCATGCACTTGCTGAACAAAAATGTGTTGCTGTTCCAAGGGTAGTCCTTTTGGATGGAGAGCAGGGAAGCGGCAAGATGGTGTTTTGCCGTATTATGTCATTAGATGATTGTGTAAAAGGGACATATGGCATTTTAGAGCCAAAAAAAGACTGCCAGGTAGTTCGGGCAGACGAGAATAGCTTGATTCTTGTACCAGGATGTGCATTCACACGAGATGGGCTGCGCATGGGTTACGGCGGCGGTTACTATGACCGCTACCTGCAAATGTATAAGGAAGCAGTTACAGTTGGCTATGCATTTGAGGAACAGCTTTTCGATGCAATTCCAAGCGAAGCACATGACAGACGACTTGATTTTGTTGTGACGCAGAAAGAATGCTATGAAGCAGAGTACAGCAGAATGTAGACCAAATCAAAAACATGGTCATCAATTAAAACATGACAGAAAGAAAGGTACAGAAGTTGAAAATTACGATATTAACCGTTGGAAAATTAAAGGAAAGCTACTGGAAGCAGGCCATTGCGGAATATTCAAAGCGACTCGGACTGTATACGAAGCTTGAGCTTGTTGAGGTCGAGGATGAAAAAACTCCGGATCAGGCAAGCGATCTTCTCTGTGAGCAAATCAAAGATAAAGAAGGAGATCGTCTGCTTGCCCGCTGTCCGAAGGATGGATATGTGATCGCGTTAGCTATTGATGGAAAACAGTATGATTCAGTTGCATTATCAAAGCATTTAGAAAAACTTACAGTGGCAGGGCGGTCACATCTTGTTTTTGTGATTGGAGGCTCCCTTGGTCTTAGTAAAAAGGTACTTGCCCGTGCCGATGAGAAGCTAAGCTTCTCGGCACTGACATTTCCACATCAAATGATGCGTGTGATTTTACTTGAGCAGATATATCGCTGTTTTCGCATTCAGAAAAATGAGCCGTATCACAAGTAACAGAATTATAACTGTGCGCAGATAAGGTCATTTATTGCCTGCGTCAGTTCTTCTCCGTTGCGGCATTCTGCGACAAGGGATACGACGGCATCTGCGTCAGGCAGTACAATGGAAAGCTGAGAATATTTGCCATCGGCACGGTAGGAATTATATTTTCCACGCCAGAACAGATAACCATACTGTTCTGTGTCTGATGGCTTTGTGCTTTCCTCAATCCATGCAGCATTTAACAGCTGTTTTCCATTCCATTTTCCTTTATTCAAATACAACAGACCAAATTTGTGAAGCTCAGAAAGAGTAAGGAACAGTCCGCCCGCACCAAATGTATTGCCAAGAGGATCAATTTCCCAGGTTGGCCGCTTAATTTCAAGATGTTTAAAAAGTCGCGGCATAAGATAAGATACAAGATCGGTTCCAGAGCGTCTCTGCACAAGGATGCCTGCAAGATATGGACCTACATTATTGTAGACAAAATGTGTTCCAGGCTCATAGACAAATGGAATAGAAAGAACCATCTTAACCCAATCGTCTTCCTTATAGAGCGGTCTCTGATCTCCCATTAAATGACCAGATTCCTGTCCAAGACACATCGTCAAAAGATCACGGACTGTTGCTTTTTTCAGATTCTCATCTGGATTTTCTGGAATATCGTCTGCGAATGCATCGGTAAGCTTTTCACCAAGCGAAATTAGTCCTTCCTGTACGGCAAATCCCATCGCACAAGACGTAAAACTTTTTGTCGCCGAATAAATATTTCTGCGGCATTCACCTTCACTTAACCACTCTGCTTTTAACTCATTATGCTGAGTAACCTTTACACCAAGAACGCCAAGAGTCTTAGCTTTCTCAACAAAACTTGAGATTTCAATTGTATGTTTTTTAGTCAAAGCAAGCGTGATACCTTCCTCAAATTTTGGAAGCCACCATTCGCGATAACCATCTCTTAATGGGTGAATTGGGTCAGACATGTAACGTTTGTAATTTTCTGGTGAAACTTGATTCATTTCTATATCATTCCATAAATCAATCACGTCAATCTGCCATTTTTTTTGTATTGAAAGCAGCAGTTCAACCATTTTTTTGTAAAGATCACTGTCATACTTAGTTCCAGTGTAAAAAATTACAGGGCAATGCCATGTCTGCTTAGCATATGCAATAATAAATTCAATAGCACCTGCTATGGTTTTAGTATCAAAATTTTCCTTTGCATATGAATCAGAAATTATTCCAAGCGGCTTGTTGTGCGAGGCATCATTTGTAGATAGCTGGCAGACAAACGCATCTGCTTTTATGTTTGTATCAATGGTCGCTAGTCGGGCAATGTACGATTTGCCATCAGCAACATCCTCATCAACAAGAAGCGTTCCGCTTACAGCTTCCTTTATGGCAATAATTCCATCTTTTTCTTCTAAATCCTCGATAAATGATTGCCCCATGGCACAGGCTCCATAAGTGACTGAACTGCCAAGAAAAATAATTCTTTTTCCTCCAAGAGTTTCTTTACATAAATCAAAATCGGACATATCGTTACCTCCATTTAAAAAGTTGCTATGTATATATTGATAATAGTATACCATATTATCTTGTTAAGAAAATGGAGATTTCTTTCATTGGTAAAATTTCTCCTCAAAACTTTTTCACTCATTTTTTACAAGAAAAAGATAGACAGATGTGCTAATATTGACATTTCATCCATTTTTGCATTATAATGAATCATTATTCAGAATGGAGTGAAAATATGTATTATGTGATGGACAGCAGAATCGTACCGCAGATGCATCTGGCTGATTATTGGATATTAAAACCGCCGTGTGCGCATAAAAAGCGTGTACCGCATGAATATATAGCGTACTTGATTCAAAAGGGAGAGCTTTATTTGGCAGAGGATGGAATTACATATCATCTGCACCCAGGCGATTTTATTCTTTTGGATCCTGATAAATATCATGAGGGAAAGCAGATTACTTACTGCGAATATTATTACATTCATTTTCAGCATGATATGATTCATCTGATGACTCATCCAATGTTGGAAGAAAGCGAAAATAATGAAATAGACGAGTCCAAAATGCACGAACAAATGCTTCAGCTTCGTTGTGCAGCAATGCAGAGTGATTCAAGCGAAGCACCTAATGAAAAGAGCCATCAGCTTATGCTTCCTAAGTATTGCCATATTCAGGATGAGACAGTTTGGGGAGCGCTGATTCAGCAAATTCAGCAAGTGGTATCGGCAAATTCCGACCATCTGGAATATTATAAGGATTTGAGCGGCGCGCAATTTCTAGCATTTTTAATTCAGCTTTCACGTGCCAGTTTGACATTTGCAATGCAGGAAAATAAAATGATAACCGCCCGTGGCTATAAGAAAGTTCTTGAGGTGCAAAGTTTTTTGCATGAAGCCTACAAGGAACCGCTCACGGGCGATTATCTGGAAGAAAAATTTGATATCAATTTTGATTATCTGAACCGTCTATTTAGAAAGAATATGAAAAAAACGGTATTTCAGTATTTGCGTGACATTCGCATCGCGCATGCTAAGCAACTGCTAACAACCACATCAATGAGGATAATGGAGGTCAGTGAGTGTGTTGGCTTTGCTGATGAAAGCTATTTCAGTAAAGTTTTTAAGAAGCAGACAGGCGTTTCACCTGCAGATTATGCCAAAACACAGGAAATAGCACAACACAATTAAACAACTGTCTTCTTCATCCATTTTTTTGATTTCCAACGGAAGAAGTAGTTAATTCCGCGGAAGGCTTCATCCATTGCAAAGGCGATCCAACAGCCTGTCAGTCCAAGTCCGAGCTTTACGCCTAGTATGTAAGAAAATAGTACGCTCATTGCCCAACAGGAACAGATAGAGACAATCATTGGAAAGACTACATCGCCGGCACCGCGCAGAGAGTTCTCTTCGATATGGTTAAAACCGCGGAAAATCTCAACGAAAATATCCCAAAACAAAAGCGCACAGCCAACCTTAAGAATATCAGGGTCTTTTGTAAAAAGAGAAAGAAGCGGACGGCCAAATAGAAACAGTAAAATCGACAGCGTAGCATTTAGTAAAATCGTGACCTTTAAATTTTGCAGATTCAGCTTATATGCTTGATCGTATTTCTTGGCACCGCATAGCCATCCAATCAAAAGTGATGTTGACATTCCAAGGGAAAGGCCAAGCACATAAACATAAAAAACAAGATTGGAGACATATATTTTAGTTGAAATCGCGGAGACGCCAACTAGTGCAATAACAGATGTAGTTACAGTCTGCGATACATTGTAGGAGAGTGAGCTGATTCCGCCTGGAAGACCAACACGCAGAATTTCCTTAATCTTTAACAAGCTCTTTGGCCTCATTTTGTGAAAATCAAGATGCAGCGGAAGACGAAACAGACAAATTATAATGCAGATAAGAGCAACACCACGGCTTATATTGCTGCACCATGCAATTCCCGATACGCCTTTAAGAAAGAATGGGAATGGTTGGAAAATAACGAGATAATTCAGTGCAGCATTTAAGATATTCATACCAAGAGAAATGCCAACGGAAATCTGAGGAAAACCGTAGCTTTTAAAGATTGAGGATATAATTACAAAAAGTGCTGGCAGAAATGAAAACTGCATGCAGATCGAAAAATATTTTGCAGCATCATCTAAAACATCTCCCTTTATATTAAGAAGTGTCATACATGGACGAGCAAATATAGACATTAAAATACTAATAACTGCACTTAGGGCAGCACCAAAGACAAGCGCTGAAAATACAGCTTCTGAGGTCTGTTCTTTTTTTCCTGCGCCAAGATGATGGCATAAAACAATGGAGACACCCGTTCCAATGACGGAGTAAAAAGTATAGATCATGCTGGAAAACTGACCGGCAGCACCCACGGCGGCAACAGCATTATCTGAAAAATAAGAGAGCATAAAGGTATTGACCGTCTGCATGAAATTCATCAAAAACATTTCAAGAAAAAACGGAATGAATACCTTCGTAAGTGTCATGGTACCCTGAGAGGTTTCAACAGTTCCAAGAGTTTTGTCATAAGAAAACAACATTTTAATTGCTCCTTCCCGATTTTTAAGTATGCATTTACTGTTATTATAAATCAACAGATAAAAAAGAAAATGGAACACAGAGAGATAATTTGTAAATTAGCGACTTTTTGCATAAAGATTATGGACTTGCATATAGTTGTGTTAGAGGTGATGTCAATGCAGACAGATGCCATATGGCAAATTCTGCCGGAATCCATAAAAGAGGCATTAAAAAAGGGAGGCATTTCACTTGATTCATTTGAAGAAATACGCATCCGTACACAGAGACCTGTATCGGTGCGAAGAAAAATGAATCTTTTTTATTTGAATCAAAACGGGAGCCTTACAAAAACGCTGTTACCAGAAATGTCACTCGTTATTATGTCAAAGGCAGAGATGGAGCAGATTTTATTAAATGCAAGCCGTTTTTCTGTATATGCAGCAGAAGAGCAGATTCGTCAGGGCTATTTGACTATTCAGGGAGGACACCGCATTGGAATTTGTGGAGAGGTAATACTTTGTGATGGAAAGCTCCAGGGAATACGTAAGATCAGCTCGTATAATATTCGAATGGCTAGGGAAGTACGCGGCTGTGCCAGAGAAATCTATCCATGGCTGTGGGAGAAAGAGCGATTTTTAGATACGCTGATAGTATCACCGCCAGGGCTTGGAAAGACAACTCTTCTTCGCGACCTTGTTCGTCTGATTTCAGATGGAACAGGCATTCATCGTCCTCTTACCACTAGTTTGGCAGATGAGAGAGGAGAAGTGGCTGCCTGTATAAGCGGTATTCCGCAAAATGATGTTGGACAAAACACAGATGTTATGGATGGCGGAAGTAAGACAGATACGATGATAATGCTTCTTCGTACAATGGCACCGCAGGTGTTAGCTGCAGATGAGGCTGGAGGAGAAGAAGACATAAAGATATTCGCGCAGGCAAAAAAGTGGGGAACAGCGCTTTTAACGACAGCGCACGGAACAATAAAGCAGCATCTTTTTGATCAAAAGATTTCTGGATTATTTTCGCGGTACATAGAAATTCAAATAGACAATGACTGTTCCAGAAATGTTTTGATTTATGATCAGAATAGGCAGCTTATGACGACTGTAGAAATTGAAAGGAGTTATGAATGAAACTTGCAGCAGCTGTTATAATAGCTGGAACTTTGTTGTCCATTGGATTTTGTATGGAAACATCACGAAAGGAGACGGCAAAACAGCTGCAGGAATTGATTCGTTTCCTTCTCTTTGCCGGGCAGGAGATTGAAATAAGAGGCAGCATATTGGAGGATGTTTTTACAAAAGCATCATCAATAACGCAAGGGGCGACAAAAGAACTAGTAAGCAGGATGGCGAAACGTATGGCAGAAGGCGGTGATTTTTTGCAGGAGTGGAGCAATGCCGTAAACGAAGTATATAGGAAAATGGGTTGGAATGAGCAGGAAGAGGAATTGATTCTTCATTGTGCATCTGATTTTCTCTTATTTGAAAGAAAAATGGTAAAAGAGCAGCTTTTCTTTGATGCAAATCAGCTTTCACAGCTGTATGAAAAGCGGATAACGAAGCTTGGAAATGAGTGTAAGCTATGCCGCGTGCTTAGCTTTTGCGCGGCAGCTTTTCTTCTTATTTTGCTATGGTAAAG
>OFLY01001897.1_pt1 | contig 11274 bp, 7 predicted proteins | sample 1541161 | NCBI WGS metagenome assembly OFLY01 (sample SAMN04209247, study PRJEB22552) | human gut metagenome | biome: gut; material: feces | host: Homo sapiens | place: USA: Oklahoma | reverse complement strand
CGGATACATTGTCTTTGGCAATGACATCATCAGCCACGGACACAGCACCACACCAAGATCATCCTGTTTGTACATTAATGACTGGAACGACACAGTTAAAGATATGGTATCAGCAAGGGAATATGTTGTCCGGAAATACCCAAACCTGCCTATCTATCTTTTGGGATTTTCTCTGGGTTCCTTCATTGTAAGGACAAACGCTGATCTGACTCCCTATAAAAAAGAAATCCTGATCGGTACCGGTGCGCAGTCCGCTTTCCTGATGAGGATAATGAGAACCTGGATCGGGAAAAAATATACCGGAAAGATGTCCTGTGCTTCTGATAAGATCTATGATCTGATGTTCGGTACATATGGCAAAAAGTTCAAAGGCAGACCGGCCAATTACTGGCTCCTGACGGATAATGAAAAGAGAAGGGAGTACGCTGATGACAGTCTTGTTCGTCAGGATGTGTCTCCTGCTTTTTTCTGCGAGTTTTCCAAAGGCATGGAATGTGCCAGCCGAAACCTAAAAAATCCGAATAATACCATTCCAACTTTATTCCTGTATGGAAAAAAAGATCCGGTATCCGGTTTTGGAAAAGGCGTCCGAAAGGTATATAAAGCATACAAAGAAAACAACCCGGATACGGAGATCAGAAGCTTTCCCGGAACTCACGATATCCTGCATGACTCCGGATATGAATCGGTATTTAAGGCAATCGCCGATTATTTGAGAAAATAATACTACAATCAGAACCCGATGCTCTACCCTGAAAAGCTGCTCCAGTCGTGCCGGGCTGTCCAGTCGCCCTTCGTACTCCTCTTTATTCTCCGCATGTATAATAAACGGAGCAATATCTGCCTGCAGGCATTGCACAAATGCAATGATGCGGGCTACCTTATAACATGAGAAAAGCATTAAACAAGGAGACTCACGCCAAAACTATGAATCTCCTTGTTTAATAAAGGTTCGAAGTATCCCTCCGGGTATATCTATATCTTATTTTTGATTAATCTCTGCGAATCCAGCAGCATCAATTTTTAATTCTATTTTTTCGCCTTTTTTAAGTTCTTTCCATTGAGAAAAATCCATTTCATATCTTCCTGTTTCGGTCTTGCCCTTCTTTTTCTCATATGTAGCGGTCACAAAATAATGCTCTTCTTCTGCTCCTGTTCTCTGTCCGTCTTTAAGTTTCGGTTCCGGCCAGGAAGGGTTCTGATCATTGCCGGAACTTTTTGCAGTATCGACAACCGTCCATTTGTCTATTTCATAGTAATATTTTGTAGCATACACAGGCTCCTTCCGGTAGACTGGTTTTTCTACATCTTCGGTGCCAGGCATGACATCATGCCAAAAATGATTGCTGCGAAGATTCCCAGAATGAGCAGCACCCGCCTCAGCAGTGGCTTTTTCTTTGGTGTATTTTGGGGGATATTTTTCTGGCAGGATTCTTTTTTCTCTTCTTTCTTTCGTTTCTTTTCCTCTTCCTGCTGCCTCATCTCGAAGTAGTTTCTCTCCGAATCTTCTTTTGTGGCACCACAGTTTTTGCAGACATTCAGATCGTCGCTGTTAAGACTGCCGCAAAAGCTGCACTGCCAGTCCGGATTACGGCTGATCTTTTCTGCTTCCTCCTCAGAAACATATTTAATTTCATCCGGCATATAGAATTTTGTATTTTCGTCCTGCGGATGCCCACAATCGGGACAGGTTTTTTGACCGGCTCTAATCCTTTTATTCCCACAAAACGGGCAATCCCAGAGACCTTCGATTATCTTTCCCATACAGACTCTCCTCTTCCTTCCCTCAATAACAATTTCAACAAGTATTTAGATTTCTCTTCAATTTTATAATTTTCTGCAGTTTTTTTATTTGCTCATTTATAGATTACTGTTTCTTTTTCATCTCTGCTACTCTGTCCAGAATCTGTTTCTTTAATTCTTCTACATTATCGGTCTGATATTTTAATCCTGCTGCGGAGATATGTCCTCCACCGCCAAAAGGTTTCAACAGTTCATTAACATTGATCCATTTCCCGTCTGAACGGAAAGAACATCTCCACCCGTTTTCTTCTTCCTCATACATGGTAAAACCAAGTTCAATATCGTCGCAATCGCGCAGGATGGTGCTGATACAGTGGATGTCTTCGTATGTGATATCTTTTTCGGCAATTTCCTTCTGTCCCATAATAACATAGGCAACCCGGCCATCCATCGCACGTACTGCTCCATGAAGAATATCGGCTCTTTTGTACAGAATGTCCAGGGTATCACTGTGTAAGGTTTTCATAATCCTGCCATGGTCAACTCCCATAGCCATCAGATCAGCTACTGCCTGAAAAATACCCTGGTTTGCCCTTGCCAGTCCTCCGGTATCATGCAGGATGCCAAGGTAAATATAATCTGCGGCATTGGGGTACGCTTCTTTTTGGGCTGCATTTAGAAGCAGTTCGGAAGAAAGCATATGGTATACATTTTCCGCACACGCCTCAGAAACCTTTGTCCAGTTCACATCTCCGTATCCTTCATTGGAAGCATGATGATCAACAACAATGCTGGCAGCGGCATTTTGGTAATATTCCAATCCGATCATACGCTCCAGAGTTGCATTATCACAGACTATGACACAATATTGTTTTCCGGATATGTCCGGCATCTCAAAAGGAACAAATATCTTATCTTCCACGACCATCTTTTTCGGACCGCGCTCCAGCGTTTTTGCAAGATATGGAAACACCCTGTATTGTGGATAATTGACATGGATATAGTGCGCAAGGCTCATCACCGATCCGGCAGCATCGCCATCCGGATTTAAGTGTCCCAGAATCACTACAGTGTCCAGATTGTGCGTCTGCATGGTTTCATCAAAAACAGTATCAAAATTAAACTCTGTCATTCCTATCTCCTTCGTATATCACTTCCCTGTTATATTTTAATTTTATCATCTAACAGATCAGATAGCAAGTTGTGGGCACATACAAGCCAAAATTCGTTACTGTTCACTCCGTTCACAGTAACGTGGCCAAAATTCATTACAGATTGCATTATTTTGCGGAATTGCTATAGAACCAAAAGAGACAAAAGAGACCACTTGTCTCTTTTTAAAAAACTATAGCAATTTCGTAAGATTTCTATAGTTTTTTCAGGGTTTCTGTACTATAATGAAACCCATAAAGAGATTGTCATATCAAAAATAGTAATCTAATTTTCTGCTAGAAAATCAGATCACCTCCCATCAAACTGGAAATTCAGGGAAAGTTGTTCTGATATTATTATGAAAAAGATGATCGAAGCCCAGGAAAGACAGATGTCCAGTGGTTCCCAGGGCGGACAGTACTAATCAGATAAAAGCCTCTCAGTTGAGGAACTGAAAAAAACCGATGGTGATGACTGAAAACAGTCAAATCCATCGGTTTTTCTATAAAAGCGAATTAATAAAATCAGATCATCCCTATCAGATGTACGATCAGTGCAGCCACCCAGGCAATCACACACTGCCATACCACAACACCAACAGCCCATTTACTGCCCATTTCACGTTTGATCGAAGCGATAGCCGCCACACATGGTGTATAGAGTAAACTGAATACCAGCAGGGATGCTGCTGCCAGCGGAGTCAGTACAGAGGCAATATTTCCACTGAAAAGTACTTCCAGAGTAGATACCACGCTCTCTTTTGCCATAAATCCGCTGATAAGAGCTGTACAGATTCTCCAGTCTCCCAGTCCGATCGGTTTAAATATAGGTGCCAGGACTCCCGCCACCATTGCCAGAATACTGTCTGCAGAATCTTTTACAAGATTTAAATGCAGATCAAAGCTCTGCAGGAACCAGATTATCATTGATGCAAGCAGGATAATAGAAAACGCTCTCTGCAGGAAATCTTTTGCTTTTTCCCACAAAAGCTGACCTACATTCCTTGCTCCCGGCAGCCGGTAATTGGGAAGTTCCATGACAAACGGTACGGGATCTCCCTTGAAAAGAGTTCTGTTATACAAAAATGCCGCCAGGATTCCCACCAAAATTCCAAGCAGGTAAAGACCTGCCATAATAAATCCGCCCTTCTTCGGGAAAAAAGCACTTACAAAGAAAGAATAAATCGGCAGCTTCGCAGTACAGCTCATAAATGGAGTCAGCAAAATCGTCATCTTTCTGTCACGCTCACTTGTAAGTGTACGTGTGGCCATAACAGCCGGAACCGTACATCCGAATCCAATCAGCATTGGCACAATGCTTCTTCCTGAAAGGCCGATCTTACGCAGAAGTTTGTCCATCACAAAAGCAACACGTGCAACGTATCCGCTGTCTTCCATAAGAGACAGAAAGAAAAACAGGGTTACGATAATCGGCAGAAAACTGAGTACACTTCCCACACCTGTAAAAATACCGTCAATGACCAGGCTATGCATGGCACTGTTTACATTTGCTGCTGTCAGTGCTGCTTCTACCAGCGCAGAAACCTTATCAATTCCAATCTCCAGAAGCCCCTGAAGCCACGCTCCGATCACATTAAAGGTAAGATAAAATACCAGTACCATGATTCCGATGAAACAGGGAATCGCGGTATATTTTCCTGTAAGGACTTTATCAATTTTCTCACTTCTGATTCTCTCCTTACTCTCTTTTGGCTTTACAACTGTCTGTTCACACAAACGCTCAATAAAGTCAAAACGCATATCTGCGATCGCAGCGCTTCTGTCAACCTGACGCTCTGTTTCCATCTGCTGTACGATATGCTCCAGCATATCCGTCTCATTTGTGTCCAGCTTCAGCTTCTCAAGAATCAGCGGATCTCCCTCGATTGCCTTGGTTGCTGCAAAACGGGTAGGAATATCAGCCTGCGCCGCATGATCCTCAATCAGGTGCATGACCGCATGAATACAGCGGTGTACTGCACCGTCATGGTCACTCTTATCACAGAAATCCTGACGCAGTGGATGTTCCTGATATTTCGCTATATGTAACGCATGGTCAACCAGCTCATCAACTCCTTCATTCTTTGCTGCGGAAATAGGGATTACAGGTACTCCAAGCAGCGATTCCATCTTATTTACATCTATAGAACCCTGATTTCCCAGCACTTCATCCATCATGTTCATTGCAACTACCATAGGAATATCCATCTCCAGAAGCTGCATGGTCAGATACAGGTTTCTCTCAATATTGGTAGCATCCACAATGTTGATGATCGCACTTGGTTTCTCATCCAGGACAAAATTTCTGGAGACAATCTCCTCACTGCTGTAAGGGGACATGGAATAAATTCCCGGAAGGTCTGTGATTTCTGTATCCGGATGGCCTTTAATCGAACCGGTCTTACGATCCACCGTTACTCCTGGAAAGTTTCCCACATGTTGACTGGAACCTGTCAGTTGGTTAAACAGTGTAGTTTTTCCACAGTTCTGATTTCCCACCAATGCGTACGTCAGTGTAGTTCCCTCAGGCAGTGGATGTTCATCTTCTCTGGAATGATACTTTCCATCCTCTCCAAGTCCCGGATGTGCCAGGTCGCTTACAGCCTCTATTCCGGCGTGACTTCTGCTTCGCTTCGGAATCTGTTCGATTTCTATCTGCTCTGCTTCCGCAAGTCTTAATGTCAGTTCATATCCATGTACCTGCAATTCCATGGGATCTCCCATGGGTGCAAACTTCACGACTGTGACCTCAGCTCCCGGAATCATACCCATATCCAGGAAATGCTGACGCAGGGCACCCTTGCCGCCAACCGACGTGATCACAGCACTTTTTCCGATTTCCAAATCTTTTAATGTCATTTTCAGTCGCTCACCTTTTGTATTTGTATTTGGTTATCATTGCTATATCCGATTTTTCTCAATAACCTTATGCAGATAGCTTATACTAACTGATAATTTTTGTCAAGTAGCAGGTATGTCTCAATTTTTTTATAACCGAAAGCACAAAAAACTCAGATGAATTTATGTTATCATCTGAGTTTCTCAATGTCTTAACCTGACAGGTCATTAAACCTGTCTGTGATTACTTCATTACTTATTATTCTGATCATTCTCAAGTAACTGATTTATGTGATTGCCCTGAGATTTGAAAATTGTTCTTATTTTTTATATGTCAGATCCACACAGAACCTGTAATATCACCGTTAATTACATAATATGCTTTGTTCTCTTCAGGTTTGATATAGATCTTAATATCTTTGAGATCTTTCTCCTTTTTACCCAGTTCGTCTGTCCAGATTCTTCTGACATTACTTAAAATATTTTTTGTATATACTTCTCTGCCCATGAACTGAATATATACTTCTGCTGTTGCTTCTTTCTTAGTGGTTCTTCTTGTTGTCTTCTTCTCGGCAGCTGTCTCTTCAGCCGGTTTCTCAGCTGTCTTAGCAGGAGCCTTCTTTGTAGTTCTTTTCGTTGTTTTTGTTGGTTTTGCAGCAGTCTTTGTTGTTTTAGCTGTCTCTTTTTTCTCGGCTTCTTTCTCTGTTTCTGCCGGTTTCTTTTCTACAGTGTCTGCTGCTTTAGCTGTTTCTTTCTTCTCGGTTTCTTTCTCTGCTTCTGCTGATTTCTTTTCTGCAGTCTTTCTTGTTCTTCTTGCTGCCGGTTTCTTTGCTGTTGTTTCTTTCTTTACAGTCTCTGTTTCAGCAGTTTCTTTCTTGTTTGCTTCTTTATTTACAGCTACTTCTTCAGCAGTTGTCTTTGCAGGAGCCTCTTTAACTTCGGTTGTCTTCGCAGTGGATGTGTTGAGATCTGCTGTAGTTGCTTTTGTTGCCATATGATTAGCCTCCTTACAAGGTATAAGTATTCGTAACTGCTCAGTTTTGTACAGTTACAGGTATTCTTATGTTACCGAAAATATGATAAACAGTAACATTCTTTTATGAAAATAGAATACTACGAATCTTCTGCTTTTGCAATGTTTTTCTGTTTTTATAATTTAGGCATCTTATGAACAGTAACATGAACAGTATTATTTTTACTCTGTATCTGTCATTTTCTATAGTCCTAGATTCTGCAGATCTTCCTTCATATATGCCGAAAGTCTCCTCTGAAGTTCCTCATTCTGCGGAAGGCTTAAATCCGCATCAAGGGACAGAATCTCCGAAGCCGTTTCACTGGCAGCTTTCAGGATATCCGCATCCTGATAGATGTCCCCCAGTTTAAATTCCAGCAGACCACTCTGGCGGATTCCAAAAAGATCACCAGGACCGCGAAGCTTCAGATCCTCTCCTGCAATATAAAATCCATCGTTGGATTTATTCAGGATCTGCAGACGTTTAGAAATTTCCTTTGCACCATTTCCCTGCATAAAAATGCAATATGACTGATATTCCCCTCTACCGACACGCCCGCGAAGCTGATGAAGCTGTGCCAGCCCGAAACGCTCGGCATTCTCCACCATCATCACTGTAGCATTAGGCACATTCACTCCTACCTCAACTACAGTAGTAGATACCAGGATCTGAATTTCCCCTGTGGCAAAAGCCTCCATGATCACATTCTTCTCTTTCGCTTTCATCTTTCCATGAAGAGAAGCAATCTTTATATCCGGCGAAAAAACATTGCGAAGCTTCAGGGTATAATCCAGCACATTTTCCCCATCCATCCCTTCGCTCTCCTCCACCATTGGACAGATCACATAAACCTGCCGTCCCTGACGGATCTGCTTCTCCATAAAGGAATAAGCCTTCGGCCTGTAAGAAGTATCCACCACACAATTTTTAATGGGAAGTCTCTGCGCAGGAAGTTCATCAATTACTGAAATATCCAGATCCCCGTATATAATGATCGCCAGCGTCCTTGGAATCGGTGTAGCACTCATCACCAGCACATTAGGCGGGTTTCCCATAGTAGTCAGTGCTTCCCTCTGTTTCACACCAAAACGATGCTGCTCATCTGTAATAACCAGTCCAAGATTATTGTACTGCACTTTTTCCTGAATCAGCGCATGCGTTCCTATCACCAGGTTAGCCTCTTTTGACGCGATCAGCGCATATTTTTCCCTTTTCTCCTTCGCAGTATCTGATCCTGTCAGCAAAACCGGATGCCCAAAATCAATATTCTGTTCCTGCAGCAACTTCTCCATTGCCTGAAAATGCTGCCTTGCAAGAACCTCCGTAGGTGCCATAAGCACTGCCTGATATCCATTCTCCACAGTCATGATCATTGCGAGAAACGCAAGGATTGTCTTACCGCTTCCCACATCTCCCTGCACCAGTCTGGACATCAGGGCCTGGCCGCTTAAATCCCTCTCAATCTCATGCCACACATTCAACTGCGCCTTTGTCAGATCATAGGGCAGACTTTCAATAATCTGCTCTGTCGTCCACACCGGATGCATGGGAAACGCATTCGGTGCTTCCTCCGTCTTCTCTTTCAAAGACTGCACAGCAAGAATAAAAAGAAGAAACTCGTCAAACACCAACCTTCTCCTTGCAGCTAACAGCTCCTGCATATTTTTGGGAAAATGAATCGCAGGAATCGCAAAATTCCTGTCTGCCAGGTGATACCTCTCCTTATACTCATCTGCCAGATACTCTGCCTGAAGCTTCTGCTCATCAAGCACCTGATGGATCAGCTTCACGATCGTCTTATTAGAAAGCCCCGCAGTCAGTCCATAAATCGGCTGAAGACTGTGCAGAATCTCCTCATAAGCCACAGGCGTAAAAATCTCAGGGTGCTCCATCTGCAGCTTCCCCTGCTTCCTGACGACACGCCCCCGCAGAACAAACCTGCTGCCTTTCCTGACTGCAGAGCGCAGATACGGTGCATTAAACCACGTAACAGAAATTTTCCCCGTAAGATCTGCCACAGTGGTCGTGATCACCTGAAGATTCCGCACCTGATTCACATACACACCCGTTATAACCGCCACAGAAATCGCCACAACAGCTCCCTCTTCCAGAGACCGGATCTCAACAGGCTCCTCATACGCATCATAATTACGTGGATAATAACTCAGAAGAGATTCCATATCCGTAACTCCTATTTTCGCAAATAACTTTTCCGTTTTCTCCCCCACGCCCTTAAGGGTTCTCAAAGATATCGACATCTATCTCCTTTTCCTTTCTAAAAAATCCATCACAAATATAAATTTAACCAAATCAAGTATCCAGCTATCCGGCAGAGCAATTATTCGGTTATAATCAAGTAAAAACAGACTATGTCATCCGCCCAGCCAGCTGCCAGGCGGGAAAATTATTTGTTTTTGTGTGCATTTGCAGGGATCTTAGATATTCTTAGGTTCCGGAAAACTGCGTTATGAGCAGACAGTCTCACTGTCTGAGCGAAGTTTGCAACGGAGCGAGTTTGAGAGGGCTGCTCATGCCCTTAGCAGATTTCCGGAACCTTAGAATATCTTAGTTCCCGAAACCGCACACAAAAACAAATAATTTTCCTGCCGTCCCTTTTTAATACGAAAACGGATATACCCACCCTCAACAATGGCCTATACCCGTTTTCATCACATGAACTATTCGTTTATCTCTCTCAAAAACTCTATTATCCTACTCTACAGAAATAACATAATAATAAATCGGCTGTCCACCCGCATTCAGTTCCACATCACACTCCGGATAAGCCTCCTCCAGAGCCGTTGCCAGCTCCTCAGCTTCAGCCTCCTCAGTATCAGCACCATAATAAATACTGATCACCTCAGACTCATCATCCACCATCTGGGCAACTGTCTCCTTGGCAACTTCCATGCGGTCCTTGCCAACAGCCAGGATTCCATGATCACCGATACCCATCATATCACCCTCATGGATCTCCTTATCATCAATCCTTGTATCACGCACAGCATACGTGATCTGTCCGGTCTTCACATGTTCGATTGCCTGAAGCATAGCCTCAGTATTCTCCGCACTGTTCTTCTCGGGCACATAACTGATCATGGCAGTAATTCCCTGCGGAATGGTCTTAGTCGGCACAACCACGATCTCTTTATCCTCAGTAAGATCCCTTGCCTGGTTTGCAGCAAGAACAATATTCTTATTGTTCGGGAAAATATAAATAGTCTTTGCATTTACTTTTGCAATGGCATTGAGCATATCCTCTGTACTCGGGTTCATTGTCTGACCGCCCTCGATCAGGTAATCCACACCCAGTTCCTTAAAGATCTCTGTCATTCCCTTTCCCACAGATACGGAAATAAAGCCAACTTCCTTCGGAGGCTGTGCTGCTTCTTCTTTTTCTTCCTGTTCTGCCTGCTCTTTCGCCATTTTCTCGGCATCCTTTATAAGCTTCTCCTGATGCTCCTCACGCATATTGTCGATCTTCATACGTGAAAGTGCACCAAAGGTAAGGGCTTTCTCAATAGCCTGTCCAGGATGATTGGTATGAACATGAACCTTCACGATCTCGTCATCTGCAACAAGCACAATAGAATCACCAAGAGACATCAGGAATTTCTTAAATTCATGCTCTGTCTCCTCGGACATCGGCTGGTTCAGAAGAATAATAAACTCTGTACAATAACCAAATTTAATATCAGCCTCTGTCTGTGCATCGATCTTAGTCACAGCAGGACCTTTTGCCTTGTCAAACTGTGTATAATCAATCTCTTTGCCAAGGAAACCATCATATGCACCATGGTATACTTCCAGAAGTCCCTGTCCGCCGGAATCCACTACGCCGGCTTCTTTCAGTACAGGAAGCATCTCCGGTGTCTGATCCAGCACTTCTTTGGCATATGCCAGAACTGCCGGCAAAAACTCTTCCAGATCATCTGTCACCTCTGCCATCTCAGCTGCTTTCTGAGCGATTCCTTTTGCAACTGTCAGGATCGTACCTTCTTTCGGTTTCATGACCGCCTTGTAAGCAGTTGCTCTTGCACGCTCACATGCCTGTGCAAGTACAATCGTATCGATCTCTTTTTCTTCCCGGATCGTCTTTGTAAATCCTCTCAGAAGCTGAGAAAGGATTACTCCCGAGTTTCCTCTGGCTCCTCGAAGAGAACCGGAAGAAATCGCTTTTGCCAGAGATTCCATATCCGGTCTCTCCATGGCGCTGACTTCCTTTGCAGCTGACATGATCGTCAAAGTCATATTCGTTCCTGTATCTCCATCTGGAACCGGAAATACATTTAACTCATTGATCCATTCTTTCTTATCAGAAAGACCTTTTGCTCCTGCCAGAAAGGCATTCTTTACCATTTTGGCATTAATTGTACTTACACCCACGGGTAACTTCCTCCTAATCAATCACTCTGACACCTTCAACGAAGATGTTGATTTTCTCCACCGTCATTCCGGTAAATTCTTCGACTTTATACTTCACATTGTTCATCAGATTATCGGAAACGGAAAGAATGTTCACACCATAC
>OFLY01001896.1_pt1 | contig 11275 bp, 6 predicted proteins | sample 1541161 | NCBI WGS metagenome assembly OFLY01 (sample SAMN04209247, study PRJEB22552) | human gut metagenome | biome: gut; material: feces | host: Homo sapiens | place: USA: Oklahoma | reverse complement strand
GCGACTACGCCCGCAAAAAGACGCTGGTGGAGTACGGTTTCCGCCTGCCGTCGGCAATGGACAATCGACCGCTCAAATGGCCGGAGTTCCAGGAACGCGTCGGTCAGACGGTGTACCTGTCGGCAACGCCCGGCGATTACGAACTCGGTTTGAGCGACGGCGTGGTCGAACAGATCATACGTCCGACCGGACTAGTCGATCCGCAGATCGACGTGCGGCCGGTGGAAGGGCAGATCGATGACCTGCTTGCCGAAATCAAAGACCGCGTGGCAAGGAACGAACGTGCGCTGGTCACCACGCTCACTAAGAAAATGGCCGAGGATCTGACCGACTATCTGCTGGAACGCGGCATCAAAGTCGAATATCTGCATTCCGATGTGGACACCTTGCGTCGTGTCGAACTGCTGCGTGAACTGCGTGAAGGCAAGATCGACGTCATCGTCGGCATCAACCTGCTACGAGAGGGCCTCGATCTGCCGGAAGTGTCATTGGTCGCAATCCTCGACGCGGATAAGGAAGGCTTCCTGCGTTCCTACCGTTCGCTCATCCAGACCATCGGCCGTGCGGCGCGAAACGTGTCCGGCACCGTCGTCATGTATGCGGACGACATCACCGAAGCCATGCGCAAGGCCATCGACGAGACCAACCGCCGCCGTGACATCCAGATCGCCTACAATAAGGAACATGGCATCGATCCGAAGCCGCTCATCAAGAAGATCTCCGATGTCAACGACATGCTCGCCAAGGAGGACGTCGACACCCAGACATTGCTCGGTACCGGATACCGAAACGCGGACAAAGCCGGCAATTCGCATCTCGGCGTGCCACATACCAGCAAGGAGGAATCCGGCAGGCGGCACGAGGAGATTCTCAAGGCCGGATTGCCCGCACAGGATCTAGCTGGTCTCATTCGAAAACTGTCCGAGCAGATGCATACCGCCGCAGAACAACTGCAATTCGAGCTTGCGGCTCGTCTGCGTGACGAGATCCGTGACCTGAAAAAGGAACTTCGGCAGATGACGGAGGCGAGCAAATAGTTCTCGACCGGTCATACGGCATCCGTACCATAGTGGATTATGGCTGAAACACCACTTGTTTTTGAAATCGCCACGTTTGCGGTGCTTGCCGTCTTCTTCGTGGTGGACCTGTTCATCATCGGGCGCAAGCCGCATGTGCCCTCCACCAAGGAATGCGTGCAGCATATCGCGTTCTTCGTGGTCATGGCGTTGATCTTCGGCGGACTCATGTGGTTCTTCGCCGGCTCGAAGCCTGCCATCGAGTTCTACTCAGGTTGGCTGACCGAATATTCGCTGAGCATAGACAACCTGTTCGTGTTTGTCATTATCATGTCGAATTTCGCGGTGCCGAAGGAACTACAGAAATTCGTGCTGTCAGTCGGCATCACCGTCGCGCTCGTACTGCGAGGCATGTTCATTTTGGTGGGCGCTGCCATCATCTCGCGCTTCACTTGGGTGTTCTTCCTATTCGGCGCGTTCCTCATCGTCACGGCCATCAAACTCGTCACCGGGGGAGACGAGGACGAGGAATACCATGAGAACGCGTTGATTCACGCGCTGCGCAAGGTCATCAAGATCACCGATGAATACGACGGCGAAAAGCTGCGTACTATCAAGAACGGTGTGAAGCATTGGACCCCGATGCTCATCGTGTTCCTGACCATCGGCACCACCGACGTGATGTTCGCTTTCGATTCGATCCCCGCCATTTTCGGTCTGACCAAAGATCCGTTCATCGTGTTCACGTCCAACGTGTTCGCATTGCTCGGTCTGCAGCAGCTGTACTTCCTGCTCGGAGAGCTGCTTGACAAGCTCGTCTATCTTCCGCTGGGCCTGTCCGTGGTGCTGGGCTTCATCGGCGTCAAACTCATCATGGAGGCCCTGCATGGCAATTCGCTGCCGTTCCTCAATGGCGGCCAGCCGATTTCCTGGGTTCCGGAAGTGCCCACATGGCTGTCGCTTGTCGTGATCGTTCTTGCGATTGGTGGTGCGGCTTTGGCAAGTGTTATTAAGATGCGCACCCTGAAAGCGAACGAAAAGTGACAGTCCGGCAAACGTTGGGAGAATAGAGCTTTTCTATTCTCCTACGAAATTGTGAGCGCTCACAACACACCTAGTTCTGAGGTGGAAGTGGGCGCTTTTTGCTAGTAAGCTATGCCATTGGAAACAGGGTCGTCAGATCCAAAATCAATATCAACAAGAATAGGCAGGCATTCATGCGTAAAGCCAAGATCGTAGATACCATCGGTCCCGCTACCGAGTCCCTGGAAGGCATCACCAGCCTTGTCGAAGCAGGTATGGACGTCGCTCGTCTGAACCGCTCCCACGGCACTCCGGAAGACCACCTCAAGGTCTACAACAACCTCCGTGCCGCCGCCAAGGCCACTGGCCGCAACGTCGCAGCCCTGGTTGACCTGCAGGGTCCGAAGATCCGCTGCGGTTGGTTCAAGAAGAACGCCGACGGCGAGGACAAGGTCCAGCTGACCGAAGGCCAGGAGTTCGTCATCACCACTGATGACATCGAAGGCGACGAGCACATCACCTCCACCACCTTCAAGGGTCTCCCGGGCGACTGCCATGCAGGCGATCCGATCCTCATCGACGACGGCAAGGTCCGCCTCGAGGTCACCAAGGTCGAAGGCAACAACGTGTACACCAAGGTTGTCGTTGCCGGACCGGTCTCCAGCCACAAGGGCATCAACCTTCCGGGCGTCGCCGTGTCTCTGCCGGCTCTGACCGAGAAGGATGAGGCCGACCTGCGTTGGGCCATCCGCACCGGTGCCGACATCATCGCCATGTCCTTCGTGCGTTTCGCCACCGACATCGACCGCGCCCACGAGATCATGGACGAGGAAGGCCGTCGCATCCCGATCATTGCCAAGATCGAGAAGCCGCAGGCTCTGGAGAACCTCGAAGAGATCGTCAAGACCTTCGACGGCGTCATGGCCGCCCGTGGCGACATGGCCGTTGAGTGCCCGCTGGAAGAGGTCCCGCTGGCCACCAAGCGCTGCATCGAGCTGGCTCGTCAGTACGCCAAGCCGGTCATCGTGGCCACCGAAGTCCTCGGCTCCATGGTCAGCTCCCCGGTCCCGACCCGTGCAGAGGCATCCGACTGCGCCAACGCCGTCCTCGACGGTGCCGACGCCACCATGACCTCCAACGAGACCGCCGTTGGTAAGTACCCGGATGTGACCGTGGCCACCATGGCCCGTATCTCCGGCTACGCCACCGACCACGGCTTCGACCGTATCCCGGAGCTCAAGAACCTTGACATGTCCTCCACCGGCGCTGTCTCCTCCGCCGCTGTGGACCTGGCCGACAAGCTCAACGCCAAGGCCATCGTCGCCTACACCCAGACCGGTTCCACCGTGCACCGCGTGTCCCGTGAACGTCCGGCCACCCCGATCTACGGCATCACCAACAATGAGCACACCTTCCACTGGCTGGCCCTGTCTTGGGGCACCGAGTCCTTCCTGGTCGACGAGGATTACCATGACAAGTCCCGCAAGGACCTCATGGTTTTCACCGACAAGGTCCTCAAGGACGCCGGCAAGGTCTCCGATGGCGACAAGATCGTCGTGCTGAGCTCCGCCCAGGGCGAACACCAGCCGGGTCGCACCGATTCCATCTACGTCCACACCGTTGGTGCCTGCGACTGAGATTTGAATCGTCGCGTTAAACGCTGATTCCATAATCCTCCCATTGGTTCCCGATGGGAGGATTATTGTTTTTACTCGATGTCCCCGAATGATGACAACGCCGAGATTTGGCGCAAATCGCAATCATGTGGTATTCTTCCAGAGTTGCGTGCAAGCCCTCGTATCCCAATTGGTAGAGGAAGCAGCCTCAAAATCTGCGCAGTGTGGGTTCGAGTCCCACCGAGGGCACTTTAGTTAGGAGTTCGCTGAAATTATTGTGAACCCCATTGTTGGGTAATTCAAGAAAGAGGTTGGCATGGCTGCAAGGAAGAAGTCCGAAGAACCGAGTATCAACATCGATGAGGTGCTGACCGACGAAGAGCTCAAGGCCGTGGCCAATGAAAGCGAACCTGCTGAGCGCAAGGCCAAGCCCGAGGACGGTCCGCGTACCGTTGTCGTGGCCGAGGACGAAGCCGTGAACCGCATGGATCTGGTCGCCATGCTGGAAGACAACGGTTATGAGGTCGTTGGTCAGGCCGCCAACGGCGAGGAAGCCGTGGAACTGACCCGCAAGTACCGCCCTGATGTGGTGTGCATGGATGTCAAGATGCCGCGTATGGACGGCATCACCGCTGCCGGCATTATCTGCGATGAAAACATCGCCCCCGTCGTCATGCTCACCGCATTCTCCCAGACCGATCTGGTGAAGAAGGCCACCGGCGCTGGCGCCATGGCATACGTCACCAAGCCGTACGAGGAATCCAAGCTGCTGCCGACCCTCGAGGTGGCCATGGGCCGTTTCGCCGAAATCAACGATCTGCTTGACAATGTCGAACGTAGCGAGTCCAAACTGCAGGAAACCGAGGAACAGCTGAAGAAGGCCGAAGAAACGCTGGAGGAGCGCAAGCTCGTCGACCGCGCCAAGGGTCTGCTGATGGACAAGGCGGACTTCTCCGAACAGGGCGCTTTCCGTTGGATTCAGAAGACCTCCATGGACCAGCGCATTCCGAAGAAGCGTCTGGCCATGGCCATCATCGCCAAGTATGGCGAACAGAAGTCGGAAGCAGAGGATGAGCGCTAACACACCAACTGTGGAAGGCACTTCACGCGGAACGCTATTGGTCGTTGACGGCCATTCTTTGGCGTTCCGCGCTTTTTTTGCCTTACCCGTAGAGAATTTCAGTACATCATCAGGTCAGGCCACCAACGCGGTCTGGGGATTCGCCACCATGCTTTCGCAGGTGATCGATGCCGAACATCCAGACCATCTTGCCGTCGCATTCGATGTGAAGGGCGGCACGTTCCGCAACCAGATGCTGCCGCAGTACAAAGGAACTCGCGACGCGGCCCCTGAGGAACTGCTCAGCCAGCTGCCATTAATCCAGCAGATGCTGACGGCCTTGGGCGTCACATACATCGAAAAACCCGGTTACGAAGGTGACGATGTGATCGGCACGCTCGCCAGCATGGGCGACCAGGCAGGCTACCGCACATTGGTGCTGTCCGGCGACCGTGATGCTTTCCAGCTGATCAACGACGACATCACCGTGCTGTATCCCGGCCACCATTTCAAAGACCTCAAACATATGACCCCGGATGCCGTGCAGGAGAAATATCGTGTCTCTCCCGCGCAATACCCGGATCTGGCCGCCTTGCGCGGAGAAACCGCTGACAACATCCCCGGCGTTCCCGGAGTCGGCGACGGATTCGCGGCCAAATGGATCAACCAGTACGGCGGACTTGAGCAGATCATCGAACACGCCGACGAGATCAGCGGCAAAAAAGGCGAAGCCCTGCGCGAAAACATCGAACAGGTCAAACTGAACCGTTCCGTGAACGCTTTGGTTCGTGACCTTGATCTTGGCGTGTCGGTATCCGACCTGACATTTGGACAAGTCGACGCTGGTCAACTCGACGATCTATTCACCAAGCTCGAATTCGGTGTTCGGACCAAGAATCGCGTGCTCAAAACGTTCAATGCGGACAAACCATCCGGGGACGTGCACGAATCCAGCAAGCTCGGGCTGCCACATGTCGAAGACGTCAACGATCCGCATGTGGTGGAGACATGGGTCCAAAACCATTTCCCCGTGGTGCAGGAACATCTGCACGAACGCCATGAACGCTCCTCCAACGACATTCCGGAATTCGGCTTCGAAATCGATTCTTCGACCCGCTGCACGGACAAGGTGAAACAGTCCTGGACGCTTTACGCCGAAGGCACGAGCAAACCCGGAGAAGCCTCTCTTTCGGCATTGATGATCGCCGTGCACGGCGAAGCCATTCGCATCGACGTATTCAGTCCGGATATGGTGCAATGCCTGCAAAGGCTGTTCGACCGCTATCACCATTCCATGGTCGTGCACGGTTACAAAGAACATGCGCATCTGCTGGGCAGCATCGGCGTGGAACTTCCGGAACCATTGTTCGACACCAAGCTCGCCGGATATCTTGCCCATCCGGATTTCCACGCGGACACGCTGGAACAGGCTGCGGCCCATTTCCTTGATCTGCACATCGAAGCACAAGCCGAAGCCGCGACACAGGGAACCTTGGACTTCGACGAGCCTGAGGAAACCGATTCCAAGAACGACGAGCTGATACTCACCCGCACCGCAATCGTGGGGCTTTTGGCCGAATATTTGGCCGGTGTGCTGGATAAGCGCGAACAATTCGGTCTCCTCAAATCCATTGAGCTTCCGGTCTCTCAGGTCCTGCATGGCATGGAACAGGTCGGCGCCCAAGTGGATATGACACGTCTGGTGCAGATGCGCGACCAACTTGCCGCCGACGCTGCCCAGGCACAGGAAACGGCGTGGCAGTTCGCGGGGGAGCAGGTGAACCTGCAAAGCCCCAAACAGCTGCAGAAGATCCTGTTCGAAGACATGGGATTGAAACCGACGAAAAAAACCAAGTCCGGTTCATACACCACCAATGCCGCGGCATTGCAGACCTTGCGTGACCGCTCGTACGATAACGACCGCGCATGCCAGTTCCTTGACGCGTTGCTGATGCATCGTGAAAAGAACAAGCTCAAGCAGATCGTGCAGACGTTGATCGACGCCACAAACCGTCATGACGGTCGCATCCACACCACTTTCGAACAGACGGTGGCGGCCACCGGACGATTGAGCTCCGTCGATCCAAACCTGCAGAACATTCCGAACCGGGATCCCGCAGGTCGTGAGATTCGATCCGCGTTCGTGCCGGGAGAGGGCTTCGAATCGTTGCTGAGCTCCGACTACTCGCAGGTCGAACTGCGCATCATGGCCGACCTTTCCGGTGATGAGGCGTTGATAGAGGCCTTCCGCTCCGGCAAGGACTTCCATAAGTATGTGGCCAGCTTGGTCTACGGCATTCCCGTTGACGACATCACGTCCGATCAGCGTAGCCACGTCAAGGCGATGAGCTATGGACTTGCCTACGGTCTGAGCACGTATGGACTTGCCCAGCAGCTCAAGATCAAGCCCAAAGAAGCCGAATCGCTGAAAAACCAGTATTTCGCCACTTTTGGCAAAGTCCATGAATACCTTGAATCGCTTGTCTCGTCCGCACGCGAAAAAGGATATACCGAAACCATTTTCGGAAGGCGCAGGTATTTTCCCGGTCTCAAATCGCCGAACCGTGCCGTGAGGGACGCGGCCGAACGCGCCGCGTTGAACGCGCCTATCCAAGGCTCGGCGGCGGACATCATGAAAATCGCCATGATTCGTGCGTATGACGCACTGCAGGAAGCGAACCTTGGAAGTCGCCTCATACTGCAGATTCATGATGAACTTGTGGTGGAGATCGCGCCCGGTGAGGAGAAGCAGGCCACCGCGCTGGTGAAGGATGCCATGGAGCATGCCGTCACCATGGCCGTTCCGTTGGACGTATCGACGGGCATCGGTTCCGATTGGCAATTGGCGGCCCACTGATCCGTTCCCGTCGGATAATCGAAGGCTGATTAAAAAAGAAAGAAGGAAGATTGTGGCAACGTTGAAGCAGGTCGTGGATGTGCTTGAAACGCTGTATCCGCTGCGATACGCGGAACAATGGGATGAGCCGGGACTCATCGTGGGAGACCTTCGCCACGACGTGCGCAACATCGCGTTCGCGGCGGACCCATCCATGGCGGTGATCGACCAGGCTATCGCCGGAGGCATCGACCTGCTGATCTGCCACCATCCGCTGTTCTTCCGTTCCGTGCATGCGGTCTCCGGACTAGGATTCCGTGGTGAGATCGTCCGGAAGCTCAACCTCGCCGGTTGCGCGCTGTGGGTTGGGCACACCAATGCCGATGCCTCCTACCGAGGAGTCGGCATGGCCGCCGCCGACGCGTTCGGCCTGATCGAACAGCGTCCGCTGGTACCCATCGAAGATCCGAAAGCCGAACATCCGGTCGGATTGGGCCGTGTCGGCCGGTTGCAGGAGCCGATCGCATTGCGTGATTTCGCCCGTCGTGTGGCCGACGCGCTGCCATACACCGAACTTGGCGTGCAGGTGTGCGGCGACCTTGACGCGACGATCGGCACGGTGGCGGTATTGCCGGGCTCGGGCGATTCCCTGTTCGATGAAGTGCGTGCCGCAGGCGTCGATGTGTATGTGACCAGCGATCTGCGCCATCATCCGGTGACCGATGCCATCGAGCAGGCGCGCTATGAGGCGTCCATGCGTGCCGCGGATATCGAACTCGGCCGAGGCGACGCCACTGTTCGTCCGATGTTCGTCAACACGCCACACAGCGCCATCGAATCCATATGGTTCCAATACGCCATGGGCGATGTGCCTCGTGCCGTATCTGAGGCGACCGGAGACATCCCCACCGTCCGCTGGATTTCCATGAACACCGATCCCTGGAATCTGGTACTGCCGTCCTGCGGGCAGGAACGCTGAACGACGATGTCCGATACGACCAGCATGGATATGTCGCTGAACGAATCCAGCGATGGCGTGGACATGACCAGACCGGCCACAGTACTCAGCAGGGAGCACGTGTATCAAGGCGCGATTTTCGGCGTGGAGGACATGCGTATCGCGTTGCAGACACGAGACGGCGGACAAACCGTGATCCGCAGACAGGTGATGCGGCACGCGCCCTGTGTGGTCATGCTGGTGCATGACTGCGCGCAGGATTTGTACTTGGTCGAACGAGAATACCGTGTCGGCTGCGACGCCTTCGCCTACGGTCTGCCGGCAGGACTCATCGATGACGGGGAAGACGTCGATGCGGCCGCATTGCGTGAGCTGCGCGAAGAGACCGGCGTCGAGCCAATCGACGAAAACAGTTGCGATATCGACCATGTCGGGCAATTCTATTCATCCGAGGGCATGACCGACGAACTGGCCAACATCATGGTGATGCACCTGCGCCACTGGCAGGCCGTCGAACGGCATTTCGACGCCGACGAGCATGTCGAATCTGCTTGGATCCCGTGGAAGCAGCTACGAGACACGCACATCACGGCCTCCAATTCGGAGATCGCCATTTTGCATGAGCAAATTCGCAGAATGCGGCAACAATAGCGGCCTGCAGGTTTCGAATTGTAAAAACAATCGCCGGAATAAACGAAATAACGAATTCAACTCGCAAAACGTGCGATACTTGAATTATGCAAATCAGACCTGGATCGATGTATCCACTCGGTGCGAGCTACGACGGCGCCGGCGTGAATTTCGCCCTCTTCTCTCAAGTGGCCCAGAAAGTCGAGCTTTGTCTTTTCGATGAGGAAGACCGTGAGACCCGAGTGGAAATGACGGAGCAGAACTCCTACGTATGGCATAACTATCTGCCGGGAATACAACCCGGGCAACGGTACGGCTATCGTGTGTACGGTCCGTATGATCCAGCAAAGGGCCTGCGGTGCAACCCGAACAAGTTGCTGCTCGACCCGTACGCCAAAGCCATCGAGGGAAACATCGATGGTGACGAAAGCCTCTATTCGTATTGGTTCAAAAGCCCTGAGGACGTCACCAGCATGAATACGCTGGATTCCGCGCCGCATACCATGAAATCGGCCGTGGTCAATCCGTATTTCGACTGGGGCAACGACCAACATCCGAACATCTCCTACCATGATTCGGTAATCTACGAAGCCCATGTGCGTGGCATGACCAATCTCAACCTGGACGTGCCGCCGGACATCCGTGGAACCTACGCGGGCCTCGCATATCCATCGGTCATCGAATATCTGAGGAAGCTTGGCGTCACCGCCATCGAACTTATGCCGATCCACCAGTTCGTCAACGACAGCTTCCTGCAGGAAAAAGGCCTGAGCAACTACTGGGGCTACAACACCATCGGCTTCTTCGCGCCGCACAACGCCTACTCCTCCTCCGGGGAACGCGGCGAGCAGGTCAACGAATTCAAGTCCATGGTCAAGGCCTACCATCGCGCCGGCATGGAAGTCATCCTCGACGTGGTGTACAACCACACCGCCGAAGGCAACAACCTCGGCCCGACCCTAAGCTTCAAAGGCATCGACAACGGTGCCTACTACCGTCTGGTCGACAACGACCGACGCCACTACTTCGACACGACCGGCACCGGCAACTCCCTGCTGATGCGCTCGCCGCACGCGCTGCAGTTGATTACCGATTCGCTGCGCTACTGGGTTACTGAAATGCACGTCGACGGCTTCCGCTTCGATCTGGCCGCCACGCTGGCACGCCAGTTCCAGGAGGTCGACAAGCTGTCCGCGTTCTTCGACATCGTGGAGCAGGACCCGATCATCTCGCGCGTCAAGCTCATCGCCGAACCGTGGGATCTGGGCTCCGGCGGCTATCAGGTGGGCGGCTTCCCGTCCAGCTGGTCCGAATGGAATGGCCGCTACCGCGACACCGTGCGCGACTTCTGGCGCTCGCAGCCCTCCACGTTGCCCGAATTCGCCTCGCGCTTGATGGGCAGCTCCGACCTGTATCAGGTCAACGGCCGCCGACCGGTGGCGTCCGTGAACTTCATCACCGCGCATGATGGTTTCACAATGAACGACCTGGTCAGCTACAACGAAAAGCACAACGAAGCCAATGGCGAGGGCAATCGCGACGGCGAGAGCAACAATCGCTCTTGGAATTGCGGCGTTGAAGGCCCGACCAATATTCCGGACGTCAACGACTTGCGTCAGCGTCAGATGCGCAACATGTTCGCCACGTTGCTGTTCAGCCAGGGTATCCCGATGATTTGCGGTGGCGACGAAGTGGCCCGCACCCAGCAGGGCAACAACAACGCCTACTGTCAGGACAACGAGATCTCCTGGACCAACTGGCATCTTGACAAAGGACGCAAGGAACTGCTCGCCTTCGTTTCCAAACTCATTCATCTGCGTTTGGATCATCCGGTGTTGCACCGCCGTCGCTTCTTCACCGGCCGTGAGCCCGGCGACGATTCGAACACGATTCCGCAGGTCGAATGGTTCGACCACACCGGCTCGATCATGGATATGGACGACTGGCAGAACACGCATGCGTTCTCCATGATGATCTATCTGAACGGTTCGGATATCCCGGAGGTCGACTGGTACGGCAACCGGATGGTCGACAATGACTTCATCCTGATCTTCAACGCGCATTACGAGCCGATTATGTTCACCCTGCCGGATGAGCGATACGGCCGCAAATGGCAGCTGGTCGTGGATACGCACA